>Ga0209647_1000889_pt1 | contig 26787 bp, 28 predicted proteins | sample GraSoi_2013_60cm_FD_185827 | JGI IMG/M metagenome (GOLD analysis project Ga0209647, IMG submission 185827) | Grasslands soil microbial communities from the Angelo Coastal Reserve, California, USA - Sample 9_17_2013_60cm (SPAdes) (version 2) | ecosystem: Environmental > Terrestrial > Soil >... | reverse complement strand
GCACCGTCATCAGCCGCGCCACGACCTGCGCCTCTGCCGCCGCGTCGGGCGGCAGGACGTCGCGCAGTCCAAGCGGCAGCAGCGCCGGGTGCAAGGGCTCGTTCATGGCGGCGGAATAGCCGTTTTGCCCTGCGGCGGCAACTTGAGTTGACGGCGTGAGCTGACCCGACGACACAGTTCTACTAATATGATCGGGCCAAACGCTTCAAACTCATGAGGCGCCGGCTGAACTTTGGGGGCTCAAAATGGTTTTCCCGCTTATTCCGGTTGCTGCCGCGGCAGCCGTGGTACTTGGTGTCGGAGCCCTTGTTTGGTATTCGAAATTGACACCGGAGCAAAAGCGGTCAGCCGACCAGCGGGCGAATGAGCTGGCTCTTGAATGGTTCGACAAAGCACTGGACAAGCTGGACAAGGTTAGTTTGACGCGCGTTCTCGTCGCAGTTAGGCGGGAAATAAGTGAGGGAAAGTCCGTGGTGACCTTTCACACCGGCATGCCGCGTCATGTGCCGTCCCGGCGCGTCGAGATCACGTTAAAACCTCACCCGAAGGAAGGCTGGCGGTTCGTTACCCTATCGCTTTACGACGGCGATGCCCCGATCGTATTTGAATTAGACGGCGAGCCGATGACGCTTGAAGGCGCGAAGTGTCGGGCTGAGGAACTGGCTATCTCCAAAGGGATCGAAGATGTCATTCTCGACGGCACCTGATCGATCTCCTATTTGTGTTGGCGACGCAGGTGGGGTTGGCGGAACCCGCACATGATGACGAAGAGGCGGATGAGGCGAGTGATCGGTGAGCGACTTAAGGCGCTCAGGATGACGCAAAATCTTACGTCCGATCAGTTTGCCAAAAGCATTGGCGTGAAGGGCGGTCGATACCGTCGATGGCAGCGAGGCGAGGTCCAACCACCACTCGAAGTGATCTACGAAATCCGGCGAGTCACAGGATACTCGCTTGATCGGCTGATCTTTGGTGCGCCATACACTCAAACAGATGGCGGTGACTGGTCGATCGAAGGGAACCTTCGGCAATGAGGCGCGAATCGCGGGGAAGCCACGTCCGCCGCTATGGCCGCGTGGCGCGGATTTTGATAGAAGATGAATCCCTCTCGGACACCGAACTTGCGAAGCGGGCGGACGTGAATGTGCAGACAGCACAATACTGCCGTCTTACGTTCAACGAGGTCAGGGAAGCCTTGCGGGTCGATGGCTGGCGAAAGGGCTGAGGCCACTGCCTTTATTTTGGGGGCCGCGAGCCGGCACTAGAAACGGATACCGGGAAGGCGGAACATTTTAGACTAGGTTGCTTCCCCCGCGAAAGCGGGGGCTCAGGGCAAGCGATGTGCGTTGGCTCCCTGGACCCCGGCTTTCGCCGGGGAGGCGAGCGAGAGTGTTCCACCTGTCGGCATCCGCCCTAGAACCGGAGCGACCGCGCCTGGAGGACGTTGGGGATGGCGCGGACGCATTCGAGCACGTCGTCGGAGAGCGCCTGATCGACCTGCACCAGGCAGATGGCGTCGCCGCCGGGTGCCGCGCGGCCGAGATGGAATGTCGCGATGTTGATTTCCGCCTCGCCCATGGTGCGGCCGAGATTGCCGATGAAGCCGGGCTTGTCCTTGTTGCGCACGAAGAGCATGTGCGCGCCGAGCTCCGCTTCCATCGGCACCCCCTCGATCTCGACGATGCGCGGTCGGTCGCCGCCGAACAGCGTGCCGGCAATCGTGCGCGTGCGGCGCTCGGTGACGACGGTGACGCGGATCAGCGTGTGGTAGTTGCCGGGCTCGGCCACGCGCGTCTCGCTGACGCGGATGTCGCGCTCGCGGCAGATCACCGGCGCGTTGACCATGTTCACCGTGTCGAGCTGCGGCGCCAAGAGCTCGGTCAGCACGATCGCCGTCAGCGGCTTCACGTTGAGCTCGGCGGCATGACCCTCATACGAGATCTCGACGCCCTTGAGGCCCGTCGTGGTGAGCTGGCCGGCGAAGCCGCCGAGCTGCGCGGCGAGCTTCATATAGGGCTTGAGCCGCGCCGCCTCCTCGGCCGAGAGCGAAGGCATGTTGAGCGCGTTCGTCACGGCGCCGGTGGTGAGATAGTCCGACATCTGCTCGGCGATCTGCAGCGCCACGTTCTCCTGCGCCTCGGTGGTGGCCGCGCCGAGATGCGGCGTCGCCACCACGTCGTCGCGGCCGAAGAGCGCGTTCTCCTTGGCCGGCTCGACCGGGAAGACGTCGAGCGCCGCGCCGGCGACGTGGCCCGAATCGAGCGCCGCCTTCAGGTCCTCCTCGACGATGAGCCCGCCGCGGGCGCAGTTGATGATGCGCACGCCTTTCTTCATTTTCGCGAACGCCTTGGCGTCGATGAGATGGCGCGTGGCATCGGTCAGGGGCGTGTGCAAGGTGATGAAATCGGCGCGCGCCAGCAGATCGTCGAGCTCGACCTTCTCGACGCCGAGCGCCACGGCGCGCTCGGCCGAGAGGAACGGATCATAGGCGACGACCTTCATCTTGAGGCCGACGGCGCGGTCGGCGACGATCGAGCCGATATTGCCGCAGCCGATGACGCCGAGCGCCTTGCCGGTGAGCTCGACGCCCATGAAGCGCGACTTTTCCCACTTGCCCGACTGGGTCGAGCGGTCGGCGGCGGGAAGCTGACGCGCCAGCGCGAACATCAGCGCGATGGCGTGCTCGGCGGTGGTGATGCTGTTGCCGAAGGGCGTGTTCATCACGACGATGCCGCGCTGCGTCGCCGCCGGCACATCGATGTTGTCGACGCCGATGCCGGCGCGGCCGATCACCTTCAGGTTCTCGGCCTGCTCGAGCAGGGCCTTGGTCACCTTGGTGGCCGAGCGCACGGCAAGCCCGTCATACTTGCCGATGATCTTCTTGAGGTCGTCGGGCGTGAGCCCGGTCATCACATCGGTATCGACGCCGCGCTCGCCGAAGATCTCGACGGCACGCGGGCTCAAAGCGTCGGAAATCAAGACTCTCGGCATGGCGAGATCCCGTCCTGCAAGGAATGAGGGAAAGCGGTCGGCTCAGGCCGCGGCGGCGCGGCGCATCTCGCCATAGGCCCAGTCGAGCCACGGCAGCAACGCCTCGACGTCGCTGCGCTCGATGGTCGAGCCGCACCAGATGCGCAGGCCCGGCGGTGCATCGCGATGCCCGGCGATGTCGTAAGCGACGCCCTCGGCGTCGAGCAGCGCCTCGAGCCGCTTCACCGCGGCGCGCTGCGCCTCCGGCGGCAGCCGCACGAACCACTCGTCGACGATCTTGAGGCAGACCGAGGTCCACGAGCGGATCGTCGGGTCCTGCACCAGGAAGTCGATCCAGGGCGTGCGCTCGACCCAGGGCGTGAGCGCCGCGAGATTGGCCTTGGCGCGCGCCAACAGCGCCGGCTGGCCGCCGATCGACTCCGCCCATGTGAGGCCGTCGATCGCGTCCTCGACGGCGAGGAGCGAGGGCGTGTTGATGGTCTCGCCCTGGAAGATGCCCTCGCTGAACTTGCCCTTGGAGGTCAGGCGGAAGATCTTGGGCAGCGGCCAGGGCGGCGTATAGCTTTCGAGGCGCTGCACCGCGCGCGGGCTCAGCGCGAGCATGCCATGCGCCGCCTCGCCGCCCAGCGCCTTCTGCCAGGACCAGGTGGCAACATCGAGCTTGTCCCAGGGCAGCGCCATGGCGAAGGCCGCCGAGGTCGCGTCGCAGATGGTGAGACCCTGCCGGTTCGGCTTGATCCAGGCGCCGTTGGGCACGCACACGCCCGAGGTCGTGCCGTTCCAGGTGAAGACCACGTCACGATCGGTGTCGATCTTGGCGAGGTCAGGGATGCTGCCGTAATCGGCGCGGATGAGGCGGGCATCGGCGAGCTTGAGCTGCTTCGCCACGTCGGTGGCCCAGCCTTCGCCGAAGCTCTCCCAGGCCAGCACGTCGACGCCGCGCGCGCCGAGCAGCGACCACAGCGCCATCTCGAGCGCGCCGGTGTCGGACGCCGGCACGACCGCGAGGCGGTAATCCTTGGGGATGCCGAGGACGGCGCGCGAGCGCGCGACCACCTCGTCGAGCTTGGCGCGGCCGGGCTTGGCGCGATGCGAGCGGCCGAGCAGCGCGTGCTCGAGGGCCTGCAGCGTCCAACCGGGACGCTTGGCGCAAGGACCAGAGGAAAAGCAGGGATTGGCGGGCCGGACGCGCGGCTTCATGGCTATTCCTTCCAGAATAGGTGCGACCCGTTGGGGGGCCGTGTCCCGCCGCAGAAACTAGAGATGATGTTGCGCCGCGTCAATCGTCTGATGACGCGAATGCAACGTGTCGTTCCTACCGCGGCCGCGAGGCTTCCCGGCGATGGACAATCCAAGATTTGACACAAAATGTTGAAAAGACGAAGGGTGGCACAAATCTGTCATCGACGTTCCATGGGAGGAGCGCTTCATGGTCACAACCACGATTTCCGATACAGGCGCGCTGTCCGATGCCGAGCACCGTCGGCATCTCACGCGCGCGGTCATCGCCGCCACCGTCGGCACCAGCATCGAGTGGTACGATTTCTTCCTCTACAGCACCGTCACCGGCCTGGTCTTCGCCAAGCTGTACTTCCCCAATTCCGACCCGCTGGTCGGCACCTTGAACGCCTTTGGCATCTATGCGGTGGGCTTTGCCGCGCGGCCCGTCGGCGCCGCCATCTTCGGCCATTACGGCGACCGCATCGGCCGCAAATCGACGCTGATCGCGACGCTCATGCTGATGGGCATCGCCACCTTCCTCGTCGCTTTCGTGCCCACCTACGCGACGATCGGCGTCTGGGGCGCGATCGTCCTCACGGTGCTGCGCTTCATCCAGGGCGTCGGCGTCGGCGGCGAATGGGGTGGGTCCGTGCTGCTGTCGATGGAATGGGCGCGGACCGACCATCACCGCGGTTTCCTCGCCTCCTGGCCACAATTCGGCGTGCCCGCCGGCCTGTTCCTGGCCAATGGCGCCGTCCTTTTCTTCAGTTGGCTGCTGCCGGGCGACGCCTTCTTGAGCTGGGGGTGGCGGCTTCCCTTCGCGATCAGCATCGTCCTCGTCGGCATCGGCTTGTGGATCCGGCTGGGCATTTTGGAGACCCCGACCTTCCGGCGCCTCACCGCCGAGCGCAAGATCGAGAAGACGCCGACGCTCGAGGTGATCAAGCGTCAGCCCAAGGAGATCATCCTCTCGGCGCTGGCGCGCCTGGCCGAGCAGGCGCCGTTCTATATCTTTACCGCCTGGGTCTTCAGCTACGCCACGGGCATATTGAAAGTGCCGCGCGACACGGTGCTCACCGCCGTTCTCGCCGCCTCGCTGCTGTCTTTCGTCAGCATCCCGCTGTCCGGCTACATTTCCGACCGCATCGGCCGCAAGCGCATGTACATCCTCGGCGCGGCGGTGACCGGCATCTTCGGCTTCGTCTATTTCGCCATGCTCAACACCCTGTCGGGCGGGCTGATCTTCCTCGCGGTTTTTCTCTCACTCATTCCGCACGACATGATGTACGGGCCGCAGGCCGCACTCATCGCCGAAAGCTTCACCGGCCGGCTGCGCTATAGCGGCGCGTCTTTGGGCTATCAGCTCGCCTCGGTCATCGCCGGCGGCCCGGCGCCGCTCATCGCGACCTGGCTCTACGCCGAGTACAAGACGCCCTATGCCATCGCCTGGTATATCGCTGGCTGCGCCGTCGTCTCGATCATCGCCACTGCCTTCCTCAAGGACTACACCGGCAAGGCCATCGCCGCGGAATACGATGAAGGCGCGTAGCGCTGGTGCCGCATCGGCCCATGGCCCAAGGCCGCCGCCATGGTCAATCGCCAGGCGGCGACGCATCGTCGCATGACCCTCGTACGTATCGGCGCGACTGGAGGCTCCCGCGTGCTGAAGGGGGGTCAGCCCTTGCGCTTGAGCAGGTGCATCGACAGGAACGTCAGCACTTCCTCACCCTTCTGGTTCTTGATGCGGTACGCGGCGCGCATGATGCCGCGATCGGGCTTCGAGCTCGAGGGCTTCTTGTCCATCACTTCAAGCTCGGTGTGGAGCGTGTCGCCGGGGCGTACGGGCCTGAGCCAGCGCAGCTCATCGAAGCCCGGCGAGCCCATGCTGGCGACGCGGAAGATGCCAGTCTCCAGCACCATGCGGAAGCCCAGCGCCAGGGTGTGGAAGCCGCTGGCGATGAGCCCCCCGTAATTGCTCTGCTTGGCCGCCTCGACATCGATGTGGAAGGGCTGCGGGTCGTAGGCCAGCGCGAAATCGATGATCATGCTCTCGGTAAGCGTGACGCCGCGCGTGGTGAGGCGGTCGCCGACCGCGAAATCGTCGAAATAGCGCTCGCCCATCGCGCCGCCTCTCGCCTTAGCCGAGCGCCGAGGCGATGGCGGCGCCGAGTTCCTTCGTGCCGGCCCTGCCGCCGAGATCGGCGGTCTTGGGCGCGCCGCGGTCGGCGAGCACGCCGGCGATCGCGCTCTCGATCGCCGCCGCCGCTTCCGTCTCGCCGAAATGCGCCAGCATCATCGCGCCCGACCAGATCTGGCCGATCGGGTTGGCAATACCCTTGCCGGCGATGTCCGGCGCCGAGCCGTGCACCGGCTCGAACATCGAGGGAAACGCCCGCTCGGGATTGATGTTGGCGGAGGGCGCGATGCCGATCGAGCCGACCACGGCCGGCCCCAGATCCGACAGGATGTCGCCGAACAGGTTCGAGCCCACCACCACGTCGAACCAATGCGGGTTGCGCACGAAATGCGCCGTCAGGATATCGATGTGGTACTGGTCGGTGCGGATCTGCGGATAGTCCTTGGCGATGGCGGCGAAGCGCTCGTCCCAATAGGGCATGGTGTGGATGATGCCGTTCGACTTGGTCGCGGAGGTCACGTGCTTCTTGCGCTTGGCCGCGAGCTCGAAGGCATAGCGCATGATGCGGTCGCAGCCGGTGCGGGTGAACACGGTCTGCTGCATCGCCATCTCCATCGCCGTGCCCGGATAGAGGCGGCCGCCGATCTCGGAGTACTCGCCTTCATTGTTCTCGCGCACGACGTAGAAATCGATGTCGCCGGGCTTGCGGTCCCTGAGCGGCGATTCGACGCCGGCCAGCAGCCGCACCGGCCGCAGATTGACGTATTGCTGGAAGTTGCGGCGGATCGGGATCAGCAACCCCCACAACGAGATATGGTCGGGCACGCCGGGATATCCGACCGCGCCGAGGAAGATGCCGTCCATGCCCTTGATCTGATCGAGCCCGTCCTTCGGCATCATCGCGCCGGTCTTGGCGAAGCGCTCGCAGCTCCAATCGTAGTGCCGCCATTTGAGCGCGAAGCCGTAGCGGCGCGCCGCGGCCTCGAGCACGCGCATGCCTTCCGGCACGACTTCCTTGCCGATCCCGTCGCCGGGGATGACGGCGACCTCGTAAGTCTTGGCCACGACAGCGTCTCCTTGGCTTGCGGCCGGCACGATAGCCGAGCCAAGACGCCGCGCCTAGGGCGTGCCCCATGAACGGGCAAAGCGCCCCGCGGCGGCACACGGATCATCCACCGCCTGACTTGTCTCCAGGATGGGAGGCCGTGACCGGCTGCGCGGTTTTGATGGCAGGCGTCCCGGCCCACAGCCTGTCGCCATCGCAGCGCGCGCCGTCGGCGAGTGCCGCGGCGTCCAGGAAGCCCAGAATGCAGCCGCCGAAGGCACGGGCGAATTGCGGCGTGGCGGCGGCCCAATGCGTGGTCAGGCGCGCCGGTTGGTCGATCACCACGGAGGGCAGCTTGCGCGCGCTCAGAATGTCGCGGGAGCGCTCGCCGCGCCCGCCCGGATCAAATTCATCCCCGTGGAAATAGAAGATCATGACCCGCGCCCGCCGCACCTGCTCCAGCAGCGCGTAGAGCTCCGTCGCGTTGCTGCGCCAAGTGTCATAGAAATCCGCGAAGCTGCCGTAGGCGGCAGGCGCCGTGGCGACGATGGCATCGACCTCGTCGCTGGCATCCGCCGCCATCAGCGAGAGGAAAGCGCCGAAGGATTGTCCGGCGAGCGCCACCTGGCGATAGCCCTGTCGCTTCAGCTCATGCACCTCGTCGACCAGCGCTCGCGTGCTGCCCTGCAAGGTGTCGCTCGCATGCAGGCGGTTGAAGCGGAACGTATCCCATCCGCCGTCGCTAAGCGTCGTCATGTAGGGCGGTGTGGGCGCCTGGAAATCTTCGGCGTCGACCGAGCGGCCATGGCTCCAGATCACCGCACCCGTCGCCCTCTCCGGACCGAGCGCGGCGCGGCCGGGATCACAAGGATCGAGCCACAGCTCGGCCGCTGCAGCCGCGCCGCTCCACAAACCGATCACGCCGATCACGGCAGCGGCCAGCACGGTCGTTCGGCGTGCAAGCACGCCTCTGCTCAAGAAGCCGACCGGGAAAGCCGCGTACACCGGGAGTGTCGGTTTAGTCATCTTGGCATGCTCAAGTGCTAGAGTGAGTGCCGGGCGCAGCAAGCGGATCGGCAACGGTCAAATAGAAACAAGATTCATGCCAAAGGCGGTGCCGAGCGGCGACTCGGGCCTGGATGCGATCCGAAGACGGTGTTTTGATCAAAGATTGTCCAGAGGACGCCCCGCCCGCTCAAATTTTGAGCGCCGCTTCGCAACTCAGGGATTTGCCTCAGGCGAGGCAAATATCGCAATCGGCCGCACGGGAGACACGCTGGACGCTACAATGGCAGCCGGCCTGTGTTGGGACGCGCCGAAAGGCGCGCGACGTTGAGGCGAGCCGAGTTTCGTAGGAAAGCCATGCCCTACTTCGTGAAACGCACATCGCAGACCGGCGTGCCGCTGCCCCATCCGGTGGCGTACCGGAGGCCGTCCGACGCGATGAAATACTGCTGCGCGGCGCTTGGGTCCGGTGTGGCCACCGGCATCCAGAATATTTGGATTGAAGACGAGAATGGTACCTGCATAGCCGACCGGGCAAAGATCGTGGAGTTTTGCCGCCGGCACGGGCAGAGACCTGTAGACTAAACGGTGATCGCGCCCTCGAGATAGAGCACGCAGCGCCCGGCGATGATGACTCGGTCGTCCTCGATCGTGCAGGTGAGATCGCCGCCGCGCGGCGAGATTTGCCGTGCCGTGAGCGTCTTCTTGCCCAGCCGCGCCGACCAATAGGGCGCAAGCGTGCAGTGTGACGAGCCGGTGACGGGATCCTCGGCGATGCCTTGCGCCGGCGCGAAGAAGCGCGACACGAAGTCGACGCCCCGTCCGGGCGCGGTGACGATCACGGCGAAGCGGTCGAGCCGTGCCAGCACGGCGAAATCGGGCGCCAGCGCCGCCACCTCCTCAGGCTGCTCGTAGACCGCGAGATAATCGCGCGCCGCCAGGACCGCGGCCGGTGCCTTGCCGAGCGCGGCCGTGAGCGCCGCCGACGCCGTGACCGGCTCGGCCGGGCGCGACGGAAAGTCCATGGCGAGCGCGTCGCCCTGGCGCTTCACGCGGAGCGTGCCCGCCCTGAGCGTGCGGAAGGCCACCTCGGCGCGGCGCGGCTCCAGCCGCTGCAAGATCACATAGGCCGAGGCGAGCGTGGCGTGGCCGCAAAGATCGACCTCGACGGCCGGCGTGAACCAGCGCAGCGCATAGCCCTCGCCCTCCCGCACGAAGAAGGCGGTTTCCGCCAGGTTGTTCTCCGCCGCGATCGCCTGCATGGTCTGGTCCGGCAGCCATTGCTCGAGCGGCACGATCGCGGCGGGATTGCCGCTGAAGAGCCGGTCGGTGAAGGCGTCGACTTGATAGATCGGCAGGCGCATTTGCTCTCTCAGGCTGAGGCTCGTCAGCGAGAAAGGTAGCGCGCCCCGCTAGGGTTCGTCGACCATGGTGTGCGCGTGGTTCAACGGCCCGTGGCCCTGGCCGTAGCCCGGCGCCGTGCGGATGGCCTGCTGCACGAAGGCATGGGCGCGGGCGATGGCGGCGCGCGGCGCCATGCCCTGCGCCAGCCCGGTGGCGATCGCCGAGGCGAGCGTGCAGCCGGTGCCGTGCGTGTGGCGCGTGTCGATGCGCGGGATCTCCAGCACCCAGCTTTCTTCACCCTCGACCACGACATCGCGGACCGTGTTGCCCGGGAGATGCCCGCCTTTGAGCATGACGAGTTTGGCGCCGAGCGCGGCGAGCGCCGCCGCCGCGTTGTGCATGTCGCCCGGGCCGATGCGCCGGCCGAGCAGCGCCTCGGCCTCGGGAATGTTGGGCGTGACCACGGTGGCGCGCGCCATGAGGCGCTTCAGCGCATCGAGCGCGCGCGCATCGAGCAGCGCCGCGCCGCTGGTCGCGACCATGACGGGATCGACGACGAGCGGCACGCGCGGCACCGCCGCGAGGCTCTCGGCCACGGCGGCGATGATCGCCTCGTCATGCAGCATGCCCGTCTTGATGCAGTCGGCGCCGATATCGCCGAGCACCGCGTCCATCTGCTGGCGCACGAAGCTCGGCTCGACCGGCACGATGGCGAAGACGCCCAGCGTGTTCTGCGCGGTCAGCGCGGTGATCGCCGTGGCGGCATAGCCGCCCAGCGCCGTCACCGTCTTGATGTCGGCCTGGATGCCCGCGCCGCCGCCCGAATCGGAGCCCGCGACGATCAGCACCCGGCCGTTCATTCCGCCGCCCTTCCCTCCGCGCCGCCGGCCGCCACCACCGCCGCGGCGATCTCGTCGACGATGGCCGCGACCAGCGCCTCGTCCTCGCCCTCGGCCATGATGCGGATGAGCGGCTCGGTGCCGGATTTGCGCACGACGAGGCGGCCGGCCTTGCCGAGGCGGCGCTCGCCGGCGCTGATCGCCTTCTTGACCGGCGCGGTGTCGAGCGGCGCGCCGCCGGCGAAGCGCACATTCTTGAGGAGCTGCGGCACCGGCGCAAAGACGTTGCACACGCGGCTCGCCGGCGCGCCGGTCTCGACCAACGCCGCCAGCACCTGCAGCGCCGCCATCAGCCCGTCGCCGGTGGTCGAGTAGTCGCCGAGGATGATGTGGCCGGACTGCTCGCCGCCGAGATTGCTGCCGAGCTTGCGCATGGCCTCGACGACATAGCGGTCGCCGACGGCGGTGCGGTGCAGCCGGATCTTATGGTCGGCGAGATGGCGCTCGAGACCGAGATTGGACATCACCGTCGCCACCACGCCGCCGCCGTCGAGCCGCCCGGCGCGTCGCCATTGCAGCGCAATCAGCGCCATGAGCTGGTCGCCGTCGAGGAGCCGCCCCGATTCGTCGGCGATGAGCAGCCGGTCGGCGTCGCCGTCGAGGGCGATACCCAGATGCGCGCGATGGTCGACCACGGCGCGCTGCATCGCCGCCGTCGCCATGGTGCCGCTGTCGCGGTTGATATTGAGGCCGTCGGGCGCGACGCCGAGCGGGATCACCTCGGCGCCGAGCTCCCACAGCACGGTGGGCGCGACCTTGTAGGCGGCGCCATGGGCGCAGTCGATCACCACCTTGAGTCCGTCGAGCCGCAGGCCCTTGGGGAAGCTGCCCTTGACGAATTCGATGTAGCGCCCGCCGGCGTCGTCGAGCCGCTTGGCGCGGCCGAGCTCGCGCGGCGGCACGCGGTGCTCGGCGGTGCGGTCGAGCTGCGCCTCGATCGCCGCCTCGATCTCGTCGGAGAGCTTGTAGCCGTCGGCGCCGAAGAGCTTGATGCCGTTGTCCTCGAACGGGTTGTGCGAGGCCGAGATCATCACGCCGAGATCGGCGCGCAAGGAGCGCGTCAGCATGGCGATGGCCGGCGTCGGCAGCGGCCCGACCAGCACGATATCCATGCCCATAGCGATGAATCCCGCGGTCAGCGCCGGCTCGACCATGTAGCCCGAGAGCCGCGTGTCCTTGCCGATGACGACGAGATGGCGGTGGTCGCCGCGGCGCAGGCAGCGGCCCGCCGCCATCGCCACCTTGAGCGCGGTCTCCGCGGTCATCGGCTCGCTGTTGGCGGTGCCGCGAATCCCATCCGTGCCGAACAGCTTGCGCGTCATCGCTCCCCTCGAAGCATCGCCTGAAACCGCATGTGTATAGCCCAGCCTGGCCGGATCGGCGTCAACAAAGCGCTAACGGCGCACCGCGCACGATCGCCTGACGAATAGCGAGCGCCTGCCGCGTCTCCGCGACATCGTGGACGCGCAGCACCTGCACGCCCTGGCTCGCCGCCCACAGCGCTGCGGCGAGCGAGCCGCCTAGCCGCTCCTTGGGCGGCTCGCCCCGGCTCAGCCGGGCGATGAAGGACTGGCGCGAGGCGCTGAGCGCGACGGCGCAGCCGGTCGCATGCAAGAGCGTGAGCCGCGCCAGCAGCGCGCGGTCATGTGGGTCGGCCTTGCCGAAGCCGATGCCGGGATCGACCACGATCCACTCGCGCGGCATCGCCGCCGCTTCGCAGGCGGCGATGCCCGCCTCGAGATAGTCGAGCACGTCGAGCGCGGGATCGTCGTCGCGCGCCGCATCGGAGGCCGGGCGCAGCGCGGCGACCATGTGCGTGAGCACCACGGCGGCGCCGCTCTCCGCCGCGACCTGAAGGCCTTCCTTGTCGTCGGTCACGGTCACGCCGCTGATGATGCGCGCGCCCGCGGCGCGCGCCGCGCGCATGACGGCGGCATGCTGGGTCTCGACCGACACCAGGGCGCCGGCCTCGGCGAGCGCGCGGACCACAGGCTCGGTGTGGCGAATCTCCTCCTCTGGCGAGGTCGGCGCGCCGCCGCGGCGGATATCGATGATGTCGGCGCCGGCGGCGAGGAGCGCACGGCCCTGCTCGACCGCATCGCCGCCCGCCATGCCGTCGGCGGTCACGCCGAGCACGCCCATGAGGCGCGGGCGGTCGAGCGTCAACCCCGCCCAGCGCCGTCGCGGCGCGACGATGGCGGCGAGCGCGTTGGCGACCCGCTCGCCGACGCTCGGCCATTGCTCCGCCGACCAGCGCAGCAGGTCGGCCACCGTGCCGAAGGCCGAGGCGACGCCGCCATCGCGCCGGCGCGCGAGCGCCTCGACCTCGGCGAAGGCGAGCGGCCCGCCGGCCAGGGGCAAGGCGCGGCCTTGCTCGATCGCGGCGGTGGCGACGGCGCCTTCGAGCAGCCCGGCCGGGCGCAGCCGCAGCGGCGATTCGGGCGCAAAAGCAGCGAAGCCCCGCGGCGGGGCGGGGCTTCGGTCGTTGGGCGGTTTCGCCGCCAAAATCTACGCGCCGGGCTGTGGCTCGGGCTCGAGGCCACCAGCCGGCTTGTCGCGGCCGGCGGGCGGCACCGAGGATCGGCGTCCGGTGGCGCTGCGCGCCGGGTCCTCGGCCGGGCCGCCGGTGTCGCGCACGATCTTCTCGCCGCGGATGATGCGCTTGATCTCGTCAGCCGACAGCGTCTCGAACTCGAGCAGGCCCCGCGCCAGCGAATGCAGCTCTTCGAGATGCTCGGTGAGGATCTGCCGCGCCTTGCGCTCGCCATCCTCGACGATGCGGCGAATCTCCTCGTCGATCACCTTGGCGGTCGCGTCGGAGACGTTCTTGCGCTGCGTCACCGAATGGCCGAGGAAGACCTCCTCCTCGTTCTCGGTGTAGCGTAGCGGTCCCAGCTTCTCGCTGAAGCCGAACTCGGTGACCATGCGGCGCGCCAGATTGGTGGCGCGGCGGATGTCGTCGGAGGCGCCGGTGGTGACCTTCGCGGTGCCGAAGATGAGCTCCTCCGCGACGCGGCCGCCGAACAGGCTCGCCACCATCGCCTCGAGCTCCATCTTCGACTGGCTGTACTTGTCGCGCTCGGGCAGGAACATGGTGACGCCCAGCGCGCGCCCGCGCGGAATGATCGTCACTTTGTGCAGCGGCTCGTGGCCCTCGGCATAGAGCATGACCAGCGCATGGCCGCCCTCGTGATAGGCGGTCAGCTTCTTCTCGTCCTCGGTCATCACCATCGAGCGCCGCTCGGCGCCCATCAGCACCTTGTCCTTGGCTTGCTCGAATTCGGACATGCTGACCGAGCGCTTGCCCCTGCGCGCCGCCATCAGCGCCGCCTCGTTGACGAGGTTGGCGAGGTCGGCGCCGGAGAAGCCCGGCGTGCCGCGCGCGATGATGCGCGGGTCGACATCGGAGGCGAGCGGCACCTTGCGCATATGCACCTTGAGGATCTTCTCGCGGCCGACCACGTCGGGGTTCGGCACCACCACCTGGCGATCGAAGCGGCCCGGCCGCAGCAGCGCCGGGTCGAGCACGTCGGGCCGATTGGTGGCGGCGATGAGGATGACGCCCTCATTCGCCTCGAAGCCGTCCATCTCGACGAGCAGCTGGTTCAGCGTCTGCTCGCGCTCGTCGTTGCCGCCGCCCAAGCCGGCGCCGCGATGCCGGCCGACGGCGTCGATCTCGTCGATGAAGATGATGCAGGGCGCGTTCTTCTTGCCCTGCTCGAACATATCGCGCACACGGCTGGCGCCGACGCCGACGAACATCTCGACGAAGTCCGAGCCGGAGATGGTGAAGAACGGCACGTTGGCCTCGCCGGCGATGGCGCGGGCGAGCAGCGTCTTGCCGGTGCCCGGCGGGCCGACGAGCAGCACGCCCTTGGGGATCTTGCCGCCGAGGCGCTGGAATTTCTGCGGGTCCTTCAGATACTCGACGATCTCCTCGAGCTCCTGCTTCGCCTCATCGATGCCGGCGACGTCGTCGAAGGTGATGCGGCCGACCTTCTCGGTCAGCAGGCGCGCGCGCGACTTGCCGAAGCCCATGGCGCGGCCGCCGCCGCCCTGCATCTGCCGCATGAAGAAGATCCACACGGCGATCAGGAGCAGCATCGGGAACCAGTTGACCAGGATGCTGAACAGCGTCGGCACGTTGTCGTCGGCGGGCAGCGCCTTGAAGGTCACGTTCTTGGCGATCAGGCGGTCGACCAGGTTCGGATCGTCCGGCGCGTGGGTCGAGAACTGGCGCTTGTCGCTCAGCGTGTAGGTAACGGTCTTGCCCTGGATGGTGACGTCGCTGACCTGGCCCTTGTTGACCTGGTCGACGAACTCCGAATAGGGCATCAGGTTGGGCGAGCCGCGGTTGGCCGAGCTCTGGAACAGATTGAACAGCGCCACCAGCAACAGGCCGATGATGATCCAGAGTGCCAGGTTTTTGCCAAAGTTATTCACGGTCCACGCCTTTCCTTACCGAGCCGACGTCCCCCGAAAGGAGGAGAAGCTTGCCTGGACCGGAATCCCGGCCGATCTTGCCCGTCCCCGACTCCGCATAACATGTAAGATGCGCTTCTGCTTAAACAACTGTGAAGCCTGCCCCGGTCAGCGCCCGCCTCGGCCGGAACAGCAGGCTGCCCGGCGGCGCCGTCCCGACTTGGCCGCAGCCTAGCACAGGCGACGCCACCACGTCGCCTTTGTCGTCGCGCAGGACAGGCATGCCAGGGCGCGCCGCCGGTGGCAAACATCCCGCTCTCGTTTCAACGCCGCGCGCGCCCAGCTTCAGGCCCGTCGGCGCGCCGGCCGGCAGCCGCAGGCGGAAGCGGCCGTCCCATGTCACCGCCGCCCCGGGACGCGCGGCGACCGGGGGGGCCGCCGCCGCCGGCTCGCGGCACACCAGCACCCCGCCGCGGCGCGGCACGATGCGGCAGCCGCCCAGGGTACAGCCGCCGCCGAGCCCGCCGGCAAGCCGGCGATGCAGCCGCTCGAGCCGTTCGCCGCGCGGCGGATAGGCGGTGCCGCCGACCATGAGCAGCAGGGCCGAGAGCGCCCGCAAGCCGATTTCCGCCGGGGCGGCGGCGAGCGCCGCCGCATCGATGCGGGCAAACCCGGCAGGGTGGATCGCGGTACTGCGCGCCAGCAGCGCCGCCACCTCCGCCTCGAGCGCCGCTCGCGTCCGGCCGAGCCGCGCCGCGGTCGCCGCCAGCCGCTCGACCGTAAGCCCGGCCTCGGCGAGCGGTGCCAGGCCCTGGCGCAGTCGCGCCCGCGCGTAGCGGTGGTCCCGATTGCTCGGATCCTCGATCCAGCCCTGGCCGAGCGACTGGAGGGTGGCGACAAGCCGCGCCCGCGGCACCGGCAACAGCGGGCGCAGTACGCGGCAGGCGGCGCGCTCGACCGTCGCCGACATGCCGGCGAGCCCGTCACGGCCGCTGCCGCGCGCCAGCCGCAGCAGCACCGTCTCGGCCTGGTCCTCGCGATGGTGCGCCAGCAGCAGGTGCAGCACGCCCGCCTCGGCGCACCAGTCTTCCAGCAGGCGGTAGCGCGCCTCGCGCGCCGCCGCCTGGATGCCGCGCGACGGCAGCGGGCCCCGCCAGGCGAGAATGGTATGCTCGATGCCGCGCGCGGCGAGCCAGGCACCGACCTGCGCCGCCTCGGCTGCGGCTTCAGGCCGCAGCCCGTGATCAACGGTCAGCGCCGCGACTCGGCCGCCATGCTCCTGCGCCCAGGCTTGCGCGAGCAGGGTCAACGCCATGCTGTCGGCGCCGCCGGACACGGCGACGGCGAGGCGCGGCGCCGGCTCGAACGGCGCGAAGGCCCCGATCAGCGCGGCGAAATCCGCCGCTTGGAGCGGCGCTGTGCTCATCGGCCGGTCAGCAGGCGAGCCGCTTCTTCTCGTCGGCGGCGCGCTCCTTGACGTTGCTCGGCGCGCTCGGGAAGTCGCGGTCGAGCCGGGCGAAGGCACGGCAGGCATCCGCCTTCTGCCCGAGCTGGCCCAAGGACATGCCGAGCTTGAGCAGGTTGTCGGCAGCCTTCCCGCCCTTGGGATATTTCTGATAGCCCTCGGCGAAGACCGTGGCGGCGTTGTTGTAGTCCTGCCGCACGTAATAGGTCTCGCCCAGCCAGTACTGGGCGTTACCGGCGAGCGGATCGTTGGGGTAGCGCTGCACGAAGGCGCGCAAGGACTGCTCGGCCGCCGGGTAATTGGCCTGGCGCAGCAGCCCGAAGGCATAATTGTACTGCTCCTGCGGCGTGCCGCTCGCCGGCGCGGCGGGAGCCGCCGCCCGCGCTGCCGTGGCTGCGGCGGCTTGGTCGCCGCCGATCTGGCCGAGCACGCCCGCCTGGCTCGGCGGCTCCGCCGGGTTGGCGCCCGCGCCCTTCGGCGGCGCCGCAGCCAGGGTGCGCGGATCGGCCGCGCCCGGTGCCGGCGCTGCGGCGGCGACACCGCCCGCTGCTGCCGGCCCGTGCTCAAGCGCGCCGAGCCGCTGGTCGATGTCGCCCGCCAGCGTGTCGAGCCGGCGCTTCATCTGCGCGAGGTTGTAGGTGATCTCCTCGATCTGGCCGGTGAGGCTGCGCATCTGGTCGTCGATCTGGCCGAAGCGCACCTCGGAATTGACCGCTGCCTGCGTGTCGGCCGGGCTCATCGGCACCGGTGCGCCGCCGGGGCTGGTGCCGCGATAGACCTGGCGCTGCAGCAGGTTCATATCGCGCTCGAGCCGGTCGAGCCGGTCGAGCAGCGGGCGAAGGTCGTTGCCGGTCTGCGCGCGGGCGCCGGCAGCTAGACAGAGGCTAAGCCCGCACAGGAAGACGGCAAAAGCCGTTGGTCGCATCGTCGTCAGATCCTCCGGCCCCGAGCGTGGGCCTGACAAGCGCTGGGCGACGGCCGCCACGGACAGCCCGCCTCAGCGTTACCCTAGGCTGGCTTTTGGGCAAAAAAAGGGCGCCTGCCCTCCCCGCGACACGAGCGTCGGAGGAAGGCAGGCGCGCCCTAAACCAACAGGATCGTCAGCGCCGATCAGTTGACGACCGTCACGCCGCGACGGTTCTGCGCCCAAGCCGCCTCGTTCGATCCGACCACCGCCGGCCGCTCCTTGCCGTAGCTGATCGTCGAGACGCGGTTGGCGGGAATGCCGAGCGCCACGAGCATCTTCTTCACCGCCGTGGCGCGCCGCTCGCCGAGCGCGAGGTTGTATTCGCGTGTGCCGCGCTCGTCGCAATGACCTTCGACGGTCACGGTGACCTTCGAGTACTTCTTGAGCCAGTCGGCTTGGCGCTGGAGAACCTGACGGCCCTCCGGCTTGATGTCGCTCTTGTCGTAGTCGAAGAAGACGCGGTCGCCCACGTTCTGCACCAAGTCCTGCTCGGTGCCGGGCTGCACGCTGCCCGACGACGAGGTCGACGGGGTAGCCGCACTGGCACCGCCGGCGGCGCCGCCGGTCGTCGGCGTGGTATCCGCGCAGGCGGCCAGGAGCAGAACGCCCGCGAGCAGGCTCAAGAATCGAAGATTCATTTTTGTACTCCCTCGAAGATACCTGGGATTGGTTTGCATTTTGGTTGGACGGACGGTGCCCGCAGGCCTCCTCGCTCCTTCCGGCGTTCGGAGGCGTACGCCAGCCGCGGTCAGCGAAAGCGGCGCGACTATACTTTTAGTTAATCAGGGAATCAAGGGGGACCACGCCGGATCGGACGCATCCTGTGGTGTGATCACCTCACGCTCGTTATATCCCGTCAAGTCAATCGAATAGAGCCGGGGGCTGCCGCCCTTGCCCTTCGAATCGGTGGGCGTTTGGCGGAAATACATCAGCACGCGGCCATTGGGCGCCCAGGTCGGCCCCTCGACCAGGAAAGCCTGGGTCAACAGCCGCTCGCCCGAGCCGTCCGGTCGCATCACGCCGATATAGAACTGGCCGCCCTCGATCTTGGTGAAGGCAATGAGGTCGCCGCGCGGCGACCACACCGGCGTGCCGTAGCGCGCGCCCGAGTCGAAGCTGATGCGCTTCACGTCGCTGCCGTCGGCCCGCATGACGTAGAGCTGCTGCGAACCGCCGCGGTCGCTGTTGAAGACGATCTGGGTGCCGTCCGGCGAATAGCACGGCGAGGTGTCGATGGCGGGATTGTCCGTGAGCCGCGTCGCCTGGCGCGTGCGCAGGTCGAGCGTGTAGATGTCGCTGTTGCCATCGACGGCGAGGCTCATGATCACCTTGTTGCCGTCGGGTGAGAAGCGCGGCGCGAAGGTCATCCCGGGAAAATCGCCCAGCACCTCCTGCTGCCCGGTGTCGATGTTGAAGAGATAGACCCGCGGCAATCCCCGGGCGTAGGACAGATAGGTGATCTCCTGCGCGGTCGGCGAGAAGCGCGGCGTCAGCACCAGCGAGCGGCCGTCGGTCAAGAACCGGTGGTTCGCGCCATCCTGGTCCATGATCGCCAGGCGCTTGATGCGGCGGTCGGCGGGACCGGTCTCGGAGATGTAGACGACGCGCGTGTCGAAATAGCCATCCTCGCCGGTAATGCGCTTATAGATTGCATCGGCCATGATGTGGGCGATGCGCCGCCAGTTCTGCTGCGTCGTGGTGTAGCGCAGGCCGGTCAACTGCTGCTCGGCGAAGACGTCCCACAGGCGGAACTCGACCTGGAGCCGCCCGTCCGGCTGCATTTCGGCGGTGCCGGTGACCAGCGCCTGGGCGTTGATCAGGCGCCAATCGCCATAGCGCGGCGGCGTGCGGGTCGCCGCGTCCTTATCGATGAAGGCCTTCGAGTCGAGCGGCAGGAACAGGCCGGAGCGCTCGAGATCGGAGGAGACCACCTGGGTCACGTCATGCGCCATCTGGCCGCTATTGGCGCCGCCGGAAAAGTCCGGGATGGCGATCGGCATCGGCTCGATCTTGCCCTTGGTGATGTCGAGATGCAGCTCCGCGCGCGCCGGCGCCGCCGCTGTCGACAGCGCCAGCGCCGCGGTGGCGATGCGCGCGGCATGAAGCAGAAAATTAGGCCATGTCATAGGGCATCCTTGGGATCAAAGGTAATCGTGAAGGTCTGCCACTGGTCGTACTTGTCCGGCGGCAGCTTGAGTGGCGAGCAGCGCGGGTTGCGCAAGGCGCGCATCGCGCTCTCCGCCGCCGCCAGGAAGAACGGGTCGCCGTTGCGCTCGCTGTTGAGCTGCGTCGCCGTGCGCACGGTGCCGTCCGCGTTCATATAGACGCGGAACTCCGGCGTCAGGTTTTTCGCCTCGCGCGCCCCCGCCGGCGGGTTCCAGCACTCGTAGATCTGCTGCTTGACGAGGTCGAGCTCGCTCGTCGAGAGCTGCGAACCCAACGGCGCGATCGGCTGCGTGGAGGCTTTCGGCTCCGCCGCGGCGACCTGCTTCGCCGGCTCGGCATGCGCGGGGTCGCGCTTCGCCAGGTTCTTGAGCAGCGCGTCGAAGGCGGAATCGTCCTCCTTCTTCTTGGGCGGCTCCGGCTTGGGCGGCGGCGGCGCCGGCGCAGGCTTGGGCGGTTCCGGCTTGGGCTCGGGCTTGGGCGGCGCTGGCGGCGGCTCGGGCGGCTTCGGCGCCGGCTCGGGCGGTGGCGGCGGCGGTGGCGGCGGGGGCTCCGGCTTGAGCGGCTCGGGCTTCGGCGGCTCGGCCTGCGCGACCTCCTTGGGCTTCTCCGGCTTGGGCGGCGTCAGGTTCACTTCCGTCGCCCGCGTGAGTGCCGCCGGGTTGACGAGCTGCACGACCAGCGGCGTGTCCTCGACGAGGACCCGGTCGAGGAAATGGAAATGATAGAGGCCGTAAAGCGCCCCCGCGACCCCGACATGGAACAGCGCGGAGTAGAGCAACGTGCGTCGGGGCATGTCGCCGAGCGAGGACATCTGCGTCAGCGCTTGGCCTTGTCGCGGGCCTGCTCGGTGACGAGCGACACCTTGGTGAACCCGGCTGCGCTCACCATGCCCATCACCTCCATGACGCGGCCATAGCTGATGGCGCGGTCGCCGCGCACATAGATGTCGGCCTGCGGGTTGTTCTTGGTGATCGCCTGCAGCCGCGGCACCAGCTCGTCATCGCCGACCGCGCCGTTCTGCAGGAAGAGCTTGCCCTCGGCGTTGACGGTGATGACCAGGGGCTCCTTCTGCTCGGTGATCGCCGGCGCCTTGGTCTGCGGCAGCTCGACGGGGACGCCGACGGTGAGCAGCGGCGCCGCCACCATGAAGACGACGAGCAGCACCAGCATCACATCGACCATGGGCGTGACGTTGATCTCGCTCATCGGCTTGTAGCGGGCGCGCCCGTTGCGGCCGTTCATGACGCCTCCAGCCATGGCGTCAGCCCTTCTCGTCGAGCTGGCGCGACAGGATGGCGCTGAACTCGCTGGAGAAGCCGTCGAGCCGGCTGGCATAGCGCCCGAAATCGGTCGAGAACTTGTTGTAGGCGACCACGGCCGGGATCGCCGCGACGAGGCCGAGCGCGGTGGCGAACAGCGACTCGGCGATGCCCGGCGCGACCACGGCGAGGCTGGTGTTCTTCGAGGCGGCGATTGCCTGGAAGCTGTTCATGATGCCCCACACCGTGCCGAAGAGGCCGACGAAGGGCGAGGTCGAGCCCACCGTGGCGAGGAAGGGCATGAAGCGCTCCACCCGCTCCATCTCGCGGCTCACCGTCACATGCATGACGCGCTCGATGCGCGCCTGCAGGTTGGTGCGCAACACCGTCGAGGCGGCGAGGCCCTTGGCGGCGCTGCGCCGCCATTCGCGCATCGCCGCCGCGAACACCGCCGACATCGGGTCCATCGGCCGCGTGCCGACGCGGTCGTAGAGATCGTCGAGCGAACCGCCCGACCAGAAGCTCTCTTCGAAATGCTCGGCGTCGCGCCTGAGGCGGCGCAGCTTCATGATCTTGTCGAAGATCACCGCCCACGACCAGAACGACGCCGCCAACAGCAGGAACATGACGATCTTGACGATGAGGTCGGCCTGGAGAAACAGGCTGATGATCGAGAGATCGTGGGGAGCGGCCCCGCCAAGCGCGACCGAATCGACGACGTTACCTTGCATGGGCCGTAACCATCCGCGTTGCTGTGTCGTTGAGAGAGGCGAGCGCCGCGCGCAGGACCGGCGGCAGGCGCTGCGGCCGGCCGCCCTGACCCAGGCAGGCGATCTGGAAGGCGAGCCGGACGAGCACCGCGTCGCCGCGCCGCACGTCCTGATCGAGATCGAGCGAGGCGCCGCCCAGCGCCGCCAACCGCGTCACCACGACGAGATCGTCGTCGAGCCGCGCCGGGACAAGATAGTCGGCGGTGCAGCGACGCACCACGAAGACGAGGCCGGTCTCGGCGCGCAGCCGCTCCTGCTCGACGCCGAGGCGACGCAGCATCTCCGTGCGCGCCCGCTCGGCGAATTTCAGGTAATTGGCGTAATAGACGAGGCCGGCGGCGTCGGTGTCCTCGTAATAGACGCGTACCGGGAAGAGATAGGCGCCGTCGCCGACGACGCCGTCGCGCGGCGGCAGATCGGTCATGACGCCTCCTCCTCGGCTTCGGGATCGTCCTGTGCCAGCAGGTCGAGCTGCGCCGCGCGCGGGCGCAGCGGCTTGACGCCGAGATAGTCGTAGGCGAGGTCGGTCAGCATGCGGCCGCGCGGCGTGCGCTGCACGAAGCCCTGCTGGATGAGGTAGGGCTCGATCACCTCCTCGACGACGTCGCGCTGGTCGGCGAGCGCCGCCGCCACCGTCTCGACGCCGACCGGCCCGCCGCCGTAATTCTCGGCGATGCACAGCAGGTAGCGGCGGTCCATCGCGTCGAGGCCGCGATTGTCGACCTCGAGCCGGTTCAGGGCGCTGTCCGCGGCCTTGGCGTCGATGCGCTTCACCTCGGCGACCGCCGCGAAGTCGCGCACGCGGCGCAGCAGGCGTGCGGCGACGCGCGGCGTCCCGCGCGAGCGCCGGGCGATCTCGCCGGCGCCGTCGGCGCCGAGGTCCATCCCGAGCACGCGCGCGCCGCGGCTGACGATGCGCTCGAGATCGGCGGCATCATAGAAGGTGAGGCGCAGCGGGATGCCGAAGCGCTCGCGCAGCGGCCGCGTTATGAGGCCCGAGCGCGTAGTCGCGCCGATCAAGGTGAAGGGCGGCAGGTCGATGCGCACCGAGCGCGCCGCCGGCCCCTCGCCGATGATGAGGTCGAGCTGAAAGTCCTCCATCGCCGGATAGAGGATCTCCTCCACCGCCGGCGTCAGGCGATGGATCTCGTCGATGAACAGCACGTCGCGCGGCTGCAGGTTGGTGAGCAGCGCGGCGAGATCGCCGGCACGCTGGATCACCGGTCCCGAGGTCGCGCGGAAGCCGACCGCCATCTCGCGCGCGATGATCTGCGCCAGCGTCGTCTTGCCGAGGCCGGGCGGCCCCGACAGCAGCACATGGTCGAGCGGCTCGCCGCGCGCGCGCGCCGCTTCGATGAAGACGCGCAGATTGGCGCGCAGCTGCGCCTGGCCGACGAAGTCGTCGAGGGTGAGCGGGCGGAACGACGTCTCGCCGGCATCGTCGCGGCCCGCTTCCGCCGCCACCACGCGCTTCTCGCTCATCGGCTGAGCTCCTGCAAGCCCACGCGGATGAGCGCGTCGATCTTCGCGGCCTCGCCGAGGCGCTTGGCCGCCTGCGTCACCGCGCCGAACGCATCGCTGCGCGAGTAGCCGAGATTGACCAGCGCCGAGACCGCGTCGGCCGCGGCGGCGCCCGCCGGTGCGCCGACCGACGCCGCCGGCCCGAGCGCGATGCCGCCGACCTTGTCCTTGAGCTCGCTGGCGATGCGCGTCGCCAGCTTCGGCCCGACGCCGTCGGCGCGGGCGAGCGCCGCTTTATCCTGCGCCAGGATGGCGGTCGCGAGCGCGTCGGGCGCCAGCACGCTCAGGATCGCCAGCCCGAGCCGGGCGCCGACGCCCTGCACCGTCGTCAGCAGGCGGAACCAGCTGCGCTCCGCCTCGTCGGCGAAGCCATAGAGATGGATGTGATCCTCGCGCACATGCGTCTCGACGAGGAGCCGCAACGGCTCGCCGCGCGCGGGCACGCGGCCCAAGGTGCGCGCCGAGGCGAAGACGAGATAGCCGACGCCGTTGACGTCGAGCACGAGGCTGTCCGTCCCGCGCTGCTCGACGATCCCCGCGAGCATGGCGATCATCGCGCCGCTCCCGCCGTCGCGCTCAGCGACATGTGAATCGCCTCGAGGACGCCATCTAGATTTTCGATAACGTCAGTGTTCCAGAACCGCAGCACACGGAACCCGGCTTGCTCCAGCATCTGCGTCCGGCGCGTATCTTCCACAGGTCGCGACGCGTGCTGGCCACCATCTAGTTCGATGATGAGCTGCTTGTCATGGCACACGAAGTCGACCGCAAAGCCGAGAATGGGCTCCTGACGGCGGAACTTCGCATCGTCGAGCTGTCGATCGCGCAGACGTCTCCAAAGCAACGTCTCGACGTCGGTGGCCTCGCGCCGCAAGCGTCGCGCTCGACTTGTCTCGGCGACGGTGGATTTACGTTTCGGATCGATGCTCGCATCCCCCTCTCCCCTCCGGGGAGAGGGTCGGGGTGAGGGGGCCGCGGCGACAAAGTTGCGCACGCCCGCATCGCGAAGCTGAGCCGCCCCCTCACCCTCCCGCTGACGCGGGTCCCTCCCTCTCCCCGCGGGGGAGAGGGATTTGCCGGCGCTCCAGGCGCGCTGAGTCTGCGCGTGGTGGGCGTGGCAGATGGCGACGGCGAGGGCGTCGGCGGCGTCGGCCGCCTCGATCGCGGCGCCGGGCAGCAGGCGGCGCACCATCATCTCGATCTGCTGCTTGTCGGCGTGGCCGACGCCGACCACCGATTTCTTGATCAGGTTCGCCGAATATTCGAAGACGGGGATGCCGCGCTCGGCCGGCACCAGCAGCACGACGCCGCGGGCGACGCCGAGCTTCAAGGTGGAGGCGGGGTTCTTGTTGACGAACGTCTCCTCGACCGCCGCCTCGTCGGGCGCGTAGCGGTCGAGCACGCTGTTGAGCTGGCGGAAGAGGTCGACCAGCCGCGTCGCCAGCTTCTCGCCGTCGCGCGAATGGACGACGCCGGCAGCGACATGGCTCAGCCGGTTGCCGGCGACATCGACCACTCCCCAGCCGGTATGGCGCAGCCCCGGATCGAGCCCGAGCAGACGCATGGCGATGTCCTTGACGGAGGATGCCCGCGAGATCAGGCGCTCAACCGCGCCATGACTTCGTCGGGCACCTCGAAATTGGCGAACACGTTCTGCACGTCGTCGCTGTCCTCCAGAGTCTCGAGCAGCTTGAACAGCGCCTCCGCGGCATGCCCCTCTACGGGGGCCTGGGTCTTGGGCTTCCACAGCAGCCTGGCCGAGGCGGACGCGCCGAAGCGGCCCTCCAGCGCATCGCGCACGGTGTTGAGCGCCTCGGGCGCGCAGGTCACGACATGCTCCTGCGCGCCGCTCTCGACATTGTCGGCGCCGGCCTCGACCGCGGCCTCGAACATGGCGTCGGCCGAGGCGGCCTTGGCGGGATAGACCACCTGGCCGAGGCGCTCGAAGAGGAAGCTCACGCTGTTGCTCTCGCCGAGATGGCCGCCGGCCTTGGTGAAGGCGGTGCGCACGTCGCTGGCGGTGCGGTTGCGGTTGTCGGTCAGCGCCTCGACGATGATGGCGACGCCGCCCGGCCCGTAGCCCTCGTAGCGCACCTCCTCATAATTTTCGCCGTCGTCGCCGCCGGCGCCGCGCCGGATCGCGCGCTCGACGGTGTCCTTCGGCATGTTCGCTTCCTTGGCAGCAGTGACGGCGGCGCGCAGCCGTGGATTGGACGCGACGTCGGGCAGGCCGGTGCGCGCCGCGGTGGTCAGCTCGCGGATGATCTTGGTGAAGATCTTGGCGCGCTTCTTGTCCTGCGCGCCCTTGCGGTACATGATGTTCTTGAACTGGGAATGGCCCGCCATGGCTTATCGCTAGTTCCTGAAATTCCTGGGGCTTTCGGCTCGGGACCATAGCATATCCCGGTGCAGGACCAACCCCGGCGTGGGCAGCGGAGCCCGCGTCCTAGGTCGGGGCGTCTTAGCCCGTCAATATGGCAGCATTGCGGCGCGCCTAGCGCTCGGGCGGCTCGTCGCCGCCGCCGACGCGCTCGTCGTAGCCGTAGCGGTTGCTGTAGAAGACGAGAACCATGAGGCCGACGCCGAGGCCGACCGTGCCGATGGTGCCGAGCACCAGCGCGATATAGCCATGCATCGTCAGCGCCGACGCGCCGAGCGCCTGCCACGCATAGATGCCGATGGCGACCAGCGCGAGCACGATGAGGGAAGCGGCGGCGGCAATCACGCGGGCGCCGCGGCGCCCGCTGCCGCTTGCCTTCTGCGGCGGCTCGTCATTCATGGTCGGCCGGCGTCGATTTCGGGGTCGGCAACCCCATCGGTCGCCCCTTTGCTATCGCGCGGCGGCCAGCCCAGGCCCACCGCCGCCGACAGACATGCTATAGAGATCTAGTGCAGATCGGCCGCTTGGCAAACGCCTGGCTCAGGCGGAATCCGCCGGCGCAAGTGTATCGTCGCCGCAGCGCATGTCCTTCGCCATGTCGATCAGGAAGCCGCTGCGGCCGACGGAGCGGAACCCGGCCTCGCGCGCGAGGCGCAGCATCGGCAGGTTCTCGCCAAGGATCTGGGCCGTGAGCGCGCGCAGCCCCAGGTTGCAGGCATGCGCGACCAGGCGCGCGAGCAGCACGCGCCCGAGGCCATGCCGCTTCAGATCTGAGCGCACGATGAGCGCGAACTCCGCCGTTGTCGGCGCGGTGCGGACGAGATGAGCGATGGCGAGCATCTCGCCGCCGGCAAAGGCGGCAAGCGCCTCGTGCTGCGCGTGGTCGATGGCGAGAAGCTGGGTACGCAGGTCCGCGCAGTCGAGCTTCACCAGCCCGGCGAAGCGCAGCCGCAGATCCTCGCGCTCGAGTCTGGCGGCGAAAGCGCAATAGGCATCCTGATCGGCGGGCGACGGCGGCCGAACCTCGAACGCGCCGAGCTTCGGCAGCCGTTCGATGCGGGTGTCGACGGGCGGCAATGGCCGCTGCGGCTCCGCGGCGGGATCGACCTGTGCCATGGCATGTCTCCTTCGCCCGACCTTGTCAGCCTCAGCATATAAGGGTGCGGCCGGCGGTGATAGGCGCGGCACGAGACAG
>Ga0209647_1000888_pt1 | contig 26831 bp, 26 predicted proteins | sample GraSoi_2013_60cm_FD_185827 | JGI IMG/M metagenome (GOLD analysis project Ga0209647, IMG submission 185827) | Grasslands soil microbial communities from the Angelo Coastal Reserve, California, USA - Sample 9_17_2013_60cm (SPAdes) (version 2) | ecosystem: Environmental > Terrestrial > Soil >... | reverse complement strand
CACAACTTCGTGCTGCAGAATTTCTACCAGCAGCCGGCGGTCGATTACCAGAAGACGCTCGACGAGACGCTGGCGCTCGCGCCGCGCCTTGCGCCGCTGATCGCCGACGTGCCGCGCGCGCTTTATCACGCCAACCGGGCCGGCAAGAATCTGCTGTTCGAAGGCGCGCAAGGCTCGCTGCTCGACATCGATCACGGCACCTATCCGTTCGTGACCTCGTCCAACTGCGTCGCCGGCGCGGCCGCCGCGGGCGCGGGCATCGGCCCGATGCACCTGCATTACGTGCTCGGCATCACCAAGGCCTACAGCACGCGCGTCGGCGGCGGTCCGTTCCCGACCGAGCTCTCCGACGGCGTCGGCGAGCGGCTGCGCCAGCGCGGCCAGGAATTCGGCGCCACCACCGGGCGGCCGCGACGCACCGGCTGGTTCGATGCCGCGGCCCTCAAGCGCTCGATCCAGCTGAACGGCGTCTCCGGCCTGTGCATCACCAAGCTCGATGTGCTCGACGGCGTCGAGGCGGTGAAGATCTGCGTCGGCTACAAGCTCGAGGGCGCCTTCTCCGAGATCCTGCCGGTGGGCGCCGAGGAGCTCGAGCGCTGCCACCCGGTGTACGAGGAGCTGCCGGGCTGGATGGAGAGCACCGTCGGCATCAAGTCGCACGACTCGCTGCCGGCGCCGGCGCGCGCGTACCTGAAGCGCATCGAGGAGCTCGCCGGGATACCGATCGACCTCATCTCGACCGGGCCCGAGCGCGAGGAAACCATCGTGCGCCGCCATCCGTTCGATCCCTAAAAACAACCTGGAGGATTGCGTGAAACTAAGACTGTGCATCGGTGGTGCGCTTAGCCTGATGGCGGGCGCGGCGGGGGCCACCGGCCTCGCGACCTGCGACTCGGGCGCCAAGGAGGGCTGGCAGTCGGAGGAGAAGCTCACCGCCGCGCTGAAGGAGAAAGGCTGGCAGGTGCGGCGCATCAAGGTCGACGGCGGCTGCTACGAGGTGTACGGGCTGAATGAAAAGGGCGAGCGCGTGGAGAGCTATTTCCATCCGCGCACGCTCACGCCGGTGCCTACCGGCGCCAAGAACCACAAGGGCTGATTGGTCCGGGTATGGGACGCTCTGGTGCGCGTGGCGCACTGGACGCTCGTCGCCTGCATCGCGGCGGCCTGGTTCACGAAAGGCGCGCTGCACGATGCGGTCGGATACGCGGCGCTCTGCGTGATCGCCGTGCGCATCACGTGGGGCGCGATCGGGCCGCGGTACGCGCGCTTTCGCCAGTTCGTGGTCGCTCCCGCCGTCACCCTCGCGTACGCGCGCGCGGTGGCGGCGCGCAGCGAGCCGCGCTATCTCGGGCATAACCCGCTCGGCGGCTGGATGATCGTGGCGCTGCTTGCCACCGTGGCGCTGACCGCGGCGAGCGGCTGGCTCTCGAGCACCGATCGCTTCTGGGGGGTGGCGTGGCTGCAGGACACGCACGCCGCGCTGGCCGACGCGCTGCTGATCCTCGTCGGCCTGCACCTCGCCGGAGTCCTCTACACCAGCCTGCGTCACGGCGAGAACCTGGTCGGCGCCATGCTCACCGGACGCAAGCGCGCGCCGCGCCCGGGCGACGTTTTTGAGTAGACTGCCGCGCCGGCGTCGCGAAGCAGACGGTCTACGCGCATTTCCCCAGTAAGGACGCGCTGTTCAAGGAAGTCGCGCAGCGGTGCTGCCCGCTACGATCCTACAAATAACCTCAACGGCGGTGAATGAATCCCTGGATCGTGAGGCGAGGCGCCGCCGTCGGAACAGTCTTCGCGACTTTGTGTAGAGCGTCTCCGACGACGAAAAGGAGACGGTTGGGTTTCGGTGCGACCCACGTGCCGATACCGCTCGACAGAATCTGCTGGCTCACGTCCGAGTTGTCGAACGGCAACCCTTGATTCCCCCGCTCCGGGGAGAGCAAGAACTCACCGCCCCACTCCGCATTCCAGTGCTTGTGTACGTAGTAAGTGAAGCCGCCAATTCTGTCCGCGACGTCCATGGAAGTGCCGTCGCTATGCCAGGAAATGCCCGTCGCAGGGGGCCACACGTAGGGAATGAGAGTGACCCCCGAGAAGCCTTCCATAGCGGGGTGGCGGCGAGTGAGCTCGATCACCCGGTCGACGAGAGCGTCGATCACCGTGTCCGAGCGAGGCATGCCGAGCTGGTCGGTGGTGTGCTGCCTGGCCCTGAAGATGTTGCCGTCGCCGACGTTCCACACTTTCGCCCAGATTCCGGCGGCGGTGGATTGATAGGCGATGACATTCATGAATAACCAGAGTTTCTCAAAGGTATCCGTCGGCAGAACGTCATCGAACACCCTGATATGTTCATGTGAAAAGGACTCTTTCACCATCTCTCCTCATCGTCCCTCGAGCGCGCGCAACGTCCAGCACCCGGCAGACGCAAAGATACCAGTATTGGGAACCGCGCTGGACGGATCCTCTCCGGCCTGACTTCGGAGGTAGCGGTCTATCCGCGCCAGGCTGGCGGCGACGTTTTTCAAGTAGACTATACGGTCTAGTCTAGTTCCAAGGGATCCCGCAGTGCCCGCAGAAAACCGCGAGCGCGTACTGCGCGCCGCCACCAGCTCGTTCCTCGCGCGCGGCTACGCCTCGAGCGTCGACGACATCGCGCGCCGCGCCGGCGTCGCGAAGCAGACGGTCTACGCGCATTTCCCCAGCAAGGACGCGCTCTTCAAGGAAGTCGCGCACGACCTCACGCGCCGCGTGCTGATCGAGCTCGAAGCCGAGCCGCACGACCTGCGCGCGGGACTCACGCGCTTCGCCGTCGCGTACCGCGAGCGCGTGCTCGGCGGACCCGGCATCGCCACCTTCCGCACACTGATGCCGGAGATCGCGCGCTTTCGCGCGCTGGCGAAATCGATGTACGCCGCGGGCGCGGGCGCGATGGTCCGCCAGCTCGCCGACTACCTGTCGCGCGCCATGGACGCCGGCCATCTGCGCCGCGAAGATCCGCAGTTCGCCGCCGAGCTGCTGCTCGGCATGCTGGTGGGACAGGACCGCATCAAGCGGCTGTTCGGGGTGATCTCGCACAACGGTTCGGACGCCGAGCGCAGCGCCCGCATCGTCGATTGTTTTCTCCGCGCCTATAAGCCATGAGACTCGTAGCCCTCGCTTTGACCCTCCTCGTCGCCGCCTGCAGCCAGGGGGACGCCAAGCAGAAAAAGGACGACGCCAAGGCCGCACCCGCCGCGCTGCCAGTGACCGTGGTCGAGGTGGCGCCCCAACAGGTGCCGGTGACCTTCGAGGCGGTGGGACGCACCGAGGGCTCGCGCGAGGTGCAGGTGCGTGCGCGCGTCATGGGCATCCTCGAGAAGCAGCTCTATACCGAAGGCGACTCGGTCCAGGCCGGCACGGTGCTGTTCCAGATCGAGCGCGCGCCCTTCGAGATCGAGCTCGCCCAGGCGCGCGGCACGCTCGCGCAGGAGATCGCGCGCCAGGAGCTCGCCGGCAAGGAGGCCGAGCGGCTGAAGACGCTCGCCGACCGGCGCGCCATCAGCCAGAAGGAGGCCGACCAGGCCACCTCGGCGCTCAGCCAGCAGAGCGCCGCGGTGCAGGTGGCGCGCGCGCGCGTGCGCCAGGCCGAGCTCAACCTTTCCTATACGACGGTGAGCGCGCCGATCGGCGGCATCACCGGGCGCGCGCAGCAGTCGATCGGCAGCCTGGTTTCGCCGACCAATGAGAGCGCGATGCTCACCACGCTGACGCGGGGCGATCCGCTCTGGGTGCGCTTCTCGCTCTCCGAGGCGGAATTCGCCACGCTGCGCGGCAACGATCCGAAGGCGCTCGAGATCCGCCTCGAGATGGCCGACGGCCGGCCTTATCCGGAGGCGGCGCGCGTCAATTTCTCCGGCTCGACCGTCGATGCCGCGACCGGCACGGTGCAGATGCGCGCCGAAGTGCCGAACCCGGAGCTCGCGCTGCTCCCGGGGCAGTTCGTGCGCGTGCGGGTGATCGCGGGCACGCAGCAGGCGATCGTCGTGCCGCAGACCGCGGTGCTGCAGAACGAAGGCGGGCGCTTCGTCTGGGTCGCCAACGCTGAAGGCAAAGCGGTGCAGCGCCCGATCCGCGCCGGCGGCTGGGTGGGCAAGGACTGGATCGTGCTCGACGGCCTGAAGCCCGGCGAGCAGGTGATCCTCGATAACGTGGTGCGCCTGCGGCCGGGCGCGCCGGTCGCCGCCAAGAAGGCGAGCTGAAGTTGAGGGTCGTACTCTAGTGTCCAATTTCTTCATCCACCGCCCGGTGTTCGCGGGCGTGATCGCGATCATCATCGTCATCGCCGGCCTGGTGTCGGCCAAGCTGCTCGCCGTCGCCCAGTACCCGGAGATCGCGCCGCCGACGGTGCTGATCACGACCTCGTATCCGGGCGCCAGCGCAGAAACCCTGGCGCGCACCGTCGCCGCGCCGATCGAGGAGCAGCTCTCGGGGGTCGAGAAGCTCTCGTATTTCAGCTCGACCTCGTCCTCCAACGGCTCGCTGCAGATCACCGCCACCTTCGAGCCGGGCACCAACGTCGACCAGTCGGTTTTCAATGTGAACAATCGCGTGCAGATCGCGCTGCCGCGGCTGCCCGACGAGGTGCGCCGGAACGGCGTCATCGTGCAGAAGCGCTCGTTCGACATCTTGCTGGTGGTGTCGCTGTTCTCGCCGGGGAATCAGCGCGACACGCTGTATCTGTCCAACTACGGCTCGATCAACATCGTCGACGAGCTCAAGCGCCTGCCGGGCATCGCCGACGTGACCATCTTCGGCGCGCGCGACTACTCGATGCGCGTCTGGATCAACCCGGAAAAGATGGCGCGCCTGGGCGTGACCCCGGCAGACGTGGCCGCGGCGCTGCGCGCCCAGAACGCGCAATACGCCGCCGGCCGCATCGGCACCGAGCCCGCGCCGCCCGGCCAGAGCATCGTCTACACGGTGACCGCCACCGGCCGCCTGATCGAGCCCGAGGAGTTCGGCGAGATCGTGGTGCGCGCCAATGGGCCGATGGGCGTGCTGCGGCTGAAGGACATCGCGCGCCTCGAGCTCGGCGCGCTCAATTACGACACCTCCAACACGCTCGATGGCCAGCCGACCATCGGCATGGCGACCTTCCTGCAGCCGGGCGCCAATGCGCTCGAGGTCGCCGATCTGGTGCGCGCCAAGATGCAGGAGCTCAGGCCCGGCTTCCCCGAAGGCGTCGACTACGGGATCCCGTTCGACACCACGCGCTTTGTCGATGCCTCGATCAAGGAGGTGAACACCACCATCTTCGAGGCGGCGCTGCTGGTGCTCGCTGTGGTGTTCCTCTTCCTGCAGACCTGGCGCGCCACGCTGATCCCGATGATCGCCGTGCCGGTGTCGCTGATCGGCGCCTTCGCCGGCCTGTGGCTGGTGGGCTTTTCCATGAACACCCTGACGCTGTTCGCGCTGGTGCTCGCCATCGGCATCGTGGTCGACGATGCCATCGTGGTGCTGGAGAACGTCGAGCGCCTGATGCGCGAGAACGCCATGGCGCCTTTCGAGGCCGCCATCGAGGCGATGCGCGAGGTCTCGGGTGCGGTGATCGCCATCGTGCTCGTGCTGTGCGCGGTGTTCATCCCGGTCGCGTTCCTCGGCGGCATCGCCGGCCAGCTCTACCGTCAGTTCGCCGTCACGCTGACCTTCGCGGTGGTGATCTCGGGCTTCATCGCGCTCACGCTGACGCCGGCCTTGTGCGCCATCCTGATGAAGAGCGGCCACCACGAGTCGCGCATCTTCCACCCGTTCAACGTCGCTTTTTCCTGGCTGACGCAGCGCTTCCTCGGCGGCGTCAACCGTCTGCTGCGCCACCCGGTGCTTTCGCTTGCCGCGTTCGTCGGCGTGCTAGCGCTCTGCGTCGGCCTGTTCCTGCGCATCCCGACGAGCTTCGTGCCCTCGGAAGACCAGGGCTACATCTTCGGCAACGTGCAGCTGCCCGACGGCGCGACCCTCGAGCGCACGCGCAAGATGGCCGGCGAGCTCGGCAAGATCGTGCAGGCGCACCCCGGCGTGCAGAACACGATGGTGATCAACGGCTTCGACCTGCTCGGGGGCGGCAACAAGACCAATGCCGCGAGCATGTTCATCCCGCTCAAGCACTGGGACCAGCGCAAGAATCTGCCGGCGCCCGCGATCGCAGCGGACATCGCCGCCAAGGGCTCGGCGCTGCGCGACGGCATGGTGATCGCGTTCAATCCGGCGGCGATCCGCGGCCTCGGCACCGCCGGCGGCTTCGAGATGTATCTGCAGGCGCGCACCAATCCCGACCCGGCGCGGCTGTACGAGGTGACGCAGGACTTCGTCGCCGCAATGCGCGCGCATCCGCAGCTCACGGGGATCAACTCCTTTTTCCGCCCGACGGTGCCGCAGCTGAAAGTCGAGGTCGACCGGGAGAAGGCGATCTCGCTCGGCGTGCCGGTGCAGGACGTGTTCGACGCGCTGCAAAGCACCATGGCGGCGCTCTACGTGAACGACTTCAACAAGTTCGGCCGCACCTACCGCGTGCAGATGCAGGCCGATGCGCCGTTCCGCGCCCAGCCCGAAGACCTCGGCGCCGTGTTCGTGCGCTCCACCGCGACGCGCGAGATGATTCCGCTCAAGTCGCTCATCAAGACCTCGAACGTGGTGGGCCCGGAGCAGCTCGAGCGTTTCAACGGCTTCGTCGCCGCGCGCGTGCTGGGCAACGGGCGCCCCGGCGTGTCTTCTGGGGAAGCCATCCGCGCCGCGGACGAGGTTGCCGCAAAGGCGCTGCCCGAGGGCTACCAGATCGCGTGGGCCGGACAGGCGTTCCAGGAAAAGCGCACCGGCCGCCAGTCGGCGATCGCGTTCGGCCTCGCCATCGTGATGGTGTTCCTGATCCTCGCGGCGCTCTACGAGCGCTGGCTGCTGCCGTTCGCGGTGGTGTTTTCGGTGCCCTTCGCGGTGCTCGGCGCGCTTGGCTTCGTGGCAGGGCGCGGTCTGGAGAACGACATCTACTTCCAAATTGGACTCGTGGTGCTGATCGGCTTGGCGGCGAAGAACGCGATCCTGATCGTGGAATTCGCGCAGCAGGGCTTTCTGGAAGGCAAGTCGGCTACCGAAGCGGCGCTCAACGCGGCACGGCTGCGCTTTCGCCCGATCGTCATGACCTCGCTCGCTTTCGTGCTCGGGGTGATGCCACTCATGCTCTCGACCGGCGCCGGCGCCGCCGCGCGGCGCTCGATGGGCACCGGCGTGGTCGGCGGCATGCTCGCGTCGACCTTCATCGCCACGATCTTCGTGCCGCTGTTCTTCACCGTGGTCGCGCGCCGCAAGAAACCGCGCGCAGTAGTGCCATCCGAAACGCTCGTCGCCAAATGAGGCTGCTCGCCGCATTGATGACCGCGCTGCTCGCTGGCTGCACGCTCGGCCCGGACTACAAGCGGCCGGAGATGGCGCTGCCGGCGCAATACACCGAGCCGGCGCCCGTCGAAGGCGCGGCCGTGGCGCCGGATTGGTGGCGTCTTTACTCCGACGCAACGCTCGACGACCTGGTGGCGAGCGCGCAGAAGTCGAACGCCGATCTGCGCCTTGCCGCGGCGCGCGTCCAGGAAGCCGAGGGGCTGCTGCGCGAGGCGCGCGCGGCCTTTTTCCCGGACGTCACCGCCGGCTACTCGGCCGGCCGCAGCCGCGTCAGCAGCGTCGGTGTGCCGCCGCCGCAGCCCGGCACCATCATCCGCCCGAGCCACCAGCTGCTCGCGTCGACCAATTTCGAGCTCGATTTCTGGGGCCGCTTCGCGCGCGGGAGCGAGGCGGCGCGGGCGAACCTGCTCGGCAACCAGCTCGGCCAGGATGTCGTGGCGTTGACGCTCGCCGGCGGCATTGCGCAGGCGTATTTCGCGCTGCGCTCGCTCGATGCGCAGATCACCGTGCTCGACAACGCGATTCGCGTGCGCCGCGATTCGCTCGACATCGCGAGGGCGCGCCTCGACGCGGGCCTTGCGCCCGAGCTCGACGTCTACCAGGCGCAGGGCGCGCTATCGGATGCGCTGGTGCAGAAGCGCGACGCCGAGCGCAGCCGGGCGCTGGTCGAGCACCAGCTCGCGCAGCTCACCGGCCGGCTGGATCTCAAGCTGGCCGCGGGCGACGTGTTTGCGCTGCCGCTCGTGCCGCTGCCGCCCGCGGGCCTGCCTTCGGCGCTGCTCGAGCGCCGGCCCGACATCCGCCAGGCGGAGGAGGCGCTGGTCGCCGCCAACGCGCAGATCGGCATCGCGCGCGCCGCGCTCTTTCCCACCCTGTCGCTCACTGCGGGGGCCGGCCTGCAGAGCGGCGAGCTCGATACGCTGCTCACCACCGGCGCTCGCATCTGGTCCCTGGGCTTTGGCCTCGCGCTGCCGATCTTCGATGCCGGACGCCGCGAGGCGCGCGTCGACCAGGCCCGCGCACGGCGCGAGCAGGCGGTGGCGGGCTACCAGCGCGCCGTCGAAAGCGGCTTTCGCGAGGTGGCGGACGCGCTGGTCAACGCGCAGCAGACCGGCGCGAGCGAAGCCGAGCTGCTCGAGCGCTTGCAGGCCGCGCGCAACGCGCTCGAGCTCTCGACGCTGCGCTACGAGTCGGGGTATTCGCCGTACCTCGAGGTGCTCGATGCCCAGCGCACCGCGAACGATGCCGAGCTCGCCTACGTGCGCAACCGCCAGGCGCGGCTCGCGTTCAGCGTCGATCTGATGAAAGCGCTTGGCGGCGGTTGGAACACCGCCCGGAAGAATTAGAAGCTGATGCCCGTCATCTTGCTGCCGATCGCCTGCACCGGGCCGAGCGGGTTCTGGTTCTCTTCGGTCTGCTGGATCGCCGGCTGGCCGCCGGTCAGCTTGTAGACCACGATGTCGTCGCGCAGCAGGATCAGGCCGTTGAAGCGCCAGCCCGCGGTCTGGGTCTCGCGATGGAAGCCGAGGATGTCGAAGATCACGTTGCCGGTGCGCTGCCGGTTCACCGTGCTCTGGTTGATCTCGAAGCCGCGGCAGGCGACCTTGGCGAGCACGCAGTCGCGCACGCCGTGGTCGAGGTCGTTGATCGAGAACGACTGGTTGAGCATGAATTTGCGCATCACGTCGGCGTAATTCAGGATCGCGATGTTCGCGTTCGAGGCCGGATCGAGGCTCATCAGCCGCAGCTCGGCGATCGTGGTCTGGCCGGGGATGATCTTGTCGAAGGTCTCCTGCGCGTCCTGATAGGTCTGCCAGGGGCTGCTGGTCACTTCCTTGGATCTGGGCAGCAGGGTGGTCGAGCAGCCGGCGAGGAAGCAGGTAAGAACCGCGGCGACGGTGCGCGAGCTCAACTTCATAGGAAGAACGTTGTATCACTGCGGCGTCACCCCCTTGTCCTGCCCGCATAGTCCAGATGGCCTCGGCGTGGAGGATGTAGTGACCCGGCGACAACCGTTTCCCTGGGCACGCGACATGCGCCGCGCGCGGCGACGGCGCACAATGGTCCGCAAGAACATGGGCTACCCGGACATCGAACGCGCGCGCGACGGCCAAGCGGCCCTGCGCCGGATCATCGAAGACTACGCCGGTCCGGGAGTCGACTCGCGCGCGCTGCGCCGCGTGGTCGACCTGTGCCGCGAGGTGCAGGACGCAATCGAAGACGATTACTGCCGCGAGAAGGTGCGCGCCATCGCCGAGTATTCCGCCGAGCTCCTGTCGCAGGCCGAGCACCGCGCCCGCGGCGCGCTCTCCGGCATCGAATTCCTGCGCCAGCAGATCCGCGGCGCGCTGGAGCTCCTACAGAGCCGCCTGTACAGCCTGGAGCGCACGCGCCGCTTCGGGCAGCGCTTCGCCCAGGCCGGCTTTGGCGCGGTGCACGCCGCCAAGCGCTAAGCTAGTCCACCCGGGTTAAACTTCGCGCGGCGCTGAGTCTGGTGCCGAGGAAGGGACTCGAACCCCCACAGTGTTGCCACCGCTAGGACCTGAACCTAGTGCGTCTACCAATTTCGCCACCTCGGCAGGGGAGGCGATTTTAGCTGAAAAAATAAATGCCGAAAAAGCGTCCAAATAGAACCGCAATACGCCGCAGGTCGCGCGCCGAGCGCAGCGATGCGCCGCCCGCCGACGATTACAGTCGCGAGATCCTGCGCGAGCTCGAGCGCGCGGGCGAGCCGCTGCGTCCCGACGAGCTCGCCGAGCGCCTGAACATCCGCCCGCGCGAGCGCCGCGCCTTCAACGCCGGCCTCGCCGCGCTCGAGCGCGCGGGCGAGGTGGTGCAGAACCGCGCCGGCGCGCTGCTCATCGCCAAGCGCATCGCGCTGGTCGCCGGGCGCGTCGAGGGCCACCCCGACGGCCACGGCTTCCTGATTCCCGATGAAGGCGGCGCCTCGATCTTCCTGCCGCCGCACGAGATGCGCAGCGTGATGCACGGCGATCGCGCCGCGGTGCGCGTCAACGGCACCGATCAGCGCGGCCGGCCGCTCGGCCAGCTGGTCGAGGTGCTCGAGCGCGCGAAGCGCCGCATCGTCGGCCGGCTGCAGGACGAGCGCGGCGTGCTGGTGCTGGTGCCCGAGGACCGGCGCATCGCCCGCGACATCCTGGTGCCGCCGGCCGAAGCGCGCAAGGCCAAGCCCGGCGAGATCGTCACCATCGAGCTGGTAGAGCATCCGGCGCCGCACGTGCAGCCGGTCGGGCGCATCGCCGAAGTGCTCGGCCACCACACCGATCCGGGCATGGAGATCGAGATTGCGCTGCGCAAGTTCGACCTGCCGCACCGCTTCTCGAAGGCGGCGGTTGCGCAGGCGAAATCCATTGCGGACGAAGTGCGCCCCCCGGACATCGAGGGCCGGCGCGACCTGCGCAACCTCGAGTTCGTCACCATCGACGGCGAGACCGCGAAGGACTTCGACGACGCGGTGGTCTGCCGGCGTGAAGGCAATGCTTTTCGCCTCTGGGTCGCTATTGCGGATGTGAGCCATTACGTGCGCCACGGCGATGCGCTCGACATGGACGCGCGCGAGCGCGGCACCTCGGTGTACTTCCCGCGGCGCGTGATTCCGATGCTGCCGGAGAAGCTCTCGAACGGCATCTGCTCGCTCAACCCGAAGGTCGACCGGCTCGCCATGGTCTGCGAGATGGCGATCTCGGCGCAGGGCGAGCTTGGCCGCCACGAGTTCTATCCGGCGGTGTTCCGCTCGCAGGCGCGCCTCACCTATACCCAGGTCTGGGCCGAGCTCGACGGCGGCAAGCCGCCCGAGCACCTGGCGCGGCTCTATGAGCTGTTCCACGCGCTGCACGCGAGCCGCAGCAAGCGCGGCGCGATCGATTTCGACACGGTCGAAACGCGCATGGTGTTCGACGCCAAGGGCAAGATCGAGCGCATCGTGCCCGAGGCGCGCAACGACGCGCATCGCATCATCGAGGAATGCATGCTGGCGGCCAACGTCTGCGCCGGCAATTTCATCGCCGAGCGCAAGCAGCCGGTGCTCTACCGCGTGCACGACGTGCCGGCGGAGGAGAAGGTGGCGGCGCTGCGCGCTTTCCTCGCCGAGCTCGGCTTGCAGCTGCCCGGCGGCGACATCCCGAAGCCGCGCGACTATGCCGCGCTGCTCGAAAAGATCCGCGCCCGGCCGGACTTCGCCCTGCTGCAGACGGTGTTGTTGCGCTCGCTCAAGCAGGCGATGTACACGCCCGAGAACGTCGGCCATTTCGGCCTGGCCTTCGACGCGTACGTGCACTTCACCTCGCCGATCCGCCGCTATCCCGACCTGCTGGTGCATCGCGCGATCAAGGCGCTGCTCGCCGGGAAGAAATACGACGGCGGCATCGACTGGCAGGCGCTCGGCCGCCACTGCTCCGAGACCGAGCGGCGCGCCGACGATGCGAGCCGCGACGTCGAGAGCTGGCTCAAGTGCTACTACATGCGCGACCACGTCGGCGAGACCTTCTCCGGCACCATCACCGGCGTGGCGCCCTTCGGCCTGTTCGTCACGCTGGACGAGTACTTTGTCGACGGCCTGGTGCACATCTCCGAGCTCGGGCGCGACTACTTCCAGTACGACGCGCCGCGCCACCTGCTTTTCGGCGAGCGCACCAAGAAGCGCTTCCGCCTCACCGACCGCATGAAGGTCAAGCTGGTGCGGGTCGACGTCGACCAGCGCAAGATGGACCTCGTGCCCGCATGAGCCGGGAGCGCGAGCCCCGCGTCCTCTTCGGCTTCCATGCGGTGCTCGCGCGGCTGCGCGCCGATCCCTCGTCCGTGCTCGAGATTTTCCTGGACGAAACGCGCAATGACGCGCGCGGCAAGGACCTGGCCGCGGTGGCCGAGCGTGCCGGCGTGAAGCTGATGCGCGTGCCCACCAAGCGCCTGGATGGCTTCTACGGCGGCGCCCGCCACCAGGGCGTGGTGGCGCGCATCGAGATGAAGCCCTTGAGCCACAGCCTCGATGAAATCGTCGAGCAGGTGGAAAAGCCGCTGCTGCTGGTGCTCGACGGGGTGACCGATCCCCACAACCTGGGCGCATGCCTGCGCGTCGCCAACGCCGCAGGCGCGAATGCCGTGGTCGCGCCGAAGGACCGCGCGGCAGGCATCACCGCCGCCGTGTCAAAGGTCGCGAGCGGCGCTGCCGAGGCGACGCCTTACCTGATGGTCACGAACCTGGCGCGCACGCTCGGTGAATTGAAGGAGCGCAACATCTGGATCGTCGGGGCCGACGAGCGCGCTACTCAGTCTTTGTACGAAGCAGACCTCCCGGATTCCATCGCCTGGGTGCTCGGCGCGGAGGGCGAAGGGATGCGGCGCCTGACGCGCGAGACCTGCGATCTCCTGGTGCGCATCCCGATGAGCGGCGAGGTCGAGAGCCTCAACGTTTCGGTCTCCGCCGGCATCTGCCTCTTCGAGTCGGTGCGCCGCCGAACCAGTCGCGCCAAGCCTAAGTACACGCCGCCCGATCCGACGCTGATCGAGCTCAAGCCCGAGGCGCTCGACTACTGGTCGCGTACCCTCGAGACCAAGCCGGACAAGATCCGCAAGGCCGTGCAGAAGGTCGGCCCGGTGCTCGAGACGGTCAAGAAAGAGCTCGGCATGGCCGGCGTTTAGCCTTGTTTTCGCTGCTATAATCCGCCCCCTTCCTGGTCTCACCGTTACGCATGACGGTAGGCCAAACCCATAGGAATAGGAGTCAAATCGACATGCGGCATTACGAGATCGTTTTCATCGTCCATCCTGACCAGAGCGAGCAGGTGCCCGCGATGGTCGAGCGCTACAAAGGCCTGATCGCAGGCCGCAGCGGCACGGTGCATCGCCTGGAGGACTGGGGACGGCGCCAGCTCACTTACCCGATCGCCAAGGTGCACAAGGCGCACTACGTGCTCATGAACATCGAGTGCGACAACGAGACGCTCACCGAGCTCGAGCACTCGTTCAAGTTCAGCGACGCGGTGCTGCGCCACCTGATCGTCCAGATGGACAAGGCCGTTACCGCGCCATCGCCGATGATGAAGGAAGAGAAGTCGAAGTCGATGATGGAGCGCGGCGGCGAGATTAGTGCGGAACCGGGTCGAGTTGAGCGGCCGGCTGCTTGAGCTCGGCGCGCTGCGCTACACGCCCGCAGGCTTGGCGGCGCTGGAGTTCAAGCTGGCACACGAGTCCGAGCAGGACGAGGCCGGCGCGAAGCGCAAGGTGCAGGCCGAGATCGGCGCCATCGCCTTCGAGACCGAGGCGCGACTGATTGCAGGGATACCGCTGGGCAGCGAAGTGAAGCTGCGGGGTTTCCTGAGCGCAAAGAGCAAGCGCTCGAAAAGACTGATGCTGCATGTGACGAACATCGAATTTACGGAAGGGAAGTGACATATGCCCCCGCCACGCAAAGGCAAAGGTAAAGGCAAAGGGAAGTTCGGCAAGGACAAGAAGGACAAGGGCCAGCGGGCGTTATTCCGCCGCCGCAAGTTCTGCCGCTTCACGGCCGAAAAGGTCGAGTGGATCGATTACAAGGATGTCGAGGTCCTGAAGGACTTCGTCAACGAGACCGGCAAGATCATCCCGGCGCGCATCACCGGCACCGCCGCAGGCTATCAGCGCCAGCTGTCGGTGGCGATCAAGCGCGCGCGCTTCCTCGCGCTGCTGCCCTACACGGACCTGCACTGATGCAAGTCATCCTCATGGAGAAGGTGGCGAACCTGGGCGAGCTCGGCGACGTCGTCAAGGTGAAGGACGGCTTCGCGCGCAATTTCCTGATCCCGCACGGCAAGGCCAAGCGCGCGACCGAGGCGAACCTCAAGGCCTTCGAAGGACGTCGCGCCGAGCTGGAGAAGGCGCAGGCCGAGACGCTGGGCAAAGCGCGCGAGCGCGGCACCAAGCTCGAGGGGCTCACGCTGCAGATCGCGCAGAAGGCCGGGCCCGACGGGCGCCTGTTCGGTTCGGTCACCAACTACGACATCGTCGAGGCGCTGCAGAAGCAGGGTCACGAGGTCGAGCGCGCCAACGTGCGCATGCCGCAGGGGCCGCTCAAGCAGGTGGGCGATTTCCCGATCCAGATCGCGCTGCACACCGACGTCACCGCCACCATCACCGTGTCGGTGCTGGGCGAGCAGTAGTAGCTTTCACTCTTCCAGGGCGATGAAAATGGGGCTCGGAAGAGCCCCTTTTCTTTTGGCGCGGCGCGCTTTTCTGTCAAGAAAATTAGTTTTGAGTTCTCCCGTATCATCCACAAACTATCGACACGCTATTCACAAGAAATCCACAAGCCGGCGGCGCGCGTAGCTTGGGGTGTTCATTTTTTCAGCAGCGGGCCGCTTGGTTTTCGCCCGAAGCTTCCAAGTTCGGCTAGATCGAATCGAAAAGCGCCGTTGTTCCCTATGATTCGGGCCCGGGGAGGTAAGTCAAAAAAATGGCGGCTGCACAGTCGGTCGCGCGTCAGGAAAGCACTGACCCGCAACTCGTAGCACTCAGGGTCCCGCCGCATTCGGTGGAGGCGGAGCAGTCGCTGCTCGGCGCGCTGCTGATCGATAACCACGCGTTCGACCGCAGCGCCGACCTCGTCACGCCGGAGGATTTCTATCGCGACGATCACCGCCGCATCTGGCGGCACATCGTAAGACTGATCGAGTCGTCGCGCCCCGCCGACGTGGTCACCGTCGCCGAGTCGATCGAGGCGAGCGAGGACAAGGACAAGACCGGGGGCGCGGCGTACCTCGCGGCGCTGTCGCAGAACACGCCGAGCTCGCTCAACGTGCGCCGCTATGCGGAGCTGGTGCGCGAGCGCTCGGTACAGCGGCGCCTCGCGCAGGTGGCGACCGAGATCGCCGAGAGCGCGCTTGCGCCCTTGGGCAAGGAAGTCGGGCAGCTGCTCGACGAGGCCGAGTCGAAGATCTTCCAGATCGCCGAGTCGGGCGCCCGCAAGGATACGGGGCTGCTCGAGATCAAGCCGGTGCTGGCGCGCGTGTTCGAGAAGATCGACCACCTGCACAGCCAGAAGAATCCGTCCGACGTCACCGGCGTGCCGACCGGCTACGTCAAGCTGGACGAGATGACCTCGGGCCTGCAGGGCGGCGACTTGATCATCGTCGCCGGCCGTCCGTCGATGGGCAAGACCGCGCTCGCGCTCAACATCGCCGAGTTCGTGGCGGTCGACAACGGCTTGCCGGTGGCGATCTTCAGCATGGAGATGAGCGCCAGCCAGCTGGCGACGCGCATGCTCGGCTCGATCGCGCGCGTCGACCAGCACAAGATGCGCACCGGGCGCATCTCGGACAAGGAATGGAGCGACCTGACCGAGGCCATGGCCAAGCTGCACGACGCGCCGATCTACATCGATGAGACCGGCGCCCTGACCGCGCTCGAGGTGCGCGCGCGCGCCCGGCGCCTGAAGCGCGAATACTCGAAGCTTGGGCTGGTGGTGATCGACTACCTGCAGCTGATGTCGTCGTCCTCGCAAGGCGAGAACCGCGCCACCGAGATCTCGGAGATTTCGCGCTCTCTCAAGGCGATGGCGAAGGAGCTGGACGCCCCGGTGATTGCGCTATCGCAGCTCAACCGCGCGCTGGAGCAGAGACCCAACAAGCGCCCGCAGATGGCCGACCTGCGCGAGTCCGGCGCCATCGAGCAGGACGCCGACATCATCTTCGCGATCTACCGCGACGAGGTCTACAACCCGGAGTCGCCGGAGAAGGGCACGGCCGAGGTCAACATCCTCAAGCAGCGGAACGGCCCGATCGGCACCGTCAAGCTGACCTTCCTGGGGCAGTACACGCGCTTCGAGAACTACGCCGACCCGCACGGCTATTCACCGCAATAGCCGGCGGGCGGTTGGACCGGGTTACTTCTTGGTCGCGCTCCAGCGGCCTTCCTGGCCCTTGTCGTCGCGGAAGCTGCCCTGCATCTGCCGGCCGTTCACCTGGCCGGTGAAATCGCGCCGCACGCCGCTGCCGTCGACATAGGCGAAGCTGATCTGCGGGCCGCGCATGCGCGCCTCGCGCAGGCCGCCCTGCACCGGGCCGAGGGTGATGGTGCCGTTGACCTTCTGGAAGGTCTGCTCGAGCGCCATCTCGGTCTTCTGGCCGCCGGCATCGAGCGCCCAGGTGCCCATCACGTTCGCCGGCACCAGCCAGAAATACGCGCGCCGGCCGTCCATGCTCGAGATCTCGTCGGCTTCCCAGTCTTCCATGGTGAAGGAGTGCGACACCACGCGCGTGCCCGGCTTCATCGACAGGATCAAGGGGCGCAGCTTCATGTTGAGCGCGGGCAGGAGATACAGCGTGATCACCGTCGCCTGGCTGAAGTCGGTCTGGAAGATGTCGGCGCGGCGGAAGCTCGCGCGGTCGGACACGCCGGCCTTCTGTGCGTTGTCTTGCCCGAGCTTCACCATGTCCGGGTTGTATTCGATGCCGAGCGCCTTCGCGCCGCGCTTGGCGGCGGCGATCACGATCTTGCCGTCGCCCGAGCCGAGGTCCATGTGGAAGTCGTTCGGCCCGACTTGCGCCATCGTCAGCATGCGGTCGACCACTTCGTCGGGCGTCGGCACCCAGATCACGTCCTTGCCGGCCTGGCCGACCTGCGGTTCGAACTTCTGCGCAACGGCCGGGATCGCGACAAGCAATAGGCTGGCGAGGGCAAAGCGGATCAGCGAAGTCATCGGGAGTCCTGAAAAAAAGGTCGCGGCGAATGTAGCAGAAAGGGCCGTGACGGTGGCGAAACACCGTCACGGCTGACTAATTCCTTACTGCTACAGCACGTCGGCGGCGTGGTCCGCCAGGCGCGAGCGCTCGCCGCGCGACAGCGTGATATGCCCGGCGTGCGCCCAGTCCTTCATGCGGTCGACGACGTAGGTGAGGCCGGAGCTGCCTTCGGTGAGGTAGGGCGTGTCGATCTGCGCGACGTTGCCCAGGCACACCACCTTGGTGCCGGGGCCGGCGCGCGTCACCAGCGTCTTCATCTGCTTCGGCGTCAGGTTCTGCGCCTCGTCGATGATCAGCCACTTGTTCATGAAGGTGCGGCCGCGCATGAAGTTGAGCGACTTCACCTTGATGCGCGAGCGCACCAGATCCCGCGTCGCGGCGCGGCCCCACTCGCCGCCCGACTCGTCGGAGACGTTGAGGACATCGAGGTTGTCCTCGAGCGCGCCCATCCAGGGCGTCATCTTCTCTTCCTCGGTGCCCGGCAGGAAGCCGATGTCCTCGCCGAGCGGCACCGTGACGCGCGTCATGATGATCTCGGAGTAGCGCTTGTCGTCGAGCACCTGCGTGAGGCCCGCGGCGAGCGCCAGCAGCGTCTTGCCGGTGCCCGCCTGGCCCAGCAGCGTGATGAAGTCGACCGCCGGGTTCATCAGCAGGTTGAGCGCGAAGTTCTGCTCGCGGTTGCGCGCGGTGATGCCCCAGACGGAATTCTTCGTATGGGTGTAATCGCGCAGCGTCTCGATCACCGCGATGCGCCCGGTGGTCTCCTTCACCAGCGCATAGAGCGGCCGCTCGCCGGTCTCGTCGTAGACGAATTCATTGACGTGCAGCTTCGACACCAGCGGCCCGCGCACGCGGTAGTAGGTGTGGCCGTCCTTCTTCCACGATTCGACGTCCCGCCCGTGCGTGTCCCAGAAATCCTTCGGCAGCGCCCGCACGCCGGTGTAGAGGAGGTCGGCGTCCTCCAGCACCTTGTCGTTGAAGTAGTCCTCGGCGGCAAGGCCGAGCGCGCGCGCCTTGATGCGCATGTTGATGTCTTTCGACACCAGCACCACCTGGCGCTGGGGTTCCCGCTCCTGCAGCGAGCGCACCACGGCGAGGATCTGGTTATCGGTCTTGCCCGACGCCAGCGTTGCCGGCAGCGCGCCGTTCATCGCCTCGGTCTGCAGGAACAGGCGCCCTTTGGCGCTTTGCCCATCCTTCGTCTTGATCACCAGGCCGGCCTTGATGTCCTCCACCGTGGTCGAGACGATCTCGTCCAGGAAGCGGCTCGCCTGGCGCGCGTTGCGCGAGACGTCCGACAGGCCGCGCTTGTGCTGGTCGAGCTCTTCCAGCGTCGCGATCGGCAGATACACGTCGTGCTCGTCGAAGCGGAACAGGCTCGTCGGATCGTGCATCAGCACGTTGGTGTCGAGCACGAAGAGCTTCTTGACTTTCGGTTTTCGTGCAGAACGGGGGGATTTCACGGCGGGGGAGAAGGAAGGCGACTCGGCATCTGCTGCGGGCTGCTCGACATCATAGGGCTTTAACAAAGTTCAATACCTCCTCGACGTGGCCAGGCACTTTCACCCCGCGCCATTCGCGCGCCAGCTTCCCCTTCTCGTCGATGACGAAGGTGCTGCGCTCGATGCCGCGGACCTTTCTACCGTACATGTTCTTGTCTTTCATCACGCCGAATGCCCCGCAGACCTTCTCGTCGGGGTCGGCGAGCAGCTCGAACGGGAACTTCATCTTGGCCTTGAAGCCCTCGTGGGACTTGAGGGAGTCGCGCGAGATGCCGAACACCTCGGCGCCGGCGCGCCTGAATTCCTTGTGGCGGTCGCGGAAGTCCGCGCCCTGGGTGGTGCAGCCGGGGGTGTTGTCCTTCGGATAGAAGTAGAGCACCAGCCTTTTGCCGCGCTGGTCCGAGAGCCGGAAGCTGTTACCGCCGGTGCTGGGAAGACTGAAGTCCGCAACCGGCTTGCCGAGCGTTTCCAGAGGTTTTAATTACCCTTCTTAGCAACGTGCTCTAACGCTTTCAGTAAACATGTTTTTCCCTCCGGCTGCAAGCGGAAGATTAGAAGCCTGATCGCAAAGGAAAATATAGCCGATGCCCAACCTCTTCATCATCGCTGGCCCGAACGGCGCGGGCAAATCAACTTCCGCTGGCGAGATCCTGTCCGGGCCGCGGAAGGTTGCCGAGTTCGTCAATGCGGACGAGATCCAGAAGGAAGCGGCAGTGTCCGAGATCAAGGCTGCTCGCATGACGCTCAGCCGGCTGAACGCGCTTGCCGAGGCGCGCAAGGACATGGCCTTCGAAACCACGCTCGCTAGCCATCTTCTCCTGCCGCGTATCCGGCGCATGCAGGCCTCGGGTTACGTCTTCCATCTGTTCTTTTTCTGGCTGCCTAGCGCCGACATGGCCGTGAAGCGAGTCGCGGCCCGTGTCGCGAGCGGTGGACATCACATCCCGGAAGACGTCATTCGCCGTCGCTACGATCGTGGCCTGGAAAACTTTTTCAATCACTACTCTGGCGTCGCAAACTCCTGGATTCTCTACAACAACACCATGACTCCTGCGCGACCCATCGCCTGGCGCGACGTTGGCGATGCAATGGAGGTAGGGGATAATCGCCTCCGGACTCAATTGGTCGCCCGCTACATGAAACCGCGTACTGAACAGCCTGAAGTTGCCGCCGCACCGGAAAAGCTCTGGACCGCAGTAGAGGTGACGAAAGCCGTCAACCGCGCGGTGACGGCGGCGCTCAAGCGCCACAAGGAGCTCGGTCAGTCTGTCGTCGTGTGGCGAGACGGAAAGATCGTCACGCTGAAGCCGGAAGACATCGACATCTAAGTCCGCGGCGCGAGGAAGCGGCGCAGCTCGGCGAGCACCTCGCGAGGTCTTTCCTCGGCGAGGAAGTGGCCGCAGTCGAGCGCCTTGCCGCGCACGTCCTCGGCGACCTCGCGCCAGTCGCGCAGGCAATCGAACAGCGCCTGCACCACGCCGTGCTTTCCCCACAACGCCAGCATCGGCATGCGCAGTTTCTTCCGCTCCTGCTTGTCGTGCATCAGGTCGATGGTGGCGGCGGCGCGGTAGTCCTCGCAGGTGGCGTGGATGGTGCGCGGATCGCTGAACGCGCGCGTGTACTCGAGGATCGCGGCGCGCGAGAAGTGCTTCAGTCCCGCCGGGCCGCGCCCGAGGCGCGTCAGGATGTACCAGGGCACGTGCCCCTCGAGCAGCTTCTCGGGCAGCGGCTCCTCCTGGATCAGGAAGAACCAGTGCCAGTAGGCCTTCGCGAACTGCATCGTGGTGTTCTGGTACATCTTCAGCGTCGGCGAGATGTCCATCACGGTGAGCGAGCGCACGCGTCTTGCGAAATCGCGCGCCAGGCGGTGCGCGACGCGGCCGCCGCGATCGTGGCCGACGACATGGAAGCCGAGATAGCCGAGCGACTCCATCACTTCCGCCATGTCGAGCGCCATCGCGCGCTTCGAGTAGTTGCTGTGGCCGGGCAGGCCGCGCGGCTTGGAGGAATCGCCGTAGCCGCGCAGGTCGGCGCACACCACGGTGTAGTCGCGCGCGAGCGAAGGCGCCACCTTGTGCCACATCGCGTGGGTCTGCGGATAGCCGTGCAGCAGAAGCACCGGCGGCCCCTCGCCGCCGATCACCAGGTTGATGGCGGCGCCGGCCGTGCGGATGCGCCGGCGTTCGAATCCCGGAAATAGCGCGGTCATGCAGTGACTTCCTTTCCCTGAAGGGCGAGCCTGCCGGAGCGTCCGGGCACCTCGCCGTAAATGACTTCGTGCTTCGGCAGCCGCTCGCGCGCGATCCGGTTGGTAGCGACCAGCTCGTAGCCCTGCGCCTTCCACCCCGTGATGAGCCGCTCGAAATGCCCATAAAGCTTGCCGCCCTCGAGCTCCGCATGCGCGGTGAACACGTGCTCCGAGGGCTTCTGGGTCATCGCGAGCACATGCTGCACCACGTCGTCGTGCAGCCCGATGATTTCGTCGAACGTGGGCAGCGTGGTGGGTACCTGCGGGCAGCCGGTCGCCTGGCCGTTCCATATCGGCTGGAACGGCCGGGTGCCGCGCGTATCGGAGGCGTAGTCGAACCGGCTCTGGAAGCGCGCCGCGTGCACGTTGGTCTGCCAGCCGGCCGCGCCCCAGGTGCGCGGTGCCTCGCCGAATATGGACGCAAACCGGTCCACCGCCAATTGCATCTGATGCGCGGTCCACGCGGCGTCCTTGTCGGCGACAAAATCCTGCCAGCGCACGTGGTCCCAGCAATGCACGCCGACCTCGAATCCCGCCTCCCGCACGCTGCGCAGGATGTCTTTGCATTTGAGGCCGATGTCCGGCCCGGGCAGCAGCGTGCCGTAGAGCAGGGTGCGCACCCCGTAATGCTCTAGCACGGAGGTGCGGCTCACCTTGGAGAAGAAGCCGGGACGGAATATCCGCCGCAGCGCGCGCCCGGTGTGGTCGGGACCGAGGCTGAAAAGGAATGTCGCGCCGGCCTTGTGCCGGCGCAGCAGGTCGACCAGGCGCGGCACGCCTTCCTGGGTACCGCGCAGCGTGTCGACGTCGACCTTGAGTGCTAACTTCACTTGACGAGGTGGCGAGCCTCGGCGACGTCAGTGCGGTATGCGTCGTAGATGCGGCGCAGCGCGTCCTTCATGCCGACGCGCGGGCGCCAGCGCAGCTCGCGCATGGTGTTGTCGATCTTCGGCACGCGGTTCTGCACGTCCTGGTAGCCGCGGCCGTAGTAGCGCTCGGCGGTGGTCTTGACGATGCGCACCTTGCGCGCGGGCGTGCGGTACTCGGGATAGTCGAGCGCCAGCTTGACCATGCTCTCTGCGAGCTCGCGCACCGAGATGTTGTTCCTCGGATTGCCGATGTTGTAGATCTTGCCCGAGGCGATGCCGCCCTTGTTGGCGATGATCGCCATCAGGGCATCGATGCCGTCATCGATGTAGGTGAAGGCGCGCTTCTGGCGCCCGCCGTCGACCAGATGGATCTTCTCGCCGCGCACGATGTGGCCGAAGAACTGCGTCACCACGCGCGAGCTGCCTTCCTTCGCCGTGGCGAGCGAGTCGAGGCCCGAGCCGATCCAGTTGAAGGGGCGAAACAGGGTGAAGTCGAGTCCCTCCTTCTCGCCGTAGGCCCAGATCACGCGGTCCATCAGCTGCTTCGAGCAGGCGTAGATCCAGCGCTGCTTGTTGATCGGGCCGTAGACCAGCGGCGAGCTCTCCGGGTCGAACTGCCGGTCGGGCGACATGCCGTAGACCTCGGAGGTCGAGGGGAACACCAGGCGCTTCTTGTGCCGCACGCAGGCGCGCACGATCGGCAGGTTGGCCTCGAAGTCGAGCTCGAAGACGCGCAGCGGCTCCTTGACGTAAGTCGCCGGTGTCGCGATCGCCACCAGCGGCAGCACCGTATCGCACTTGCGGATGTGGTATTCGATCCACTCGCGGTTGATGGTGATGTCGCCTTCGAAGAAGTGAAAGCGCGGATCTTCCAGCACGTCCTCGATACGATCGGCCTGCATGTCCATGCCGAACACTTCCCAGTCGGTGCTCGCCAGGATGCGCTTGGACAGGTGATGGCCGATGAAGCCGTTCACGCCGAGAATCAGGATGCGCTTCATTTTCTTTCTTCGATCTCCAGAAGGCGCAGGACTTTACCATCGCCGCACAGCGCGAACCATTCGCCGCCCTCCTGGTAGGGCCCCGGCGCCGACACCGGGGCGCGGCGCTCGATCATTTGTGTGCGGTAGATCTTCAGCCGGTCGCAGAAGGCGCCCGGATACGGCGGCGCTACCGCGCGCACCAGGTTGTGGATCTCCTGCGCGCTTTTCGTCCAGTCAATGCGGCCGTCCTCGGGCTTGCGGCCGCCGAAGTAGCTGCCCTTCGAGAGGTCGTTCTGCCTGAACCGTGTCGTGCCGGCGAGCAATCCGGGCAGGGCTCGTTCGAGTACCAATTGCGCGGCGTCGGTGACGCGGCCGAAGACCTCGAGCGCGAGATCGTCGGGGCCGATCGGCACGGCCGCTTGATCGACGATGCGCCCGGCGTCGGGCTTCTCGACCATCTCGTGCAACGTCACGCCGGTCTCGCGCTCGCCCTTGAGGATGGCCCAGTTGAGCGGCGCGCGCCCGCGGTACTTCGGCAGCAGCGAGCCGTGCATGTTGAACGCGCCGAGGCGCGCGTGCCGCAGGACCGACATCGGCAGCATGCTGCGGTAGTAGAACGAAAAGATCAGGTCGGGCTTGGCCTGCGCCACCGCGCGCTGGAGCACTGCCGGGTCCGGGTCCGCGAGCACGGGCAGCTTTTTCTTCGTGGAAAAATCGAACAGGCTCGCGTACCAGCGGTTCTCGTTCGGGTCGTCCTGGTGCGTGACGACGAGCGGCACCTCGAGACCGGCCTCGAGGAGCGCCGCGATCCCGCGGACGCCTATGTCCCCGTAACCGAAGACGACCGCTTTTGCCAAGTCGAGTCAGCTTCGCGCTCGAGCACCGCTTGCACCAGGTACCGCGGCCGCTGGCGCACCTGCTGGTAGATGCGCCCGACGTACTCGCCGACCAGGCCGACGCCGAAGAGCACCAGGCCGGTGAGGAAGAACTGCAGGATGTCGCGGTCCCAGAAGGTGCGCAGCGTGTCGAGCGGCGCGCCGGCGAGGATGCGCTGCGCCATGACGACGAAATAGAGCAGCACCGAGCCGACCGCGATCAGGATGCCGAAGAACGAGAACGCCTGCAGCGGCACCACCGAGAAGCCGGTCACCAGGTCAAAGTTGAGCCGCACCAGGCTGTAGAGCGAGTACTTCGAGGTGCCCGCGGCGCGCGCCTCGTGCGCCACCTCTACCTCCGCCGGGCTGCGCGCGAAGGTATAGGCGAGCGCGGGGATGAAGGTACTCACTTCGCGACAGGCATTGATCGCCTCGACGATGTCGCGGCTGTAGGCGCGCAGCATGCACCCCTGGTCCGTCATGTGGATCCTGGTGATGCGCTCGCGCAGCCGGTTCATGGCGCGCGAGCCGAGGCGCCGGAAGGCGTTGTCGTGCCGCTCGCCGCGCACGCCGCCGACGTAGTCGTGGCCCTCGTCCATCTTCGCCAGCAGCTTGCCGATCTCCTCGGGCGGGTTCTGCAGGTCGGCGTCCAGCGTGACGATGCGCTCGCCGCGGCAGCGCTCGAAGCCGGCCATGATCGCCATGTGCTGGCCGAAGTTGCCGTTGAGGAGCACGACGCGCGTGACGTCAGGTCGACTTGCGAACTGCTCGCGCAAGAGCGCCGCCGAGCGGTCGCGACTGCCGTCGTTGACGAAGATGACCTCATAGCGCATGCCGAGAGCGTCCAGTGCCGGGTAAAGGCGCTGGAACAGGGAGGCGAGCCCGGCCTCTTCGTTGTAAACGGGGATGACGACGGAAAGATTCATTTAATTGGGGACAGACCCCATTTTTCTCATTTGTGCCGGAGCCAGGACTTTGCGCACCGCTTCGCAGACCCGATCGACATCGGCATCCGCCATGCGCGGGAAAAGCGGCAGCGTGACGATGCCGCGCCCGATGCGCTCGGCGTGCGGGAACTGCCCCTCGCGCCAGCCCAGCCGCCGGTAGAGCTTGAAGAGGTGCATCGCGGGGTAGTGCACGCCGACCCCGATGCCCTGTTCGCGCATCGCGGCGATGAAGCCGGCGCGCTCGACATGCGCTGGCAGCACCACCTGGAACATGTGCCAGTTCGACTGCTCGTAGTCCTCGACCGGCAACTCGCAGCCCAGGCTGCGATCCCATCGCTCAAAGTAGCGCCGCGCCAGCGCCCGGCGCCTTTGCGTGAACCGCTCAAGCTGCGGCAGCTGCCCCAGGCCGATGCGCGCGGCGACGTCGGTGAGATTGAACTTGCCGCCCGGCTCCTCGACCTCCATGCCGTCCTCGCCGCTGCGCGCCACGCCTTGCAGCCGCAGCGCCTCGCAGCGCGGCACCACGCTCTCGTCGGGCAGCACCAGCGCGCCGCCTTCGGCGCTGGTGATGTTCTTGTTGGCGTGGAAGCTGAACGAGACGAAATCGCCGAAGCTGCCGATCGGGCGGCCGCGCCAGTTGGCGCCGAAGGCTTGCGCCGCGTCCTCGACCACGCGCAGCTTCCTGCGGTTGGCGATTTCATTGAGCCGGTCGCGGTCGACCGGCAGGCCGGCCAGATCGACGGGAATGATGGCCCGCGTGGCCGGCGTGATCGCTTTTTCCATCTCATTCAGATCGATATTGCGCGTGTGCGGATCGACGTCGACGAACACCGGCCGCGCCCGCACCTCGAGCGCCACGTTCGCCGTCGCCACCCAGGAGAGCGGCGTGGTGATGACTTCGTGGCCCTCGCCGACGCCGGCGAGGCGCAGCCCTACCTCGAGGGTCGCGGTGCCGGAATTGAAGCAGCGCACCGGTCGGCCACCGCAGTAGCGCGAGAGCGCCGCCTCGAAGGCCCTGACCTGCGGCCCCGAGGTGATCCAGCCCGAGCGCAGGACCTCGCCGACGCCGGCGATGGTCGCCTCGTCGATGTCGGGCCGCGTGAAGGGAAGAAAGTCCGGCACCGGGGGATGATACCGATTCCGGCTCAGGGCTTTTTCACGATCGCATACTGCGATCCCCGTGCCATCACCTGCATGGGGATGCCGAGCTTTGCCGGCAGCGTATCGACGGCGCCTGCCGGCACGAAGGCCCAGGCCTGCGGCGTGGCGCGCCAGACCGCGGCGAACGCGTCCAGGTCGCGGATGAATTTCTGCGGCTCCCAGCCGATCGCCACCTCGAGCTCGTCGCGGTGCGCGACCATGGTGACGGTGCGCTTGAGGCTCCAGGGCAGCGTGTGGTCGTACATATCGACGGCAAACACCGGTGTGCTCGCGCTCGGCCGCTCAGCGAGCTTGGCCACGGTACTTGCGACGCTAAACCGGTCGGAGAGCGTGCGGTGCGCGGCGAGGCCGAGCACGGTCGCGATCAGGCCGCCGGCCGCCAGGCACACGACCGCGCCGGTGATCGCGCTGCGCAATGCGCATACCAGCGCCGCGATTGCAGCCACCGCGAGCAGCGCGAACGCAAGCGCCACCCAGCGCGCGTAGTCGGCGTAGTTTCCCGAAAATGCGGCGACCAGCACGACGCCGGCGACGGATAACAAAACCAGGAGCGCCGACTGCGCGAGCAGCAGCCCGCGCCGCGCGTCGCCCGCAAGTCGTCGTCCGATGAGCAGTGCCAGCGCCGGGAACATCGGCAGGATGTAAGGCGGCAGCTTCGAGCCCGAGGCGGAAAAGAACGCGAGCACCACCAGCGCCCAGATCACGAGGAACAGCTCGCGATCATCGCGCGGGCGCAGCGCGGCGAGGAACGGCAAGAGCCACGGCCCGATGCCGGCGAGCAGCACCGGCAGGAAATACCAGGCGGGATGCACGCGCTGGTGCATCTCGGTGGTGAAGCGCTGGAAATGTTCCTGGATGAAGAAGAAGTGCGCGAACTCCGGATTCGCCCTGGACACCAGGATGAACCATGGCGCGGCGATCAGCAGAAACACGATGACACCGCTGACCGGTCGCACGCGCCGAATCAGCGCCCAGTCGCGCCTGACGAGCATGTAGATGAAGAGCGCCGCGCCTGGCAGCACGATGCCGATCAGTCCCTTGCTCAGCACCGCCAATGCGCAGGCCACCCAGAAGAGCAGCATGTGGCCGA
>Ga0209647_1000887_pt1 | contig 26853 bp, 28 predicted proteins | sample GraSoi_2013_60cm_FD_185827 | JGI IMG/M metagenome (GOLD analysis project Ga0209647, IMG submission 185827) | Grasslands soil microbial communities from the Angelo Coastal Reserve, California, USA - Sample 9_17_2013_60cm (SPAdes) (version 2) | ecosystem: Environmental > Terrestrial > Soil >... | reverse complement strand
CCGATTGCAGATCAGGCAGAAGAAGTATCGTTCACCTAGGTGATGAGCCGATGAGGTGCCCATTTCCAATGAATTGTTTGTGTTCGACTTGTAGGCTCACACTGATTCCGGGCGGATGGTCGGCAACTCTTCCATAACCGAGAGTGCGCGGTCATTCGTGCGGAATCCGAGTTCGCCAAGTGCCCCGATGAGGCTACTCCGGAGTGACCATGGTGCGGCAGACCGTCGGCCCCTGCCACGTTCCGCTAGATCATGCCGTTCCCGCTAGAGAGCAGCTGGGGTAGAATTGTCGCCTCTTGCCGAATTTTCAACGACGTGAAGCGCGAGGTGCAGGGATGCGTTTGCTATTTTTGTTTAGCTCGCTTGTTATCGCCGCGGTCGTAGTTGCGCAAACCCAGAAGTCGAGTGACGTCGCAGCTTTCGTAACTGTAGATACGCCAGTCTTCGTTCTTAACCACGTTCGAGTTATCGATGGAACGGGTGCAGCGGCGAAGGAAGATCAAGCGATCGTGATCGCGAATAGCAAGATTCAGTCTATCGGCCCGGCTGCGTCAGCCCAAATCCCTCAGGGTGCACAACTTCTAGATCACTCCGGCTATACAGTCATTCCTGGGCTCGTTGGAATGCACGATCATCTCTACTATACGGATTCGATCGCCGTACAAGTTGCCGGCGGAAGAATTGGCGAGCCAGGGTTGTTCGTTGCGGAAATCCCTTACACAGCGCCGCGACTGTATCTAGCGGCCGGTGTAACCACAATGCGCACCACCGGGAGCCTGGAACCCTACACCGACCTAAAGGTAAAGAGGCGGATAGACGCGGACCTGATGCCGGGACCAAGCATCGATGCTACGGCGCCGTACCTGGAAGGCGCGCCGACGCGATTTGCTCAGATGCATGAACTGGCTGGACCGGACGATGCAAAACGCATGGTGGACTACTGGGCGACGGAAGGCATGACGTCGTACAAAGCGTACATGAACATCACGCGTGAGGAGCTAGCCGTGGCCATCCACCAGGCACATGCGCACAAGCTGAAACTGACAGGGCATCTGTGTTCGGTGACCTGGCCGGAAGCTGTAGCTCTGGGGATCGATGATTTGGAGCATGGGCCGGTGTTTGCGGACACCGAATTCGTGGCGGACAAAAAGCCGGACGTGTGCCCAACGGAGGGAAGCGGCAGTTGGGCAAAACAAGATGTAAACGGAGGCCAGGTGCAGGAGCTGATCCACAGGCTTGTGTCACATCACGTGGCGGTGACTTCGACGCTGCCCGTGTTTGAGGCAAGCGTCCCGGGAAGACCCAAATTGCAGCGGCGCACTCTGGATGCGATGTCCGCTGAATCGGCGCAAAGCTACTTGACTGCGCGGGCGAACGTGCCATTGGACTCGCCCATGACGACGGTGCTGCGCAAAGAGATGGATTTTGAGGTGGCATTCGTGAAGGCCGGAGGATTGCTGCTGGCGGGGCCGGATCCAACCGGAAATGGCGGAGTGCTTCCGGGATTCGGCGATCAGCGCGAACTAGAGCTGCTCGTGGAAGCGGGCTTCACTCCAGTGGAAGCCATTAAGATCGCCACGGAAAATGGTGCTGTGTATCTTGGCCAGCAAGATCGAATTGGAACTCTCTCCCCTGGCAAGCAAGCAGATCTCGTCGTGATTAAGGGCGATCCCTCAAAGAGTATTTACGAGATCGAGAACGTCGAGACGGTGTTCAAGGCCGGGATCGGCTACGATTCCAAGAAATTGATCGATAGCGTGCGAGGACAGGTTGGGATTCGTTAGGAGCCTTCGATCTGGGCCTATTACCAATTCCCGACACGATTCCTGGTGTATCATCGGCAACCCTTACCTTGGGATTATTTCAGAGTTGCCCGTGACACGACCAGAATCCGGACCACGCCCTCCTCAGTCGTGAGTGCTATTGCCTGTTAACGTCAGGAGCGCATTGTTAAGGCCCGCGATAGCGCGATGCTGGCGACATAACAGGCCAAAGAAATGCTGATGCCTGTGAGAGGCACACTGAAAAAATAGACCTTGGACAGCACAACAAAACCACCAAGCATTGCCAGCCCGATAACGAGCAGGAACGGTGACTGAAAGAGGAGTTGGCCGTGAGCCAATGCGAGAAAACCGAAAACCAAGCCGAACAAAATAAGTCCCATGCTGTGGCTGGCATTGAAGCCTACCCAACACCGCCACATTGTTGTTTCTTTCGTAATGACAGGTGCAATCTGGCTCATGCTGATTTGCAGTGCGGGGTCACGCGGCGTGAGCTTTGGCCCCCAGAACGTATAGACGAGGTGGACGACTCCGAGCGTAAAGATAATGCTCGCACTAAGAACCATGAGAATTTTTGCGGCCAAGATGCTCTCCCTATTTTGTGGGCCTAACGCTCGTGCTCCACATTCTATGCCGCATCGTTCTTTTGACGAAATACGAAACCCGGCACGCGCCCTGAAGGCTCTGCGTTCATCGTTTTGACGGATAGTTCGCGATAAATCGGGATATCACTCACTAGCCCCGGTAATCGAGCCATCACTGGGTGGTTTGTCGAAGCGAACGATTTCGGCTCGTACCTGGAAGCTATCGACCCACATTGGAGGGAACCGATGGGGGCGAGAGACTTAACGCCGAGCACCATAAACTATTGATCTACTTGGTGTGCTCGCACGCCTGCCACGCCAAGTCTCCTGCCAATAATGCTGCGGTCCCCTCGGCGGACAGTGGTCTCGAAAAGTAATATCCCTGGCCATATTTGCATTGCAGTTTTGTCAGTAAGGCAACCTGTTGAACTGTTTCTATTCCCTCCGCAACTACGTCTAACCGAAGATTATTGGCCATGGGCAAAATGGTCCGAGCAATCTCCATCCCTTCCCCACCTTCGCACATGCTGCTGATGAAGGATCGGTCGATCTTCAAGGTATCAAGCGGAAAACGGTGTAGGTAACTCAAGGAGCAGTAGCCGGTACCGAAATCATCGATCGCCAGGCGGATACCCAACGATTTAATTTGTTGCAACATCTCTACGGCTCCCGAAGGGTCTACCATCACCGTGCTTTCCGTGATCTCCAGTTTCAAAGCTTCCGGTGGAAGAGCGAGTTCAAGCAGCAACTTTCCGATGTCTTCGACCAAGTTCGGTTGCAGGAATTGCTTGGCGGACAGGTTGACGCTGATTGTTAGATGACGATGGGCAAATGAACCTGCTCTCCACTCGCTGATTTGCCGGCAGGCTTCCCGTAAATTCCACCAGCCGAGCTCGCGTATGAGGCCGGTTTCTTCCGCAACCGGGATAAATTCATTTGGTCCGAGCAGGCCGCGAGTTGGATGCTGCCATCGCGACAGAGCCTCAAAGCCCGCAATCTCTCCGGAAACGAGAGCAACAATCGGTTGATAGAAATTACGAAATTCTCCGCGTTCGAGCGCGCGACGCAGATCAGTCTCCAACTGCAATCGCGCCAGTACACTGGCTCGCATATCGGCGTCGAACACCTCATAACGAGCCTTCCCCAGAGATTTGGCCCGATACATTGCCGTGTCCGCATCTCTCAAAATCTCTTCTGGTTGCTCGTAGGCTGAGTTGCTTAACGCAATTCCGATGCTCACGGAGGTGAACACTTCTTTCCCGCCCAAATTGAAGGGCGCCACCAGGGCTTTCATCATCCGGTCCGCGGCGCGCTTGGCATCGCTCGGATCTTTAATGTCGTCAAGTAGGACTGTAAATTCGTCTCCTCCGAGGCGCGCTACCGTGAAGGTTTCCCCAAGACGCGCGACCGTATCTGTGGATCGCAAACACTTCTCCAACCGATTGGCTACTCCAAGCAGGAGTTGATCTCCAATCAGGTGCCCCATGCTGTCGTTGATCATCTTGAACCCGTCAAGGTCCATGAATAGAACCGCAAACAATTGGTCTTTGCGGCGCTTTGTATGCTTAATGAGCCGTCCTACTCGGTCGATAAACAGCAGTCGATTGGGTAAGCCCGTCAGTGGATCGGAGACCTTCCCCTCGGTAATATCAGTCTGTGAGCCAGCCATACGCAGGGCGTTTCCGGAGCTGTCGTGAACTGCGACCCCGCGGCTCAGCATCCAACGAAAGGTGCCATCCTTGTGCAGCACGCGATGCTCACTCTCGAAATGAGGGGTCAGGCCTTTTTGATGGGCGGCGATCTCCTCCTTGACTCGTTCTCGATCCGCGTCATGAATGCGGTCGAACCATTCCTCGGGTTTGTCGCCGACTTCGCCTTCCTGATAGCCCAACATGGCCTTCCAACGCGGGGAGAAATGCACAACATTGGTGGGCAGATTCCAGTCCCATAGCCCATCGTTAGAGCCACGCGCCGCAAGAGCATACCGCTCTTCACTTTCCTTCAACGCTTCCTGCGCATGTTTGTGCGATAGCTGAGTACCTATGCGAGCCACGGCGACCGGAAAATCAATCGGCTTCGTCAAATAATCATTGGCGCCCAAATCCAGGGCTTTGACAATGTCGTCGCTCTGAGCTTTTGCCGTGACCATGATGATCGGCAACTCGGCTGCAGAGTAGCGGCTGCGCAGCATTTGCAACGCATCAAGACCGCTGACGTCTGGCATTTCAATGTCCAACAACACCAGATCCACGGCGTCTTCTTTGACTCGTTCCAGCAATTCCTTTGCATTCTCCGCGAGACTGACGACATAGCCCTTACGCAGCAGCCGGCGGGCGAGCATGTCCCGGTTCATTTCGTTGTCGTCTACGATGAGCAACCTGCTGGGCCGGGAATTCGTCATGATTTTTTCACCGTCAACAAGTTGTCGACGCTCGGTGCCGATCCGTTACCCAAGCGGGCGCGGTTGATGTCATAATGACGTCGGCTTCGTGACGGCACGCTTGAAGCTCTCACTTTTTCGCGCACCAAGGGGACTCCCACCTGGGCCTCAATAGGCCGCAGAAACTATCAGGCCGTCCGTACCTTTGTGCATGAGTGTTATGTGTTCCAAAATGGGTCACTGGTACTGTTTCGCGGAATACACCCGACGGACTATTAGCCGGTTGGATACACTGCTGCGGGGCTTCGCTAAGGACTCGCTAGAAAGGGACAAATCGAGGCAAAACATATAGGCTAGCAACCTACACAATGTAAAAGGCTTAGTGATGTGTCGCGGAGCATTTCCGCAGTCAGGATACAAAAGGACAGACGCATCCAAGTTGGAAATGGGGAACGATTACCGCAGGAAACGAATGTCGCTAGCGTTATATCGGCAACAATGATTTCATTTTGGAAGAGTGCTTTTGAGCATACAAAGTACGATCGGCCGCACCGAACGCTTATCGATTGTTCCGCCATCTTGCGGGTAAATGGCTGTACCCGTACTTACCGAAATAGGTGGCTCCTCGTGCTCGTCTCTCAGGCGCTCGCAAATTCGTTCCGCCACACGGTGCGCTGCTTCGGAGTCCGTTTCCGGCAGAAGGAGCACGAATTCGTCGCCTCCGTATCGCGCAGCTGTGTCAATTTCGCGGCAATGAATTCGGAGAATATCCGCTAGGCGGCAGAGCGCGCGACTTCCGACAAGATGACCGTTGGCGTCATTGATCTTCTTCAGTCATCGACCAGAAGGATAGTTCTGACCTTCGGGACCTCTTGCGACTTCGGGGCGGGGTCCTTGAGGGACTGTTGGGAACCCGGCATGCGAACCAGAATCCTGCAGTCTCTCTGCCCAAGACAATACAGGGAACACTCTAATGCGAAGACCTGCTTTCGTTCACCCGGACTCAGCGCATATCATGTTATGAACTAAGGGTCCGGCGAGACCGACCCTCGCTGACGGACGGGTGCCTCCTCCCTCATAACCCAAATCAGCATGGTACCTGTCCTCCCTTATCTGTAATTCAACCGGGAATCAACTCGCTGCGGCCGCGAGAAGCGAAAGCCATTCGTCGTGGTCATTTAGGACGATGTTGTAATCGGCACCGAGGAGTTCGTCCTTGGATGGATTCAGCGCGACAATTTTCATTTTTGGATAGTTCACATTCAGCCAAGCGACCATTTCTTTTCTTGTTCGTTCGGGTGCCTTGTAATCGATAACAAATAGGTCGACATCACGAAACGAGCTGAGAGCGACTTTAGCAGCTTCGTTGTGAGTCACCGAGATTACTTCGTGACCGAAACGCCGCAAAAGTTCTGCTCTTGCGTTTAGCCCTTTTTCGTCATAGCCGACCTGAAACAATATCCGCTTGGTCTTCGGCTTAATGGAAATCTTCTCGCCTGTCGTTTGGTTGAGGATGATGTATTCACCTGGCGAGGATGCCGAGAGCACTTTCACACGCGCCTTGGCACGTTCCAGGTCTGCCGCGACTTCCATCCAGCGAAGGCCGCTGCTTTCCACCTTGAAAATGTCGAACGGCGGAATCATGGCTAACTAACCGCATATCAAACCATAGGGGCCCGTTTATGTCTAGTGTACTTAGCAACGCTCTTAATCTCTCATTCTCGTTTGTCGGCCTTTCGGGATAGTTATAATCATCTTGTGAGTCACGATTTCTTAGACCGATTAGCCACGCAGCTCAAAGTTGGCAAGAGCGCCGCATGCCGTCGCGCAATTCAGCGGGTTCTGGAGCTTGTAAAGAAAGACTATGAGGCGGGCGGACATAGCCCAACTGAAGCCGAGCGCGAGTTTCGAAGGCTGGTAGAAAACGACGAAGCCTGCAAATGAATCTACAGCTCGCTCAAGAGGGGGTCAGAGGCGCGTCGCACGTGTACACCTACAACCCATAACGAAGCGCACTCACATTTTCGACCGACCGCAGAAGAAGGTCCGTCCGAGAACTTGATTGGGTCAGAGATATTTCCTCTCTGCGCAGTGCCTCCACAAAAGGAATCCGCGAGACGACTGGCGGTTAACGGAATTTATCGACAACTACGAGTCCAGTAGGGGCCTGGTGTGATCGTTCGCCGAGTTTACTTTCGGGTCTTGACCGCTGGGGGAAGACTCGAGTGACGCCCCTAATGCGGCCGCCTGGATCTTCACATTGACTGTGGCAGCCGCCTCGCGGGGAGCTTTCCCCCTCATGAGTGCCTTGATGGCTCTGAGTAGGTCATCTCCGCCGCCGTTCTTGCTTAGCACCTGCTGGACGCCGGCTTTTTTTGCCTCCATGTCAAGTTCCGGTGAGCTATACGACGCGTGCATTAAAATCGGCACGGTCGGCAATGCAGTGGAAATCTCACGAGCGGCGCGAAGTCCATCCATCTCTGGCATGGCGAGGTCTAAGATAATCAGGTCGGGCTGAAGTTGCCCGGCTTTCGCTACGGCTTCAAAGCCGTTTTCAGCTTCGCCGCAGACCTGCCAGTCTTGTTGGTTCTCAAGCAGAACTCGCAGCAAGCCCCGGACCACGGCGTGATCATCAGCAATCAAAACTCGAAATGGCACAGTCCGCACCATCGCTGGGCGCAGAGTAGAGTCGTCCGAAAAGCGGTTTCTTAGGGCTTGTTGCGACGGGCCTTCTTACGACTATCCAAAAGCTTCCGTCGGATACCTTACCGTCTGACACTCTTCTTGTGAATACAGGTTGTTGTGTATCGAAAGCTAAGATCCCTTGGCTATCCTCGGTTGGCAGCACCGCCCGGGCCGCCTAGCTAGCTAGGAATAGAGTGGTTGACTGACTTTGCTGGTGAGTCGTTCCTAAGGGCTTCACCGACCTTACGAACCAGCGTATCGCGCGAGAAGGGCTTTTGAAGGAAAAAGCCCTCTTCCAAGAAATCTTCGTTGCCTCGGTTGTATTCGAGGTAGCCTGACATGTAGACAACCCTCATGGTTTTGCGAACGCCCCGTAACCGTTTCGCGAGTTCCGGCCCGCGCATCTTGGGCATGACCACATCCGTGAGGAGCAGATGAATCGGTTCATCGGACTGTTCGGCGACGGCGAGGGCTTCTGCGCCATCCTTGGCGGTAAGCACTGTATAGCCAGCGGACTCTATAAATTCAGAGGCGAGTTCTCTAACCGCCTCTTCATCTTCGACGATTAGCACCGTCTTGCGCCGGTGAGCAGGAGTAGCCGCAATTTCCTCCCCCGCGGCAGGCTCCAGAGCCTCATCCACGCGCGGGAGATAAACCTCGAATCGCGCCCCTTTGTCCGGTTCGGACTCCACCCAAACGCACCCGCCGCTCTGTTTAACGATGCCGTAAACGGTGGCGAGCCCCAATCCAGTTCCCTTGCCCTGCTCCTTGGTGGTGAAGAACGGCTCGAAAATGCGCGCCTTCGTTTCGGCGTTCATGCCATGACCGGTGTCCGTAACCGCGAGCAGAACATACAGGCCGGGCAGAATCGGAGGCCGCGCGAGGGCGCACTCCTCATCCACTGTCACGTTATGCGTTTCGATGGTGAGACTGCCGCCCGCGGGCATCGCATCACCGGCATTCACCGCAAGATTCATGATGACTTGCTCGATCTGTCCTGGATCTGCCTTCACTCGCCCAAGAGACTCACCCGCGTGGAAAGTGAACGCGATATCTTCCCGAATCAGCCGCCTAAGTAGTTTGCACATTTCCGAGACGAGCATGTTCAAGTCCAGGATTTTCGGCTGCAATACCTGCATCCGACAAAATGCCAGCAACTGGCGAGTCAGCGAAGCAGCGCGGTCTGCTGCGCTCTCGATCTGCCGGGTGCATCCGAGAAGACGATCGTCGGATTGCAGGCGCTCAACCAATAAACTGCTGTTCCCCTTGATGACCGTCAGGAGATTGTTGAAGTCATGAGCCACGCCGCCCGCCAGGCGCCCCATGGCATCCATTTTCTGTACTTGAAGAAGTTGCCCTTCGAGCTGTCGCCTTTGTGCATCATTTCGCTGCAACGTGGTGCGCATGCGGTCAAAGGCGCGAGTCACCTCTGCCACTTCATCACCGCCGCGCGGCTCAAGCGGATAGGCAAAATTGCCCTCTTCCAGCGCGCGGACTGCTTCTGCCAACCCAGTCATTGGGCGCGTGAACGTGTCCGAAATCATAAACACCAATCCCGCGCCTGCTAGCACGGCTAGTAAACCCATTCCAAGCAACGACCGGTTGAGCCTTTGCAAAAATCCCCTTGCTTCACGATCGGACTTCAAGACGGTGAGGGTTACGCCCGGACTTATACCAGGAGTCAGGTCAACCGAACTCGCGAAGAACTGCTCGCCGTCGATCTCGACCTGGTCTGGAGTCGTGCCTCGCTGAAGCTGTCCTGCCAACGTCGCTTCCGTGAATGGAGAAAACGTGCTAAGGACGATCTTGCCTCCATACCGAAAAATCAGATGACTCGATGAAATCCGTCCTAGGTCACTGGCCCTTGCAGAGTCGAGCATACGGCCGACCACGACCGTTCCTGAAAATTTGCGCTTCAGCGATAGGTCTTCATAGAACGGTTGCAGCACGACCTGGTAAAGATTGCTGCCGCTAAACCACCAACCTGTGCTGTTCTCTTGGATCAGGGAACGGAAGAGGAATAGCTCGGCGCTGGCAGGAGAGAAATCTGAAATTCGGGTGTGAAGAGCCGTGATTTTGGCCGTACGGCTTGCGATCACAAAGAGGTCGCAGTCCCCGGACCCCCATGGATCCTCGCTCGCATCCCGGATCGTGGATGCATCCCCATTCCTCATGGATGCTAAGGTCGCCAACAGGTCCGCTTTTTGGCTTAAGGCTATCTGGTGCTGCTGCTGAACAACTTGGAACGTCAGGATAACGTTGTGAGCCGCTTCCTCGATCTCCCGCTGCATCTGCACCTGAGCGCTATGGCGCATAACCAGTAGCGTGGCGCAGGTCAGGCCGGAAATGATCAAAACGAGCGAAAGGAGAAACTTCGTACGCAAGCGCAGGTTGGCGTGGCTCTGAAGGAGGGATCCTAAAATCCGGCTTACCCCTGTGAAATGAATAGCTTGACCCAGGCGAGACAGGTTTTGAAGGCGGCTTCCAGGATCCCTCTCGGACAATACCGAATGACTTAGTTCACCGGACGTAGGCATGTCAGGCTCTTAAGGCTTGTAACCTAACGGGCTTTACAACGGGAATGGAGCCGCAGTACCATCGCGCAAGTACTCGAAGGGTTAGTTACGCCTAATCGTGCGCGGTGTTACCCGCCGAAAATACTCTTCGTGGATAAGCAGTTGCGCCTCGTTGTGTCCCGGAGATCAGGAGCGCACCGAAGGATCGCCTGACGAACTTCGCAGTTTAGCGATTAAGGATTCCACTACATTGAACTCCTTCTCTAACTGCTCCGCAAGGGTTCGGACCTTGCTGATCAACCGCTCTGCTTGTCTCACCTGTTCTCCGGTGCCATTTTTCACAAGTTGATCGCGATTTTTGTGAGTGTGCTCCAGCGCAACGGACATGACGAGTCGAAGGTTCTCAAGATTATCCAGATAACTCTGCGGGCCTGTCATGGCGACACCTTCTCCTGTAGTTGCGGCCTGCTGAATCCCGAACACTTTAGATATTTTCCGAGTCGACTTCAGGCGCTGTAGCTATCTCATAACGCAAACTTCTGAGTTTTCATACTGGCTGGGCGTCCAATTCTGGTGCAGGAGGCAAGGACACCTCGGTTCGTTCATCGTGCCGCCGCATGCCAGGAAATGTTGTTCCATTCGCACGCTGCGCGGAGCGAGTCCTTCGCCCAAAGGGCAATTCCCATCAGACTAAAGAGGCAGGAGCCTCGCAGTGCGAACCGCCGTAGGCCCGGCCACGGCTCGCTGTGTGAAAGCAATATCTTCATGGAATCGGACAGCAAAGGCGCCAAACAGCCTGGTGTGCGTCAACAGCGATACACGATTCGCTACTCGTTCGCAGCCGAGGCGGAGATCCTGGAACTCCAATCCGGGACTCGCGTGAGTGGCGTGACTTCCGATCTTTCTGCTGGAGGATGTTTCGTCTGCGCGGGTCATCCGCTGGAAGTCGGCGCCAGGATCCGCGGAACTCTCACTCATAAGGGCAAGAAAGTAGAGATGCTCGCGGTGGTTCGTGTAGTGAAAGCGCAGTTCGGAATGGGCCTCGAATTTCTGGACCTTGATCCGAACTCCCATGCAACACTGCTGGCCTGGATCAGAACTCTTCAAAAGTCCCGCCTAGTAGAGGACGAGTGATACGTCAGGAGTCGTTTGCCCCAGTCACATTTATTCGCCTATACGGACAATTCCAGCAGGCGCTCAGGTTTGCGCGAGGACAGATGAATCAGCAACAGGCCGCTTGGTTCCCGAAGTGTACAGCCGGCGTAATGTTACTCCTGAACTAAGCCTACACTCCCATGCGGAACCGATAGCGCTTCTTCCATCGATAGACCTCACCCCCTTTCTCAAACTCATCCCGCTCATGGATCACCATTTCATCGAGCGTATTTTTCCACCTCAAGGATTGGGCTCCATTGAGTTCAGCCGCGAGCTTGCCTTCACTCAGTAGCCTTTAAATCTTCTTCTCGTAGTTGTGCATAGCAGATCGTAGGATTCGCGATTTGCAAAGAAGAGTATTCGGCGGATTGATCCAAGAACTGCAGGAAGGTGATGGCTGCCTCACCAAATGACCTCGATGGTCAACTCTCACTTCTTGGTTTTTGAAGCTGGTTTGGTAAGGCGAGGCTCTCCGTTTCTTTTGGCTTCGGGGCTTTGCATTGTCCAATCAGGCGGAGGGAACGAGATGCGCCAAAATCCAGGGGAAGGGTTTATAAAATCCACCCCCACTTCTCTCTTCTCTGCCTGATGAGGGCTGAGATAAACCACTCGACACGACACTTCCTCTCCGGTTCCGGAATGCCGAAGGGTAAGCAATTGTCCGATGGATACCTTCAAGCGCAGCACGACTCTCGCACCGTGTGCATTCACGGTGACTGTCCGCGTTACTTCGGAGACTAATTTGTTGTCGGCTCCGTGCGCTAAAACGACCACAGTGACTTTCAATATCACACGCTGACTGCGGCGTTGAGCGTCGTTATCACCACGACTCGGGGAAGGAATAGTGCCCATATAGCCAAGCTACCACTGTTCTCGAATCTATCGTCGTACCAGTTGTCGCGCTAGGGCATTTCGGGAAGGATCGCAAAAAGATGAGAAAGGCTCCAATCCATCGTTAGTTCCACAAGCACAGTACTTGTGGGTCGTTACCGAATAGTTATCGAAAACAATATCGTTCACCGCGAAGAGCGGAATACAACGAATCTGACGCCTACTCAGGTTTCTGGTGATGTATCGGAGTTCAGTAAGGAGTGAACACACGCAACCAGCTTGTCCATCCCATCAGTCTTGTCAATGACGGCCTTAACGCCAATAGCCGATGCCAATGAAGGTCCAAGCACGTTTTGATACAACGTGAGTAGAACAATCGGAATGTTCGGCATTGTTTGACTGAGAATGGATGCAGCGTCCGCTCCGTTCATCCGGGGCATCGCCAAATCTAACACGATCAAGTCGGGCTTCAGCTTTTTCGCCTGCTCGATTGCCTCGACTCCATCAGAAGCTTCCCCGCACACCTCAAATCCATCTTTCTCTAAAAAAAGCCGAATCATGTCACGAACGGAGTCACCGTCGTCTATCACTAATATTCTGCGTTTTCGGTAAGTGTCATTAACGGCCGTCGGTGTAGTCGTGGCTTTTTGCGGTTGCGGCATTGAACCTGACTGTAGGGTGTTCGCCTATCCAAAACCATACAGCAATGCCTTTAGCCCGTTCGCGCAGGTCTCGAACATCGTGCGCATGGACAAATCCATGCTCCTAAAGATTTGATTTGTTGCATTCTGCAAGGAAATTACGCCGCAATAGAACAAGATCGTAGTCTAGAATTTGGTGAAGCCTACGTTCAGTTCGCCGAGCGCGTGGTAACCCCATCTTCTCTCCGACAGTCGATGGCTCGATCTAACCCTCCCGAGTCGGCTTTACCGGAATTACGTAAACAGAATCCTACAAACACAGGCCTAGAAAACGGTACGACTCGAGATCGGCTGTTTTGCAGGACTCCCTGGAAGATTAGTAATGCTTCCGCCCCCAGTGAGAAAATCTTTGAGGTTTGGCGGCTGGTATTCGCTATCGACCTGGTTAATTCGGTCAACGGCGGTGCTAGCCACGGATTCTCCTGAGGTCCGGCCCATGGGACGGATGTAGTCACCCAGGCCCGCCAGCTTGTACCAGACCGTTTGCGAGTCATAGAGTTTGGCATAAGGGTCAGGCTTCGGATGATTCACAGCGGTCAAGCAGTTGTCATCTATCGCAAGTCCGCAGGCCTCGACCTTTCCGATCATCCATAGCAGCGCAATGTCAGATAGTCCGCTCTGTGGATAACTACCCCCAACGTTTGAATGCACGCCTGCAAACCAAAGCTGCTCGAGCACTTGACCGTCGGCATTTGGGCTCCGTTCCCAAATCGAAGGCTGAAAAGGTTTTCTTCGCTCATCAATAGCTAGAGCTTGGAATGCATTATCTACCCGACTGCTTAATGTCATATCGTGGAAGCACCAGCGCCGATTGACAAACCGTAACAGACCGCCAACAGGCAAGCCTAGGGCACCGACCGTGTCCCAGACGCCCATAAATTTGGCCCGAACCTCCCAAGAATAACTTCTGCGAAAGAGTTCCGATTCAACGGCGTTAGGATTCGAAGCATCATCACGGCGGCGGTACAGGGCGTAGGCATCATCGACCTTGTGCGCAAACGCAAGCTTGAGAAGCCCGCTATTGCGAATCAGGCCGAATGTGCTGCGAACAGTGTAAGCACCTCGGCTGAATCCCAAGAAGAAGAGCTCGTCTCCAGGTTCGTAGTTGATCATTAAGAAGCGGTATGCGTCGAGGATCTTCTTCTTAATGCCCCAACCGAAAGCGCCACCGGTCAGCCGGTCGAACGACCCGGTGCCAACCCCTTTGTCGTAGAAAACAAGCTGATGGATTCCATTCGAGTCGACCGGTGCAATACAGCGCGCAACCTTGGTGACATTACTGGAGCAGGTTAGCCCGTTATGGACCTGATCCGGCCGGTTCCAGGTGCCATTACAGCAAACGACGATGCGCTTCATCGCAGCTTCTCCAGGCACAAAGAGGTGCCGAGCCGTTGAATGGCGGTCGAATCTCGCGTTGCTGGGCCGAATACAGCTTCCAAAAACACGGCACGCCAAACCTCGAGGGTGTTACTACTTATAGACTACAATGTCAAGGAATGGCCGAACAAAGTTCAGTCAATTACAACAGGCTCGATGGTGACGGCGGTAGGACGCGGCTACGCGTCGCACCGATCCTCGAATTAGCATTATTTTTCGCGCTCTCCGCGCTGCCGGATGTTTCCAGACACATACCGGCGGGCCGCTCGGCGAATTGCTCTTTCCTTGTCAAATTTCTGTTGTAGCCCAACCACAAAATCGTCCATTTCCCATTTCCAATAGGGGCGAATCAATGGTCTTTGTGGAACCTGAGTCCATAGGTTCCGATGCCTAGTACAATGTACAGCGTGGTTGTGATTCCACTGGCCCAAAACCTAGGTTTTACGGAGATATTGCGAGCGATCACTTTCCCGTATTCTTGCGCGCACGACACCGTCATCCAAATAAAGAGCTTGTAAATAGCGTCTTTTTAGATGGTTGCGCGCGAGTTGGGAAGCTACGCCTGGCGGGTTGGTCGGTATTGGGATGCTAGGTCCCGGCAACGGACAATGGGACCAAGAATAGGGGAGGGCCGTAATCGAAGCAGGTCGTGACGATGGACTCTCAAGCTCGTTGGTCAGGCTCGGGTGACGGTTACTTCTAAGTACTCAGCAGAAACCAATGTTCGATCGTTCTCACCTTTATTGTGTTCGGTCCAGAGTTTTTCCAACTCTGCTGCAAGCGATGATTGCCCTGCTCCGTCGAGTCTTGAGAACGCCATTTGAGTGGGGCCGAAATAGTCCCGGAAAAACTGCACGACTTGCCGTGGAGGGAGTGGGTAGTCGAACATGATCGCCCGCCGCACTGTGTCCATCTCCGATGCATACGCGCCAAGCCGCTCCCTTACGACGCTTTCGACGCCCCACAAGACGGGAGCGGGGATGCCCTCTGGCGGCGGAACATAACGGCTGGTCAGACCGAACGTCTTTCCCACAAATCCTTCCGGCGTCCAGTTTGCCATCGCAATTGTTCCTCCCGGACGACAAACTCGCGCGAGTTCTGACGAAACTCGTTCCGGGCGTGGAGCGAACATCGCGCCGAACATGCTCATCACGAGATCGAACTGCGCATCTGGATAAGGCAATTGCTCGGCGTCGCCTTCTTCGAAAGTCGCTGGCAAACCTTGCCCAGCGGCTCTGCGCCGCGCCTGTTCCAGCAGGTTTGGCGCGATATCGACACCGGTCACCTGCGCACTGCTGGTATGGCCAGATTCCCGGTGCCACAGGCGACGTCGAGCACGCGCATCCCACGTGAAATCGCCAAACGATTCACAAATTCCTCAGCGCCCTCGGCCGAGTACTGCGCGATCTGGCCGAAGTCGCCGGCCATCCATGTACCGCGCATTCGCTGCTTCAATTGTTCGAAATTGATTTGCGTATCTTGCATGTTTTGTCCTGTCTCGGCAATTCTACAAGAACCTCCGAGATGCGGTGAGTTCGATTCCTGAACCTTGCAACACCGCTTCGAACATCTGGAGTCCGTTACGGATCGAGTTACACAATTTGGCTGCTCACAACAACCATTGTGCTGTCGTCTCTACTAGAGAGCCGCACAATTGACGAATTGCCGTCGGATTAGTTGAGGTCAAGATGATCGCTAGAATCTGGCACGGCGTGGTTCCTGCTTCGAAGGGCGATGAGTATTTGGGTCTGATGCAGAGAATTGCGCTTCCCGAGTACGTCGCGACGCAAGGAAATCGTGGCGCGTGGTGTTTGCATCGCGCCGAAGGAGACGTAACGCATTTTGAGATGCTGACGTTTTGGGACGACGTCGACGCCATCAAACGTTTTGCTGGCGACAACTACGAGCGGGCCAAGTACTACGACTTCGACCCGTGCTACCTCATTGAGATGGAGGCCCGCGTCCGGCACTACGAAATGTACTCAGATAGCTCGCCCGATCCATTCAGACCAAATCGTGGCCGCAGTAAGGGGCACGACAACACGATTGCCCGTGTCTGGAGGGGAGTTGTCCCCATCGAGAAGGCCGAGGCCTACTTGCGCTATTTGGTTGACTTCGGCTTTCGAGATTATCAAACCTACTCTGACAATCGCGCGGTCCATCTGCTGCGTCGGACGGAAGCGGCGCGGGTGCACTTTCTCCTGCTGTCGTTCTGGAGTTCGCGTCAAGCTATTATGGCGTACGCGGGCACCGACATTGAGCAAGCCCACTATTACCCCTACGACCTTGAGTGCCTCATCGATCCGCCACGTAACGTCGAGCACTACGAAGTGCTGCCGGGCATAGTGCCTGGCGGGAGTTAGACGGAAGGCCCTTCGCCGCTTCGGGATTTGAACGACTTCTCACGCTGAGGCTGAAGTTTCGTTCGCGTCCGAAACATTTCCGGACGAGTCGTCGGCAAACCCGAAATTACGACTAGTGGTGGCGCCAAGTTCCGAGCTATGGCATGTCACTACCGAAGTAGATGTGCAGCCGATGGAGCGGACGAACAAATGGGTGAGATGCGGAGGTGGCGGTGATTACGAGGTTCGAAATTCGACAGCATCGCGGACCGGACCGCAGTGACAAGCCAGTAAGTACATAGGTCAAGTTGGGCATACTGCGTTCCTGTTGGGTTTCTACCGGCATAACCCCATGCGAACAGTGGCATACGCAAGGTAGTATTGTGGGACGAAAATCATCGCTCGGGCCGTGCAACTCAGAACGCCCGCATCTCCAAAAAATCAAGAAAGACGAGCGGGCAGAAGGAAGGAAGAATGCGTTTAGCCAATGCAATTCGTTTGTTGGTAGCCGCGATGGCGATGCTGGCGCTGACGTCGGTGCTGCCAGCGCCCGCGACCGCACAAGTGAGTATTGGCATTTCTGTGGGCTTTCCACCGCCGGAGTTGCCGGTATACGTGCAGCCGATTTGCCCAGGCGAGGGGTATATCTGGACCCCAGGTTATTGGGCCTGGGACCCCGACGATGAAGACTATTACTGGGTGCCAGGAACTTGGGTGTTGGCGCCGGAAGTTGGTTTCCTATGGACTCCGGGCTACTGGGGCTGGGGCGGTACCGCGTTCGTATTTTACGAAGGATATTGGGGGCCCGTCGTAGGTTTTGGCCGCGGGTATGAAGGTGGCCGCTGGGACGGCGGACGCTTCTACTACAACCGTACGGTGAACAACATCAACGTGACGGAAATCCACAACGTGTACAACACGACCGTGGTGAACAACAACGTCAACGTTACGCGCGTGAGTTACAACGGCGGCAACGGCGGCGTCAACGCGCGAGCGACGGCCCAAGAGCAAACCACGGCTCGCGAACGCCATATCAGGCCGGTGGCGGCGCAGACGCAGCACATACAGGCGGCGCGTTCGAATCGCGAATTGCGAGCCTCGGAAAATCATGGGAAGCCCCCGATTGCTGCGACACAAAGACCCGGAGCGTTTGGCGGCGGCGCCGTAGTGCCGGCGAAAGAAGGAGGCAGGTACAATCCGCCCCCAAATCGTGGTGCGAACAACCGTGCTGCGAACAATCCAAACCGGCCACCAAACGCCACCCGGTCGGGAAATAACACGAACCGTCCAGAGAACAATGCCAACCGGCCCAACTACGTTCATCCGAACGATTTACCAAAGGCGAACCGGCCGGACAGGCCGCCGAACACGGGAAATCCAAAAACCGACCAGAAATACCAAAAGGAACAAGAAAAGATGTACCAGAAGCAAGAACAGGAGCGGCAGAAGCTGCAACAAAAACAAGACCAGGAACATCAGCGGGTGGCGCAGCAGAGGGCTGATGACGCGAGAAGACAGCAGATGGAACAGCGGCATCAGCAACAGACGCAGCAAATGCAGCAAAAACATGAGCAGCAGCAACAGAGAATCGAGCAACGTCAGCAGCCGCCTCCACATCCGAATGAAAAGAGGCCGCCGAACGAAAGACCATAACAGTACGGAAACTATCCGGAGTTCGAGGAAAATGACCCTGTGCTGGCGATTTGCACTTGCGGAAGAGGCGGCAGGGGGGAGTGTGACGGCGTTTCGAGGGCGCCGAGCCACAGGCGGATTGTCGCTCGAAGCGGGGCGACCGCGACTCCGGCAAAGGCTTCTGGGTAGGCGTCCAGACGGCGCAACGCTGATCGCAGCAGCGAAATGGCTCCGGCGCAGTTGCCGCGCTGAAAATGGTGGAAAGCAGCGGCGATCTGAATCAGCCCTTGCAGAAACGTCTTTTCCGGCTCTTGCGCCGCGAGCCACACGGATTCCCAGTGTTCGTGTGCCTGGAAGAACGCGCCCGAATGGAAGCAGCGCAGGCCCTCGTGTAAGTCCCCCTGGGTCCAATCGAGTGACATGCGGCGGCGGAAACATGAATCCGTTTCGCCGTCTTTGGCACTGAGAGAGAACACGATTGAATTCATGCCCATTATCGTGTCCCGCCGCTCGCTAAGGAACCCAAGCTTTTCCAGGACCCGAATCGAAGCGAAGTTTTCCGGATGAACGATTGCGGTCAGCCGGTCGATGTGAAAATCATCGAACGCAGCGCGAACCCAAACGGATGCTACCTCCGTCGCTAGTCCCTTGCCCCAATAGGGTTGGGCGAGACGGAAGCCGAGGTCGATCCAACCGTATTGCTGCAGCTTGAGTAGTCCCGAATCTCCAATCGCACGGCCCAAGCGACGATCCAAGATGATCCACTTGCTGAAGCCATGTGCAGTTTGGTGTTCCTGGTATTTGGCTAGGCGGGCCTTAGTCTGCTCGATGGAAGTATCAGGACCCGTCGGGGTGAAGCGCATGACGATCGGGTTGCCGAACCATGTGAACGCCGCCCCAACGTCACCTGACTCGAACGGACGCAGAATGAGTCGACTCGTCTCAATCGTGGCTCGCAACGGCTGTTATCCTCTGCGCGGCAGACAAATCTTGTTCTTGGTTAGACTTTCTCTCAAGATTGCTTCTCTCTCCGAAGAGTCTATCTTCGTCTTCGAGTTTGTTTCCTCGAGTTTGTTTCCTTTTACATTTCCAGAGCGCAAAACAAACATTGTCCCTACCGGGGGCAGCGACGCGCCGGGCTCATTGCACGGTTCATTAATGAGGCCTATCCAGTGCGCCCCAAATCTTAGGCGGCTCTCCTGGTAGCGCCTCCGGCTCTACATTTCCCCCGCGGTGCCTAGGCGCACCGTTCCCCTCCCCGCCTCCCAAGATCCGTTCACCGCTGTGCGCTCAGCAGCACCTCATCTGTCCTGAGTTTAATGTCAAATTCCGGATAGAAACAATTCTCCAGCGAGCATTAAATTGCAAGTGTTCCAAGACGCTCAACATCGTTGAAGCGAGTCCAAACCGGAATGGAGACAAACAATGCATTGGCTAATCGCGTTGATGATGAATTTGGTTTTACTAGCGGCTCCCGTCACCGAACCAACCAAGGCGCCTCGCGCATGGGACGCGAAAACAATTGTGTGGCAAAAAGTCGATTCTGATGGGACGAAGTGGTCGGTGCTCGAAGGGCGGAGCGACGTGCTAGGCGAAGCATTCACATACGCGGCTTTCGTTCCTACAGGGTTCCATGACTTCCACTCACATGCCACCGACGCCAGGGTTGCGGTCGTTCAAGGAATACTGAAGGTCAGCTTCGGCGAAACGCTCGATCTTGAGCACCTGAAGTCTTATCCCGTTGGCAGCTTCCTGTTCGTTCCAGCCAACGTAAAGCACACCATGGCCGCGGACGAAGACACCATCATCATCGGAACCGCCGTCGGTCCCTGGCACACGCACCATCAGGAGGACCAACACCACCACTGAAATAGAGCACGCTGCATGTCCAGCCGAGCTTTGGCTTCTTCAAAGGTGAGCCGGTTCCTTACGGTCTCCCTGCGACACACCAAAACCTTCCGTCGGATACCTTACCGTCCGAGATTTTTCTTGTGAATACAGGTTGTTGTGTACCGAAAGCGAAGGTCCCTCGACAATACGAAAGCAGCGATTGCCAAAAGAGAAGTAACAAAGAGGGAAAGGGAATGTAAAGAAGCAAGAAAAAACGAGTAAAGCGATAAAGAAGGAACGAAGCTACTTGGGTGGAGTTGCGCCGGTGCGGAGACGCGCGACGGCGGCCTTGGCGCGCGCGGCGTCGCGGCCGTTGGGCTCTTCGTCAAGGTAGAGTTGATATTCCTTCAACGCTTCGAACGGCTGCTGGGTCGCTTCAAGCGCTAGCGCCGTCACAATGTGCACACCGGCAAGGCCCTGGTGTGGAACGGAATGCGCTTTGCGCGCATGGGCGATGGCGTCGTTATATTTGTGCAGAATGAGTTCCGCATTTGCAGCGGAGCTGAGAGCCCAGGCATTCAATGGTTCATCTTCCAGGGACTTGACGAGAAGCTTGTCCGCTTCTTCATAATTGCGCTGAGCAAAGGAAATGCGTGCCAGATTCCGGTAGGCGGCGGGGAAAGCGGGATTCAGTTCGATGGCTTTGGAAAATGACTTCCGGGCAGCGTCCACCTCATTCAGCTCAACTTCAACCATTCCCAGGCCGTTGTAGGCTAGGTCGTACTGCGGATACTCACGAATGGCGGTTTCGAACAGCGTGCGGCTCTCTTGCCAGTGCTGTTGACGCATCGCTTCGCCCGCCTGTTCGAAAGCTTTCCGAGCCGGGGCGGGGACACGCAGACGCAGCGCGGGAACAAGCCCAGGAGGCGAGGTTTCGCTCGTGCGGCGATCGGTCTCCGCGCGGCGAACGCGAATGCGCTCCACATGGGAAGCCTCGTTGCGCACGATTTCAAGTTCACCTTCGTACGGCCGGATATCCGGCCCGGTAATTCGAACGCGATGCAGGCCGGCAAGCGCCTGGAATGATACCCGGCCATCGTTGTCGGTGAGCTTGCGGTCGGTAGCGCTGCTGGAACCAACGGAGTCCATTAGCTCCACCGTTACGTATCCGGCTTTCTCCGCGTCTCCATCGACGGTGATTATCAAACGCAGCGGCACGAGTTTCGGAGTTTCCATGCGCTGCCCTTGAGCCGCGCACACGCCAGCGACCGCCAGCATAACAATAACGCTTTGCAGAGGGCGCCACATGGGTGTGAAAACTTTAGGACTGGAACTTTACGAGGATCGTAACACACCCGCATAGATCATGCGCGTTAGAGAACAAAAAAAGGGCCGTCCTTCAGGCCGGCCCACAGAGAGTAACTCTGTCAGTTAGAAAGTGAAGTGAACCTCCAACCGCAACTGACGCGCCGTCTGGAAGACAGTCGGCAAGCCGTAGCGGCTGGCAAGGGTCATCGGTGTTCCGGTCTCCACAGGCGAAGCAAACGCTCCGGTGTGGTTGGCGGCGTCCACGTAGTTGTAAGCACTCATGATCTGGGCCCAGTTCACTTGCGGGTCTCCACTGAAGCGCGACGCCCTGGTCGGACTGACAAGTTGGCTGCCGGATCCGTTCACGTTTTCGTTGACCGCCACTGCGCTGTGCTGGTTGAAGATGTTGTACACGTTCGCTCCCAACTTCAGCCGGTACCTCTCGGTCAGCTTGAACTCGTGGGTCACCACGAGATCGGTTTGAAAGTATGGATCGGTGCGCGCATTGTTAGTGATGCTAGATACCACAAAGTCGCCGCAGGCTGTGCAGAAGTTCGCCTTTGATGGATCAGGCTGGTAAAGACCGGGAGTCCGAGTGAAGTTGACGAGGTTGCCGCGGCCCTCGGCCCATTGGCAAGCGGACGAGGTGCCCACCACCGGCAAACAGGTGTTAATCGGCGTGCCCTGGAAGGCGGACTGAATCACGCCAAAGTTGGTTTCCATCCCGAGCCACTTCAGACGGTAGAATCCGTACACCTTGCCGGTGTTTGGACGATCCGTACTGAGCGGACCGTCGTCTATCTTGCCGTTCGGCAGATACGTCATGTTGGGCAGGTCGAACAGCCGCGTATTGTTGGGATTATGGCGTCCGCCGCTCCCGTCGGTGGGGTCGCTGTTCGTCAAGCCTGGGTAGTTGCCCGTAAGCTTGCTATACGTATAGCTAATGGACCCGTACCACTTGGCCGTTGCGCGGTGCGTCAGTCGGAACTCCAAGCCATCGTACCGACGGATGGCCGGTACGACGCCCGGGCACTCCGCGCAGAACGGTCCGCCGTTCGAGGTCGTAAGCAGATAGTTGTTATTGTTCGCATCGGGGATGACAACCGGACGATGAAGGACGTCGGCGAACGCCGTGCCTGGGTTTCCTATATAGAAACCGAGGTTGTCCGTGATGGACATGTCCTCAATGGCATTGTCCAAGCGCTTACGGGCGTAGCGGGTTTCCAAGCTCCAGATCGGAGTAATGGCCCAGTCCACGCCGGCCACGAATTCGTGCTGAGACATGGGCTTCATATTTGGATCGATGGCGGGATCACGCGGGTCTGCCTTGGTCGCGCGGAAGTCCACGTTTTCAATGAAGCGGCCTACGTTCACTCCTGGGGCCGGACCGGATGCCGGACAGCCTGCTCCAGTGGCCAGCGTAGGCGTGATCGTGGTGTAATCGGTAAAGTCCAGCGTATACACGCACTGGTGCCAGTAGTCTGACCCGAAGGAGCCGCGCGCCAGATTCATCTTCATGATGTCGAAGAACTTGCCATAACTAGCGTAGATCTTGACCTTACCATTGTGGAGAAGGTCGTAGGCAGCCCCGATGCGGGGAGCAATTTTGTCACCCCAGCCGAAGTCAACCGAAGGGAAGCGCGTGGGATCATAGGGCGGCAGAGTCTCTGTGTCGAAGCGAACGCCGAGGTTGAGGGTTAGGCCGCGTCCCACCGTCCAAGCGTCCTGAATGTACACGGCTTGGGCAGTCTGAGTGGTTGTTCCTGTGTTTGACACTGTATTACTGCCGACAAAGAAGTAGCCGTACCGGCCACCGCAGAACCCGGTACCGAACTGGGCTTGGTTCTGCGCAATGATCGAGTCGCAGGCAGTCGTACTTGTCAGCGGGGTGTACTGCTGCCCCCACTGCAGGTCGACAACGTTCGTGTTCGCGGTGATGAGCACGTTGTTGCCCTGAGTCGACCAGAAATAGCCGCCCTTAAATGTATGACTGCCCAGGAAATGTCCCACATAGTAAGAGGCGTCAACGTTGAAGCTCTTGCGCTTGAAGGCGTCAAACTGGGTGGCGAAGTTATTGGGAATATTGGAGAAACCAGAGGTGTTGAAAGCAGATGCCGGGAACGGTTGACCGGTTAGATCCTTGCTGGTCGCGTTGACAGTCGTGTCGTAGATATAGCGGGTGCCTTGGGGAACGCCGCGGCTTTCGTTGTTGCTGAAGAAGTAGCCATAGCGTGCGCTGACCACTGCCTTGGACGTGGGAGTCCAGTCGCCACCGAAGGTGTACAGGGCGAGCGGGTTCACTGTGCCGTTGTCTGAGCGGAAGGTGCCCGGATCGGTCGTTGAGCCGGTATTTACCTGACCGTAGGCGCTGTCCGACATGCCGAGCTGGCCCTGGGTCCGTGAATACGCGTAGTTCCAGTCGGCGAATAAGCGCAGCGCATTGGTCGCGCGAAAGTCAAGCCGGTTGTACGCATTATGCTGGAGGAAGGTATTCGAAAGCCTTCGAGGACCAGGGTTGGCTTTTGTAAACGTGGTTCTGCGGTTTGTGGTGTCGATCGCGGGAATGTAACTGCTGTAAAACCACAGCCGGTCCTTGAATATAGGCCCGCCGATCTCGTATCCCGGCTCGATAATCTTGCGGTCGTCCTTCTTAGGTATGTAGTACTCTGGCGTACCGTCGAGGCGTGTACCGGTGCTAAGGCTCGCCAGCGCAGGATTGAGGCGCAGACCGCAAGTCCTGTGCAAAGCGTCGTCAACAGCGTTAGTAAAGCCGCTGGCGCAGGGATCATTCGCGTCCAACGCCGAGGTCTGATAGTACACCTTGAGTTCGCCGTGATAGTCTTGCGTGCCGCGTTTCGGAACTGCGTTCACGACGCCGCCGATGGCGCCGCCGTATTCCGCTTCAAAGCTGCTCGACTTGATCTGTACATCCTGGATGAAGTCCGGTTGGAAGTTCTTGCCCACGCCGCCGACGTTGAGGTTGGTGGTATTGATGCCGTCAATCAAGTAAGCGTTTTCGCCGTCGCTGGCGCCATCGATCTGGAAGCCATTGGTGCGATTGCCCCTGGCGCTCTGTAAAGGCTCTTGCCGGGCGCCGGGAGCAAACGGTATCACGGATTGAAACGAGCGTCCTATCGGGATGCTCGACAGATCCTCTCGCGTTACCGTGACTGCCACCTTGCTCTGTGTCACGTCCACAGTAGGCGACTCGCCGCGAACTTCGATCGTTTCGCTCGCGGAGCCAATCTCCAACGGGAAATCAATGTTCGGCAGGCGTCCCACGTCGAGCGAAACATCCTGGCGTTTCACCGCACGAAAGCCCTTCGCGTTGACGGTTAGCGTGTAGACGCCGGGCGGGAGGCTGCTGAAACGGTAGAAGCCGGTCGAGTCGGTTTCCGTTTTCTTGGATCCCAGCGCGGGGCCAGCAATCTCCACTGCGGCACCCGCAATGACCGCCCCAGTCGAGTCCTTTACATACCCCTGAACTGCGGCCGTTGTTTCCTGTGAATACGTAAGCGGCGAGAGGGCAAGCGCCAGCGAAGCCACGAGTATCACAGCCAGCAAACAATGAGAAAAACACACGATTGCGCACTTACAGCGAGGAAGGCGTAGCATAGGACGACTCTCCCACCACGAGATTTTGTGACGCTTCGGCAACACTCAAAACGTGGTGGCTATATAGAACGCAGCGAGACGATTGTCAAGGACAGATAATTTCTATCTAAACTTTAGCTCAAAGGTGGTAGTAACACTATGTAGTGCTCCCCCGCTAAAACTGGACACCTCATCTAGGTAGAATCAGGGCCTCCAAAACAGGAGGCAACATGGGCAGGAAACCACGCGTAGATCGATCCCCGGAAGAGAAGTGGCAGATCGTGCAGGAGGCATCAAGAGCGGGAATGTCTCGGAGACGTGTCGCCGTCAATGTTGGTAGATGCTCGCTTTCTGAACAGGCTCTCCCGATTTCTAGCCGCGATGAGTGAGGCCGACAGACAGTTGTTCCTATCTTTCGCCGAGAATATAACAAGAAACCAGAAGCGAACTGCGCCAAAGAACTAGCAGCTATTACCCTTGGCCGGAATTCCAGACAGACTGCATGGACTTCTCGAAATGCGGTTCAAGATTGGGTCAGTTTTCGAGCACTATGCGGCGCAATCGGAATACTACAAGCGAGCAAATATTGCACAACGGTTTGCGATGGAAGGTGCCTTCTATCGGTTAAGCATGGAATTGCGTTCCAATAACCAGTGAAATTTACGCTCATTGCCACACTCGGGTCTTTTCGCTGCGCCGTTCTGCTGGAATACGTCGAAGATCGGAGTCGACGAACGGCGAAGGTGAAATGGTGATCATGTCCGTTGCTTTGGAGTACATGCAAGAGAACCCAATCATTTAATGCAGGATGCAACCGGCAACCAAGTGCGGCAAATTGAGAAGTCCATCAGCCAAATCCGAGCTTTTGCACATAGGATGGATACAGAATTCAACAAGCTTGAATATCTGGTCGGCAACCGGCTCGGCTAATGTCTGAATGCTGTCTACGCGGCTCTTTCGATTGTTGCCACTAGCCACGCCTATATTTTTCTTCTGTCTCGACACCCATTACTAATGTTCCAGTACATTGGGGATCGGCGTCTTAGGGGACTATGCGAATTTTGATTGTGGACGATCACGACGTCATAAGGAGCAGTGTTATCAGAGTTCTTCAATCTCGCGCTGACGTCGAGTGCGCGGAGGCGACAGACGGAAAAGAAGCGGTGGAGAAAGCACTGGAATGGAAGCCCGATTTAGTTCTTCTCGACATTCGTTTGCCCATACTCACTGGCTTTGATGCCGCAAGGATAATCAGGCAGCACCAGCCCGACATTCCCATCCTATTTTTTTCGATCCACGACACTGAAGAAATATTAGAAGAGGCGAGGTTGGTGAGAGACGGCTTCATATTGAAAGAAAAAATTGTGGAGATGCTGCCGAACGCTATAATCGCTGTCCTTCATAGGCAGCCATTCTTTCCCTCGGATAATCAAACGGAGCCGGGCACCTGACGGAACGAACTTGCTGCATTATCATTATCTTCAATCTGTTCGATACCGTAAGTCGAAGGCTCTGTAGACAGAAGTCTTGCCGCAGTTCTGACAGTAAGATTATTGGGCCGTTCGAGGTCATGCGGTGATAGTGATGACTCCGCCTTGGGCGAGTCAAATACATCATTTGTCTGGATGCTTCAATATGTGGTGCCTGCTCTAGGAGCCGATGAGGAAGCAGGTCGAGACTTTTTTTGAGTTATTGGCTCAGGAGGCGGCAGAGATGACCGCCGGTTGGAGCTCAAATTCCCTAACGATGAGACTTCATCTCTGATTGTTTTCGTAGAATTTGAAATGGCCTAGAACATTGCTTCCAGCTTAGCTATTCCGTCCTGGAGTACGGCTACTCCCCAGGGCTGTGGAGTTGCCATCAAGCTACGGAAGTTCAACGGAATTGCTGTCTTGTACACAAAGTGGATTTCTGTACGGTTGCCAAGCACGCTAAAACACCTTAGAATCAGATAGTTCTAAGCCGTTCGCGCGTGACTTGGGGCCTGTAGCTCAGGTGGCTAGAGCGCGCCCCTGATAAGGGCGAGGTCGGTGGTTCAAGTCCACCCAGGCCCACCAATTCAAGTCACCAGTAAATATGCGTCGATTCTCACTTTTCCCCTTTTCGGGGCTCTCCATCAAAAAACCGTTTTGTCAAC
>Ga0209647_1000886_pt1 | contig 26865 bp, 23 predicted proteins | sample GraSoi_2013_60cm_FD_185827 | JGI IMG/M metagenome (GOLD analysis project Ga0209647, IMG submission 185827) | Grasslands soil microbial communities from the Angelo Coastal Reserve, California, USA - Sample 9_17_2013_60cm (SPAdes) (version 2) | ecosystem: Environmental > Terrestrial > Soil >... | reverse complement strand
CCGAAGCCGGCGGCAGACGAACTAAAAATTTTACCTCAAACCCGCGCTCCTTTACAGCGCGCACGGCCCGTGCTCGCGGTTTCCGGCCCATTCTTCCCAAGCCAACTTCACCCGCCCGGCCGGCGTCCAAACTTCAGGAGGTGAACTCCATGCTGGCGATTTTCTTCATTCTGCTCATCATGTGGGCACTGGGAATGATCAGCAGCTATACCTTCGGCGGCGCAATCCATCTGCTGCTGGTGTTTGCTTTGATCGTGCTGGTCATCCGCCTGGCGCAGGGCCGTAGCGTGGCCTGATTGCTTCTCAGTTGCGGTCTTCGCTGCTCTCTAACTTGATCGCGACCGTGTATCTTCCGTTCTCATCCACTATCAGGCTCTGGCCGCGATTCCCAATCGTTCTGAGAAAATCCGGCTCATTGATTTCCGTATTCAGGTCCACATTCTCCACCGCCAACAGCCGGTAACTGCCAGGCGCTACGCCGCGCAGGGTGAATTTCCCTTTTGCATCGGCGCTGGTTCGCCGGAACAGGTCAGGCGGCCCGGGCTCCGGAACATCCGGAACCAGCAATATTGAGCCGCGGGTTGGCTGGTCTTTTCGGTCGAACAAAAAGCCTTCAATGCGCGCGCCGGCGGGACTCAGCACCAGCTCCATATCACCGCGCCTGCCGCTGACCACTACGTTATCCGGCGGCACGTCATGGCCGGAGATCGAGAGCGCTTTCAGGTAGTAGTCCTCCGTCAGGTTGCGGATCGTGGCGCGGTAGCGCCGCTCCGGACGGAGTTGCGCTTCAAACTTGTATTCGGGAAAGCTTGCGTTGGTGAACACACGAGGCATCAGGCCTTCGGCGGCAAACTCGATGATGACGCGGCCCAGAGGGTTTTTGAGAATTCCCGTCATGCTCACATGGCCGGCCGCGACAAAATCCGGCAGCGCTGAAATCTGCACGTTCTCCGCTCCCTGATTGCCCACCTCCACGGTCTGCTCACCCGCATAGATCTGGTCGTCTTCGGTAAAGCTGGCGCGCAACGTGTAAGCGCCGGGCGCAAGCCCGCGGATTTCAAACGTGCCGTCTTCGCCGGAAACCAGCGCCGGAAGCCCGTCTCCTTCCATATACGTTGTCCAGTAGGCGGAAACCGAAGCCCCTTTCGGCGGCCTTCCGGTCATCCCGTTGACGACTCTGCCGCGTATCGATACCACGGGAGCGCTGACCAGGAGAAAATTCGCAGCTACCTCATCACCCGGATTCAGTTTTAGGATCTGCGCCTGCTGAAAGTCGCTGGTGGCTGGATAAAACAGCGATGGATAGGTATAGGCGGGATCGGGGACGCCAGGCATTTCAACCTTTATTGGCCTGCCGCGCTTGTCAGTCATTTTCTGTAACGCATTTACGTTCTCTATGATCGAGCCAAGGGTCCTGAGCGCTTTGGATTTGTAGTCCGCCACAACGTAGTACTTTCCCGGATGAAGCCCACCGAGGCGGTATTGCCCGAGGTCATCTGTTACACCCTTTGCCACGACCCGCAGATACATCTGCCCGATCCGCACCTGGGCAACTATCAGCCTGACCTGCACATCCTGTACCGGATCGTTATATTCATCTAGGATCTCACCGCTCACCACCGCTGCCGGCGTCAGCCGCACCGGCATGTTCTTTAAATGCTGGCCCGAAACAACTTCAAACAGGGGTTGATGCTCACGCTTGCGTTCGTCAGAGAAAAATCCCTGGCGCTCCGCCACCAGCTTGTATAGGCCGGGCTCAACGTGTTGGAAGATGAAATGGCCGTTGCCGTCAGCGCGTGATGATTTGCTCCCCGCACCCTTTGCGCCCAGCAGCGTGACGGTGGCCCGCGGAATCGTCCGGCTGTTCTGTATGTTGACGACACTGCCTTCAACGATGGCGCGCTCCGGGTCGTCATCGGCCCGGGCTGCGAGCGGAACAGCCATCGCCAAGGCAATAAGAATCGTTCTATAGGCAATTGCCATGCTTGCTTACTCTTGTTCTGCAAAAATCTTGACCGATCTGGATGGGGCCCACGTTAAGGTTCGGTTAATTTCTGCTATACCGGTTCTTCTTCTTTTCCTCGAAACGCTCCAGGGCCAGATGGATCAGCCGGTCAATCAGCTCCGGATATTCGAGGCCCGAGGCCGCCCACATTTTGGGATACATGCTGATGGAAGTGAAACCGGGCATGGTGTTGATCTCATTCAAGTAGATTTTGTTGTTCTTCGGGTCCATCAGGAAGTCCACCCGCGCCAGCCCTGAGCAATCCACTGACTTGAACGCGCGGATCGCCATTCCTTGCACTTCCTTCATTTGTTTCTTGCTGATTCTGGCCGGAATCACCGGCTGCGAGCCCTCGTCAATGTATTTGGCGTTGTAATCATAGAACTCCGCCGCCGGCACAATCTCTCCCACCGTTGACGCCTGCGGCTCATCATTCCCTAGAACGGCGCACTCCAGCTCCCGCGCTTTGCGTTTCTTGCCGCCCACACCTTCTTCGATCACGATCTTGCGGTCATACTCTGCGGCGACATTGATCGCCGGGCCCAATTCCTTGCGATCATGCGCCTTGGAAATTCCAACCGACGATCCCAGGTTCGCCGGTTTCACAAACAGCGGATACTTCAGCTTGCGTTCCACCAGTTTGGTGACCTTCTTTGGCTCTTTCTCCCACTGGCTGCGCAGCACCGTCACGTGCTTCACAATCGCCAGTCCAGCGCCCGCAAAAAGCTGCTTCATGATGTCTTTATCCATGCCCGCCGCGGAACCGAGCACGCCCGCGCCCACGTAAGGAATCTCCGCCAGCTCGAGCAAGCCCTGGATCGTTCCATCCTCGCCAAACGTTCCATGAAGTACAGGAAATATGACGTCCACGTCGATCCCTTTTTGCGACGTGGATCCAGCGCTATCAAATGGAACCAGCCCGTGCGACTGCGGCATGGGCGGAACAATCACGCCTTCACCTTTGGCCAGCACCGCCGCGCCAGGCGTGGTCTGCGGATCGCCTGCGCGCAGGTGGCGTCCGCTCTCAGGCAGGTTCTCTCCGCGAAGCAGGCGCTCCGCGTGCGTCTCCGTGAGCCATCGGCCTTCTTTGGTAATGCCAATGGGCACTACCTCATATTTATCTTTGTTGATTGCCTTGAGAACCGAGGCCGCTGAAAGCAGCGAGATTTCGTGTTCGCCGCTGCGTCCGCCAAAAAGAATGCCGACCCTGAGTTTCTTCATCTGCAATACTGTAAAGCAGCAGTCAGCACTCAGCAATCAGCCAAACAAGTTAACCGCGAAGGACGCTAAGAGCGCAAAGGAGAGTATGAAAACTGATCACGCCTATTCCTTTGCGTTCTTCGCGTCCTTTGCAGTAATCAGATTGTTTAAAGGGCTGAATGCTGATTGCTATCTGCAGTCTTTGACGATTTCCCGCACCGCCTCGGCCAGCTTGCCGTCCCGCTGCTTCTGCGCCAGGTCGTCGAGCGATTTGGCCGTCGCCTGCGGATCAGTTTTGAGAATCGCGCTGTAGGCCTTTAGCACGCCTTCCATCCCGCCAACGCTCTGGTCAACGATGCCGTCCGCCTGCTCTGGGTGTTCGATGAGAAATGCCGCGCTGGAGATCAGCAGTTGGTTCGCCAGTTCGGAGCGGTATTTATGATTTGGCCGGCGCAGGCCCGCCAGCAGATTCGTGCAGAGCCTCACGCGGACGTCGGGAGCACGTATGACCCATTGCAACGCCCATTCGCGGTCAGAATTCAGGGCCGGGTCCAGTGGCGCTTCTTCTAACTTATGCGCTACGACGACCAGACGCTGGCGCTCCTCCGGCGTAGTGTGCTTCTCCACCGGCTGCTGCGCCACTGTAGGCGTCGGCGCCTGGGTCTCACTGCTCTGGACTCCCGAATCGCATTGCTTGCGGACGTGGCTCTCAAGTTTGCCTTCACCTGATATCTGCACCAACTCGTCGAGTGCTTTTGATCGAGTATCCGGCTTACTCTTGAGAATGGCGCTGTAGACTTTCAACGCACTCTCCATGCTGGCGGTGTAGTCCGCCATTTCGTCATCGGCACGGTCTGGGTGCTCAAAAACAAATGCGGCGCTGGCGAGCATGAGCTGGCTGATAATACGCTCGTGGTATTTGTATTCCGGCCTCTCTTGGTAGAACTCTCTGAGGGCCCTGCCGCAGATCTTCATATGGGCGCCGGGGACGCGCATTACCCACTCCATCTTCCGGTCGCCTTCGCGCTGTAAACCCTTGTCCAGCGGCGATTGCTCCAGTTGGCGTACTACCATGATGAAGCGCTGGCGCTCTTCTGGAGAGGGCCCGCTACCCTGCGCAGCAGCAGAAAGAACCATGAAAGACAGCAATATCAATACGATTGAAGCTGTTTTTCTCATGCCTGCATCCGCCACCGGCTTACACGCCCTCTTTCTTGTCTTCGCATGGCTTGCTCGCATCGCGGACAACGTCGCCAAGTTTGCCCTGCTTCTGTTTGTCCAGCAGTCCATCCAGGGCCTTGGATTTTGCGCCGGGATCGCTCTTTACCAGCGCGCTGTAGGCTTTAAGTGCGCTCTCCACGCCGGCCACGTACTGTGACGACGTGTCGCCCGCCTTGTCCGGGTGCTCGATGATATAGGCCGCGCTGCCGAATGTCGCCTGATAAGAAAGCTGCGGCGTGTACTTGTTTTGCTCCATCAAAAACTCAGGACCAAAGAGGATTGGCGCGCAGATATTCACGTTGATATCGGGAATGTCCTCCAGCCACTGCTTGGCCCATTTCTTTTCTTCGTACAGACTTTTATCTAGCGGCGTTTGCTCGAGTTTGTGCGTCAGCGCCAGAAAGCGCTGGCGTTCTGCGGGCGTCGAAGGCGCTCGCTTAGGTTCGTTCTGGGCGAAGGACGCCGACAAGACAGCCAATGAGAACAGGATGAATGAAACCAGCCGCGCTTTGCGCATTCTTCCTCCAACAGCTTTGCAATTTGCAGAAGAGAAACCCAAAATCTTTGAAACACAGAGGAAAGGAGGTAACGGAGGAGTGAGAGTTGCCGGTTAAATCAGCTCATCCGTATTCATCAGCAGTGATCTCTGCCTTTCGATCGCGACGATCTCGGCGATTTTCCCTTGCCTCCGCTTCCTCCGTTCCTCTGTGTTTCAAAGATTTTGGACTTCGTTAAATGTGGATTACAAAATCTTTTTCCCGAACGCTGAAAGCGCCAGTTCCACCGCCAGGTCCGCTGTCCGGTTGTGCTCATCAATCACCGGATTGACCTCGACAATCTCAAAGCTGGTCATGCGGCCATGGTCGGCAATGATCTCCATGGCCAGGTGGGCTTCGCGATAGCTGGCTCCGCCACGCACTGGCGTTCCCACACCGGGAGCGTCTTCAGGGTCAATCCAATCCATATCGAGCGAAACGTGGTAGCCGGCGGTGCCGCGTCCGGCGACGCGCAGCGCTTCTTCAATCACCGTGCGCATGCCGCGCTCGTCGATGTCGCGCATGGTGTAGACCTCAATGCCGGTCTCTTTTATGTTCTCTTTTTCGCGCGCATCAACGTCGCGGATGCCCACCAGAACGCAGTTCTCTGGGTGTACCTTAGGTGAAAAACCATAAATATCGGCCAACTCCGCCGGTCCCAGCCCCATAATTGCCGCCAGCGGCATGCCGTGAACGTTGCCGCTGGGGGAAGTATCGGGCGTATTGATGTCAGCATGGGCGTCAATCCAGATCAGCCCGATCTTCTGTTCCTGCACGCGCCGCTGCTGGCGGAAAAATTCTGCCACTCCGGCCACCGTGCCGGCTGCCACAGAGTGGTCTCCGCCCAACACCAGTGGAAACTTGCCCGCTTCCAGCGTCTTGAAGACCGTCTCAGCATGCTTGGTGCAGGTGGCGGTGATTTCTTTCAGGTACTTGGCGTGAGGATCGCCCGATTTCTTCTGCTCGGCGATCGCCACAGCGATATTGCCGCCATCTTCCACCACGTGGCCAAGTTCTTCCAGCCGCGCCTCCAGGCCGGCCACGCGCACGGCCGAGGGCCCCATATCTACCCCGCGGCGCGATTGCCCAAGATCCAGCGGCACGCCCAGAATCCTGATCTTTTTGGGAACAATGTTGTCCGCCACCACCGGCCGGTTGACCGGCTCGGTCTTGGTCGCCGCGGGCGCTGTAGTTGTTGGATCGGGAGTCATACGTTCCTAATCTTTGCGTCTGTGCTCTAGGGATAGATACGGGTCAGAGTGCGGGCAAACGGAATGGTCTCGCGCACGTGCTCCAGACCGCATACCCATGCCACGGCGCGCTCAATTCCCATACCGAAACCGGCGTGCGGCACGCCGCCAAATTTGCGCAAGTCAAGATACCACTTGAACGCTGATTCCGGCAGATCATGCTCCTGAATGCGTTTGCGCAAAAGATTGTAATCGCCAATGCGCTGCGATCCCCCGATGATTTCACCATAGCCCTCGGGTGCCAGCACGTCCACGCACAGCGCCAGTTCAGGACGCTGCGGGTCCGGCTCCATGTAAAACGCCTTCACCTGCGCCGGGTAGCGATGGATCATGACCGGCTTCTCAAACTGCGACGAGATGTAAGTCTCGTCCGGCGAACCGAAATCGCCGCCCCATTCAAACTTGGCCTCGACTTGTCCCTTGGCATGGCCCTCCTGCAACATTTTGACAGCTTCGTCATACGTGATGCGCGGAAAAGGCGGCTTGATGTTGGCCAGTTTGGTTATATCGCGTCCAATGGTTTCGAGATCGGCCTTGCGGTTGGCCAGCGCGCTCTGCACCAGGTGGCTGATGAACTCTTCCGCCAGCTGCATGATGTCATCAAGCTGCGCGTAAGCCACCTCAGGTTCCACCATCCAGAACTCGGTCAGGTGGCGGCGCGTCTTCGACTTTTCCGCGCGGAAGGTTGGCCCGAAGGAATACACCTTGCCCAGCGCCATGGCCATGGCTTCGATATAAAGCTGGCCGGACTGGGTGAGAAAGGCCTGGTCGTCGAAATAATCGACCTCAAACAACGTGGTCGTTCCTTCGCACGCTGCCGGCGTGAGGATGGGCGGATCGGTAAGTGTAAAGCCGCGCTCATCAAAGAAATTTCTGGCGGCACGAATGATCTCCGCGCGCACGCGCAGAATCGCGGTCTGCCGTGGCGTCCGTACCCAGAGATGGCGGTTCTCCATCAGGAAGTCAATACCATGCTCTTTGCGCGCGATGGGAAATGGCTCGTCTTCCGGAACGCGCTGCACGACTTTTACGTCATTCACGTCCAGCTCATAGCCGCCCGGCGCGCGCTTGTCAGCGCGAACTTTCCCGGTAACGATCACGCTGGATTCGTCGGTGAGGTTCTTGAGCGTGTCAAAGACTTCCGGCGTTACCTGGTTCTTGGGCGCCACGCCCTGGATCACACCAGTGCCGTCGCGAAAGATGGGAAAGATCAGCTTGCCGCTCTCGCGCTTGTTGTAGAGCCAGCCCTGAATGGTAACGGCCTGGCCGTCATGCCGTCCGACTTCTGCGATGGTAGTGATTGGCGCCTGGGTCGTTGTTTCCATATTAAATCTCAGTGAATTCCAAGTCTCGTCTTCCCGAACCCCGTCAATGAGGGCGCGCTGTCTGGGTCCCCATTCGCGCGCCGCTATTGCGCGTGAATGGGCAGAGCGCCCGAATAGGGGTGAGGGACCTTGTGTTGCCGTTCCAAACGCCACTAATCCGCGGCTACGCCTGCGCTCTCCAGCTTGCCGTAAACGCCTGCCATTTTGCCCGGAAGATCGATGCCCTCTTCGCCTTCAATCTCCAGCAGCAACGCCGGGGCTCCGGGAGCGGCGCGCAGCGACTGCATCGTCTGCTCCCAGTCGATCGTCCCGTCGCCGGGCCACAGATGCGAATCCTTGTCGCGCTTGTTGTCATGAATATGGGTCGAGCGTATGCGCCCCTCGAGCACGCTGAAGGCCTGGTGCACAGAGCTCATCAGATGCGCGTGACCAACATCGAAACAAACTCCCAGGTCTTCATAGCGCAGCAGCCGGATCAATTCCTTCAGCTTCTCCGGGGTCGAAAGATCGTTGGGAATATTCTCCAGCAACAGGCTTACGCCCAGCGGCCGGGCAAACGCCCGCAGGTGCTCAATCGCGCTCAGCGCATTTTCAAACTTGCGCGGATCGTCGTACTCATCGCTCTTGCCAATGTGCTGGACCAAAAAGCGGAACGGCACCGTCTCCGCGACTTCAATCGCGCGCTTGATTTCATCCATGGCCTCAATGCGCTGGCGCTTGTCCGGATCAACGATGTTGACCTGCTGCCCGCCGGAATGGAAATTGTTGTCCATGTAAATCGGCGCATGCATGGAGTGAAACTCTATTTTCTCTGACTTGAACCAGTTCCCCAGCTCCTTGACGTGGTCTTTATCGTGATAATTAAAGTGCCCGCGCGCGGCAAACAGCTCGATTGCCTGCGCTCCGCCGCGCACCATGTTGTCCAGCAGGCCGGGATGCAGCCGCCGTTTGATGAAAACGTAGCTCGACATTGCGCGCAGCATCAGAAGCCGACCGCCTTTCCGCCATTGCGCCCGTCGGGCGCGCCCAGAAGCTCTCCAGTTTTAGGATCCACGCCAATGCACTCGCCGTCACTCCAATAGCCTTGTTCTTTGATTTTGTGTCCGCGCGCCTGCAGCAATTTGATGGTGTCCGGCGAAATGCCGGCCTTTTCAATCTCGATCTCATCCGGTTGCCACTGGTGATGGAATCGCGGGGCGTTCACTGCCTGTTGAATATCCAGGCCATAATCCACCACGCCCATCAGGATATTGGCCACCGTGCTGATAATGCGCGGCCCGCCGGGCGAGCCCAGCACCATCGCCAACTTTCCGTCCTTGAGAACGATGGTCGGCGCCATGGCGCTCAGCGGGCGCTTTCCCGGCGCAATCGCATTGGCTTCTCCCTGAATCAAGCCGTAGCCGTTCGGCACGCCGGCCTTGGAAGTGAAGTCGTCCATCTCGTCGTTCAGCAGAAAGCCGAGCTTGCCAGCGGTCACGGCCGAGCCAAAACTGTCATTCAGCGTGGTTGTCACGGCCACGGCGTTGCCCTGCGGATCGACAACAGAATAATGCGTGGTGTTGTTTGACTCGCGGCCCACGTATGGCTGTTGCAATGCTGCGCGGCGGTCCAGATCGCCAAAGCCCGAGGGCCGCCGCAGTTCTTTGCTGTCGCTGGCGCGCATCATGTCCAGCGATCTCCGCCAGCCCGTGGCGTATCGTTTATCAATCAACTGGGCGACCGGAATCTGGCTGAAGTCGGGATCGCCCAGCAACTCCGCGCGGTCAAAAAACGCCCGCCGAAAAGCTTCCGTGATCAGGTGAATGGAATCGGCTGAGCGATTGCCCATCTTCCCCAGATCGTAACCTTCAAGAATGTTCAGCGCCTCAACCATGGTGATGCCACCGGAGCTGGGTGGAGGCGCACTGATGATCTCGTATCCGCGATACAAGCCTCTAATCGGCTGGCGCTCCTTGACCTCATATTCAGCCAGATCCTCAGCGGTGATCAGTCCGCCGCCGCGGTGGATTTCCGCCGCCAGCTCCCGGGCCATTGCGCCCTTGTAGAACTCGTTGGCCTTGGGGTCGGCGGCAATACGCTCCAGCGTTCGCGCGAGTTCAGGCTGGCGGAAGATTTCTCCCTGCTCATAAAGCTTTCCATCGCGCTGAAAGATTCGTTTCGAGTCAGGGAACTTGCCCAAGTCCTCATCACGCAGTGACCGGGCCTCTTCGTACGTCAGGCGCACTCCTTCGCGCGCCAACTGGATGGCAGGATGCATTACTGCTTTCAACGTTAGCTTGCCCCAGTGCTGCTGCGCGTACAGCAGCCCCGCCACTGATCCGGGCACGCCGATCGCCTTATACCCGATCAGGCTGGCGTTGGGAATCACATTGCCCTGCGCGTCCAGATACATATCACGACTGGCGGCTTTAGGAGCTTTCTCGCGAAAATCCAGAAAATGAACTTCGCCATTGGCCTTGCGCAGCAGCATGAATCCGCCACCACCAATGTTGCCCGCAGCAGGATGTACCACGGCAAGCGCAAAGCCCGTGGCCACGGCCGCGTCCACGGCATTACCGCCCTGGCGCATGATCTCGGCACCAACTCTGGAAGCTTCCTGGTGGACGCTGACAACTATGGCCTTTCTGGCGTGGATGGGCCGCAGCCCCTGGGCGTATCCCACATGGGCCGCCACATAGAGGGCAACGAGCTGAAGAATCAAAAATTTACGCAGAACTTTCATTTTGATTGCGACCGCCGGACGACAACAAAAGCCGTGATCCCTGGCAGACACGGATTTCTTCTGCTTGGATGGAAGCCGGCATGCCTGGTAAATCATCCTTCTTGTCGTGAAAAGGGGGCCTGCAGGAGCACAACTGAAGCCCGCAGACCAGCTTATGAGGCTAGCTTACCCATTGCAGCCAGTCAAATCAGGCGGACGAAAAACGTCAACTCCTCTCCTCGATCAGCAAGCGCTGCTCTTTGGCCAGATAACTCTTCTTTCTGAACCAGTCTTCCATCGCCTCCTGGAGGCGATCCAGGGGAACACGCGTTCCTACGCGCATCACGCCATCAGCTACGGGAAGCGTATCGTCGAAAATCGAATCGTTGGTGAAGTTGCGCATGGAAAAACTGTCGAGCCATTTGATGGGACATGGCACGATTTCTCCGTCCCTCCTGTAGCTCACTTTGATTTGCCGGGAATACATAGTGACTTCAGCAGTTTACTTTGCCGCTTCTAACTTTTTGACCCGTAGGTTTACTAAAAGCTAACTAGCCTTCGGGCCCCTCCCCAACACTAAAAAGGCTGGAAGAACTCACCTAAAAAAGGGCTTATTTCCCCTTATCTATCTTCGCCCTGAATGGTCCTTGCACGCTCGGCCCGGGAACCCGCGATCTCCTCTAACTCATTGTAAAACATGGTGATTTTCAGCGCAGCTGACTCAGAGTACCACGGTCGGCTATTGTCCCCGGTTGCCCATAGGGATGAACCTTTTCGCCCCGGACATGTCCTTGGGTAACCGGCGAGAATGAAACTTGAAGCGCATCCTAGACACTAATAAACGTACTAGAAGTATTAAGGGATCCCCTAACTTATGACGGAACGCCACTTACATACCGATAGCACCGACCTAGTCAATCATCTTAAAGAACTCACCAATGCGTTGACGGCACTGCACGGAGATCTTTATTGGCTGGCCATGCAGAGCCCTGATCCAGAGAAAAAACAGGCTGTCCCGGCCGCCGAGCTCAATGTTGATATGCTCAGGGACTTGAAAGGCGCTGTGGACGATATGCGGCTGCTCCTCTGGCAGTATATTGAAACCGCCGCCGAAGCCGATCCGCAGAGCGTGCGTGAGGGCATGGAGATGCAAAGGCTGAACCGCGTTACCAGGTTTCTCCAGCTTCTCCGTGACCGCCTGGTCCACTTGCCCGATCAACAGCCAGTTTCGTTTATCGAGCGCATCAGCGCGGCGGTGAAAGAGCGGCTGGGCGATAAAGCCGCCTGACTTGTCTCAGCTTGAAGGGTGTCCGGGCCGACATCCCGGAATAAATTCGTTATAAATGCAAAAGAGACGCTTTAGGCAGCGTCTCTTTTTAGTTCATGGCGATCTGCAGCTATCCCTTTTTCAGCCCCGGACCGGCCGCTCGCACGTTTGCGGGGACATCGAATTTTTCGAAGTTCTTGGCGAAACGCGCCGCGAGGTCGGCCGCGGACTTGTCATAAGCTGCCTTGTCTTTCCAGGCATCGCGAGCGCGCAGGAATTCAGCGGGAACTCCCGGGGCCGACTTGGGCACGGTCAAACCGAATGCGGGATCGGTTTCAAATTCCACGTCATTCAGCTTGCCTTCAATCGCGGCATTGACCATGGCCCGCGTGTACGGCAATTTCATGCGCGATCCCACGCCATACGGTCCGCCAAACCAGCCGGTATTCACCAGCCAGCATTGTGAGCCGTGCTCCTTCATGCGGCGTCCCAGCATCTCTGCATACACCATGGGACGCAACGGCAGGAACGGCGAGCCAAAGCAGGTGGAGAAATTAGGCTGCGGCTCTTTTACGCCGGCCTCAGTTCCCGCTACCTTCGCCGTGTATCCGGAAAGGAAGTGATACATGGCCTGCTCAGTATTTAACTTGGAGATGGGAGGCAGCACGCCGAAGGCGTCAGCGGTAAGGAAGATTACATTCTTGGGATGGCGGCCGATTCCCGGAATGACCGCGCCTTCAATGTAGTCCACAGGATAGGCGCAGCGCGTGTTCTCTGTGCGGCTGTCATCGTTGTAGTCGGGAACGTGTGTTTCGGGATCAAGCGTAACGTTTTCCAGCACTGAGCCGAAGCGGATTGCGTTCCAGATCTGGGGCTCATTCTCTTTCGAAAGCTTGATGCACTTGGCGTAGCAGCCGCCTTCAAAATTGAAGATGCCGGTTGCGCTCCAGCCGTGCTCGTCATCCCCAATCAGCAAACGCTCCGGATCAGCCGAAAGCGTAGTCTTGCCGGTGCCGGAAAGCCCGAAGAACAATGCGGTCTCGCCGTTTTTGCCGACGTTGGCGGAACAGTGCATGGGGAAGACGTTGTTCTGCGGCAGCAGGAAGTTCATCACGCCGAAGATCGATTTCTTCATCTCACCGGCGTATTTGGTTCCCCCGATCAGCACGATCTTGCGCGTGAAGCTCACAATAATGAAAGCCTCAGAGCGTGTGCCGTCGCGCTGCGGGTCGGCTTGAAATTCAGGTGCGGCGACAATTGTGAATTCAGCATGGTGCGTCTTCAGCTCTTCGTTGCTGGGGCGCACAAACAGCGCGCGGACAAAAAGGTTGTGCCATGCGTACTCGTTGATCACCCGAATCGGCAGCCGGTACTTGGGATCAGCCCCGGCAAACAGGTCCTGAACAAACAATTCCTTGCCGCGCAATGACGCCACGACCCTTTCAAACAGCGCGTCAAACTTCTCCGGATCGAAGGCCTGGTTCACGTCACCCCAGTTCACCAGTTCCGTGGTGACAGAGTCTTTCACCGTGAATTTGTCCTTCGGCGTGCGCCCGGTATATTTGCCGGTGTAGGCGACCAGGGCGCCGTTATCTGCCAGCAGGCCTTCGCCTCTGCGCACCGCATGTTCCACTAAAAGGCCGGAATGCAAATTGCGATGGACCTTTTGGCTCTTGAGAAGCGTATCCAGAGTAGAGGCTGTATCAATGGCTGGCAGAGTTTGCGACATGACGGCGAAATCTCCTGTTCTCACAAAAGCTGGATGCGCCCAGGCAACGGAGGGCGCGAGGCAGCGGGTTGGCCTGGCTAAGCGGTCGTAATCAGCGCGTTTTGTGGCGCGCCTACTTCTTTCAATACTGCGTTCAAATGTCCGAGCGCTTCATCCACCGTAAGCGTATACATTTCCCGGCCATGCTCATAGGTACCGGACTCAATGGCTGTTCTCAGGAAACGTCCGGCAGTCTGGATGGCCAGCGGGTCGGTTATCACCCTGCCCGTGCGCTGGTTGTATTCCACCCATGTTGGATGCGGCAAAGCGATCCATACCGAACGTCCGCTGGCAAGAAACTTTATATCGACGGCGTCCGCGTGGCGGGTGGCGATGGCAACAATCAAGGCCTGGTAAACGCAGTGGAGCTTCTGTCCAGTCCAGCGGTCGGTAGCGTGAAAGTCCTCGTACATGCTGTCTAAAAATAATATCGGAGTGGCGCAATATCAGCAATCACGATCAGCAATGCTAGGCCGGGATCCCAAGGATAGTATGTGACATTAATCACAGTCCAGTCAGGTACTTAGCTTGAGCCGTTTTGTGGGCGTGGCTGGCATCGCGGTACGACTAAAAGAGTTTGCTAAAGCAATACCGATCCCGCTGTCGCTCCGGATTACGGAAAAAGCCGTCGGAATCTATAATCGCTCTCGAGAAAACGATTGATGAACACCATGCAAGCAGTCTGGATTTCAAGTTTCGGCGGTCCTGAGGTCCTCGAAATCCGCGAAGTCGGCAAACCGATCATCAATAACGAACAGGTGCTGGTCCGCGTCCGCGCATCTTCACTCAATCGCGCCGATCTTTTGCAGCGGCAAGGCAAATATCCGCCTCCTCCCGGGGTTCCCGTGGAAATTCCCGGCATGGAATTTGCCGGTGAGGTGGCGGAAGTGGGTACCTCTGTCCGGCAATGGAAGCCTGGACAACGGGTGTTTGGTCTGATCGCCGGCGCGGCCCAAGCCGAATACCTGGTCACCTATGAGCGCCTGCTGGCGGAGATCCCGCCCAACCTCAGCTTTGAACAGGCAGCGGCGGTTCCTGAGGTTTTCATAACCGCCCACGACGCGCTCTGGACGCAAGCTCACCTCCGCCCTGGCGAAACCGTGCTCATCCATGCCGTGGGCAGCGGCGTTGGCCTGGCTGCGGTGCAACTCTGCCGCGCGATTCAGGCAGTTCCCTTCGGCACCTCGCGCACAGCCGACAAGATTGAGCAGGCAAAGCCCATCGGCCTTGAGGCCGGGCTCGCCGTCCGCGACAACTTTGAAGAATTGCAGACTGCCGCGCAAGCATGGACTGCCGGGAAAGGCATCAACGTGGTGCTTGATCTGGTCGGAGGCCCATACGTCAAAGCCAGCCAGAAGCTGATGGCCCACAAGGGCCGGATAGTGCTTGTCGGGACCGTGGCCGGCGGGAATTACGAATTGGAAGCTCGCTACATGCTGGGCAAACGCCTCAAAGTCTGGGGCACGGTGCTGCGCGCCCGCGCCCTGGAAGAAAAGATCGAGGTCACGCAGAGATTCGCGGCCGAGATCGTTCCTCTGCTGGCCAGCGGCGTGCTTCGCCCGAACATCGATAGCGTTTTCAAGGTCGCCGATATCGGCAAAGCGCACCAGCGGCTGGAGTCGAATGAGTCGTTTGGGAAAGTTGTAGTCACGTTCGACTAAAGCCCTCCGCCTGATCGTTCCAGGACCAAACTCGGCGTCACAACCTCGGCCGCCACCGGCCGATTCAAGACTTGAGTCTCGCTTGTTTCACCCTGCATTCTTTCCCTCACATGCCGGTTGTTCCGGAGTTGATAGTCCCGCAGCAAGTTCAGCAGAGCTATGCGGACAGCGCCTTTGCTCACGCTTCTGATCCTCTTCTTAACTTCCTTTTCCGCCGCCGAGCCGCGCGTCTCTGCGCCGCGAAAACCACCAAGCTCCACGGTAACGATATTTTCGAGGAGCCGCGCATTGTTCTCTTCGAACCATCGTTGCTGAAGCGCTTTGTCTCTCTCCTCCGGCCGCCATCGGCCGAGTGATAATCGCTTGCGCTCACCCTGTTGCGCGATCTCATCGATCTGCGCCTGACGTTCAGGAGAAGGCGCAAACGCCGCCAGTTGGAGAAGTTTTGACGGCGTTTCAAAAACCGTGGTGAGCGTCCGCAGCGGGACCGTTCTCAGCCACTTTGTCAGGTAGAACGCCGTCAGCAGATGAGACGCAATGCCTTCCACTGCCAGCGCCCAGTTGGTCCCCAGCAGTGAGCCACCGGACCGGGCAGCTCTCTGCCGGCGATAATTCCCGATCCCCAACTTGACGATGTCAAAAAATCTGCGCCACAGCCGTGGCCCAAACAGATACGCATCCGCGCTGCTGAGAATGCAGAAGTGTTTGATCTCGTCCCGCGCCATGTTCCGCGCCAGGATGTGGAGATCGCCGGCAGCGTGCGCTGCCATTACCAGATAACTGGAGCTGGCGTTCCATTCCGTAGTTTGACGGCTGATGATGTGTTCGACCGCGCTCTCTTCGTCGGCCGTCACCACCATAGGCTGGTTGGGGTTCTCGCGGCTGGGCGAAATCTTCACCAGCCGCTCAATGATGCGGGCGAAGGCGTTGCTGTGCCGGCGCTCTTCCGCGCACCATGCCCCTTCGCACCACGGCACGCCGTGTTCCGCACGGTACTTCGACTGCTCCTCGTTCTTGCCCATGAACCGTCCCAGCGTCGGCAGGAGAAAGCGGAAGCCTTCGCCGCTCTGCTGCGTGTACTCCAGGATCGGATCTTCATCCTCCATGGCGATGTTCATCATGAGGGCCATCTCCCAGACTGCCAGGCCGCCGGTCACGTGGCTGGTCTCGATGGCGCTGAGCTGTGCCTTCTCCCACGGACGCATGCGGTAATGCGTGTCCCAATTTTCCTGATGAAATCCCCAGAAAGCCCACAGGGAATCGTCCAGGGCCGCGGTCGAAAAATCTTCACGGACCATGCGGAAGATGGTGCGCAGCGTCCTGGGCAGCTGTATGGCGTGGCGCAGCACTTGCTTCCTGCGCTCACTTTTCGGTGGCGCCTCTGGCCGGTATTTCTGCGTGGACGTTAGCGGCCGGCTGGCGGCCCCGATGGGTGTGATTCTCGATTTCTCGGCGGATTGACCTTCGTGGATCGCATTCTGCATGGAAGCCTCGTGTCGGACAGAAGCGGCCTTCAGAAAAATGAAGAGAAGGAGCCGAAGGCCGCTTTACTGCGCTATAGGAGCGAAGCTAATGGACGAGGCCGCAGCAGCCCAAGCGGCAAAGCACGACACGGCGCGACATTGCAATTGAACAACATGGCCACAGATTGCGCAGATTAAAAAACAATTCAGCCGCGAATTAACGCGAATACGCGAATCGCTTCTTATTTCCTGATTCGTGTTTATTCGCGAAATTCGCGGCTAAATTAGCTTCTGATCTCGGGTTCTTCAGCGGAAATCTGCGGCTGATCTGGTTTGGCTATTTCTGTGCCTAGGTGCAATAAAACAATCTTGCCGGCAGGATATTTCTAGGCTCAAAGTCCTGGTCAATCTGGCGGAAGTGGGTGCGCAGATAGGGCAGAACGGCGCGGGTGAACTGATAAACCAGCGCGGCGCCGCCGGGGTTGAGCGCCTCGCGCGACTCGCGCATGATTTTCTCTCGCAACTCAATGGGCATGGTGGTGAAGGGAATTCCGGAAATGATGTAGTCGGCTCCGTCGATTTTCAGCAGGTCCAGCTCTCGCTGCACATTTTCCGCGGAGCCATGCACTACGTGCAGCCGCCCGTCAGGAAAAGCGCGGGCCAGATAACGGACGAAGTCCTCATTCATTTCAAAAACCACCAGCCGCGCCTCCGGCGACATGCGGGCCAGTATGTGCGCGGTAATCGTTCCCACTCCCGGGCCATACTCAACAATGGTGCGGGCGCGTTTCCAGTCGATCTTGCTGAGCAGGCGGTCAATCAGGAACCGCGAACTGGGAATCAGGGAACCCAGCATCTTGGGATGTTGAATAAAGTTCTTGGCAAACAGCAGAGTCTCTTCACTGCGAGAGGGTTTCCTTAACATAGGCGGATGATCATTCCCTTGATTGACGGTTTGCCGGCGAGTTAACCATACTCGCCTCACATCTGAGATGTAAAGGGAAACACGCGCGTCGGCCTTGGGCGGAAGAATTCTTTCGGCAGCTCCGCTTTCAGCCTGAGTTGCGGCTGGAAATCAGGGGCCAAATTCCCGCATTGCCGTGCCTGCGAATCCAGCTTAAAATCAGATTTCAGACCGAACTTTCACACGCGGCGTTTAGACGCGGCGTTCAGAGGCAACCCAGGAACTCCATTTGAATCTTGTGCGTGCCATTTATCCCGGCTCGTTTGATCCGCTCACCAACGGTCATCTTGACCTGATTGAGCGGGGCAGCAAGATTTTTGATGAGCTGATCGTCTCCATTCTCCGTAACTCGGAGAAAGATCCTCTCTTCACGCTGGGTGAGCGGATGGAGATGCTGGAGCACATGGTCAGGCGATACGAGAACGTGCGCGTGGAGACCTTTGAGGGCCTGCTGGTGGATTATGCCATGCAGAAAAAAGCCAAAGCCGTGCTGCGCGGCATTCGCGCCATCAGCGACTACGAATACGAGCTGCAGATGGCCCTGATGAACCGCAAGCTGCAGCCGCAACTGGAAACTGTTTTCATGATGCCCGCGGAGGCTTATTCTTATTTGAGCTCGCGGCTGGTCAAAGAAATTTTCCGCCTTGGCGGCTCCGTGCGCGGCCTGGTGCCGGAGCTGGTGGAACAAAGGTTGCGGGAGAAGTTCCCTGGCGCTGTGGCCAAAATCTGAAGTGAGGTTCAAATGGCGACCGTACCGGCAGTAAAGCAGTTCAGTGACCGCGTCAACCGTATTGAGATCAGCGCCACCATGGCCGTGGTGGCGGAGGCCGCCAAGCTGAAGGCCTCGGGCGCAGACCTGGTGGAGTTTGGCGCGGGCGAACCGCATTTTTCTACCCCACAACACATTAAGGACGCCGCGATCGCCGCCATCCAGAAGGATTGCACGCGGTATACCGCGGTCGGCGGAATTCAGGAACTGCGGACCGCGATTGCACGCCGCCACGCCGCCGACTTCGGCTCCATGTACCAGCCCAATGACTGCATGGTCTCCACCGGCGGAAAGCTGGCGCTGTTCAACGCCATCCAGGTGCTGGTGGACCACGGTGATGAAGTCATTGTGCCTGTACCCTATTGGGTTTCATTTAAGGACATCATCGAATATGCGGGCGGTAAATGCGTCTTTGTTGAGACAGACGAGGCGGAGAACTTCCGCCTGACCCCGGAGATGATTGAACGCCAGATCACGCCGCGCACCCGCGCCATAATCATTAATAGTCCAAACAATCCCAGCGGCGGTGTTTTGGATCCCGCTGACTTCTCCGCCATTCTTCGCCTGGCCCACCAGCGCGGCATTTACGTGATTGCCGACGAATGCTACATCTACCTGAATTACACGCCACGCCGTTTCTCCGCCGGTTCCATCACCGATGTGCGCCAGCATCTGCTGATTGTGGGCTCGCTCTCCAAGACTTACGCCATGACCGGCTGGCGGCTGGGGTACGCGCTGGCGCCGGCGCCCATCATCAATGCCATGACCAAGCTGCAGAGCCAGAGCACGTCTAGCACCGCGCACATGGTCCAGATGGCTGCGCTTGCCGCCGTTACCGGCCCGCAGGATTGCGTGGAGAAGATGAAGAAAGACTATGTCCTGCTGCGCGAACTCATCTTAGGGCATCTGAAGCTCATTCCTGGCGTCACCTGCGTTAAGCCCGAAGGAGCGTTTTACGTTTATCCCAACGTCTCGGCGTATTTCGGCAAGTCGGGCATCAAATCCGCGGCCGACGTCGCCAATCGCCTGCTGCATGAGGCCCACGTAGTTACGGTGCCCGGAGAAGCTTTCGGCACTCGCGACCACATCCGCTTGTCTTACGCGACCTCACCGACCGAGATCGAGCGCGGCCTGGAGCGCATGCAGGAGTGGTTCGGCAAGCTCTGAGGCAAGCTCTGAGGCAAGCTGCTGCTGGACAACACCGAGGCGTTTTTGCGAGTCTAAAGATTGTCAAGGCCCCTGACAGCACGGTCATAACTCGCATGCCTGATCTTTATCCTCTGCTATTGCAGCCGCAATTTCACGAGCGCGTTTGGGGCGCCCATGACCTCGCCCCCATTTACTCACGCGAGATCACAGGGAATCCAATCGGTGAAGCCTGGCTCACGGGCGACGATTGCCGCATCGCCAACGGACCGCTTGCCGGAAAGACGCTTGCTGAGTTGAGCCGTGAATTCGGCACCAACCTTCTGGGCGAGGCGGCCGGCAACGCCATCCGCTTTCCTCTGCTGATCAAATTTCTCTTTCCCAAAGACAAGCTGTCCGTCCAGGTGCATCCTGATGACGAAGGAGCTGCCCGAGTGGGGCAGCCTTGCGGAAAAACAGAATGCTGGTACGTGTTGCGCGCAGACCCAGGAGCGCAGATCGGGCTTGGCCTGAAGCCAGGGACAACGAAGGCCGAAGTGGAACGCGCCATCCGTGAGACACGCATGGAGCAATTGCTCAACTGGATCGATGTTCGACCCGGCGACATGATTTATGTTGACGCCGGCACGGTCCACACTATCGGGCCAGACGTGGTGATCGTAGAAACGCAGCAGAACTCAGATACCACTTATCGCCTCTACGATTACGGCCGTCCACGAGAGCTGCATATTGAAGACGGCCTGAGGGCTACAAAAGAACAGACCCACGCAGGTAAGGTGGTCGCCGGCCGGCCGCAGGTCGAAAACGGCAAGACCCAGACCAACCTTGTTAGCTCGCCGTGTTTTATCGTGGACAAGTTCAACTTTAACCGTGCGTGGGAGTTCCGCCGGCCCCGCCATACAAAACGCAGCGTGTGGTGTCTGGTGGCGACGCGCGGCGCCGGCGTGATTGAAAGCCAGGGCTCGGCTCCTGTAACCTTCACCAGCGGTGAAGCTGTGGTGGTTCCCGCCGCCGTGGAGAAATTCAAGCTGAAGCCACAGTGGGAGCTGGAATTTCTGTGTGCCTCCCTGCCAATGGAGACTGTTGGTCATCCCCCAACCGTTTTACTGGAAACAGTTGCAGGAAGCACGAAGTGAGATTTGCTTTAGGAGCTAGCTTGTGACCAAGCCGCTGTTCTATCCCGTGATCCTGGCCGGCGGAAGCGGGACCCGTTTCTGGCCGCGCAGCCGCCGCAGGCTGGCCAAACAGGTGCTCGCGCTGGACGGCAAGCAAACCATGATCCAGCAGACCATGGAGCGGCTCCTGCCTTTGGGCGCAGAAAAAGATTTCTGGGTCATCACCAATGAATTCGTTGCCCAGGAGATCCAGCGACAGCTCCCGCAGTTACCCGAGGACCAGATCGTTATTGAGCCCGAGCCGCGCAACACCGCGCCGGCCATCGGGCTGGCGGCGTTCCTGCTGGAGCGGATGGCGCCCGATTCCATCATTGGTATGTTCCCCGCTGACCATGTGATCGGCGACGAAAAAAAATTCCGCAAAGTCGTGCAGCGGGCCGTAGAAATTGCCGCCAAAGACGACCACATCGTCGTTATGGGCGTGCAGCCGGCGCGGGCGGAAACCGGCTACGGCTACATTGAGACCGGCGATAAGATTGAAGCGGAACTCTTCCGCGTGAAGCGCTTCACGGAAAAACCCAACCAGCAACGCGCAGAAGAGTTTGTGACTGCGGGCAATTTTTACTGGAATAGCGGCATCTTTGTATGGAGCGCGCGCACCCTTACCCGCGCGCTGCGCGAGCACCTCTCTGAAACCGCGCCGTATCTCGAGCAGATTGCCGCGGCCTGGGGAAGCAAAGACTTCGAGAAGAAGTTTGCCCAGCTTTATCCCAAGTGCGAAAACATCAGCATTGATTACGCGGTGTTGGAGCCTCGTTCGGCCAAGGGCGAGCACTCTTCCAACCTGTTCTGCCTGCGCGCCGACTTTGGCTGGAACGACCTGGGCTCCTGGGCCGCACTCTATGAACATCACGCTACCCTGCACAAGGATGAGGCCAGGAACGTGGTCGAAGGCAAAGATTCTTATTCGGTAAACGCGACCGGCAACTACATCTATGCTCCGGAAAAATTCGTCGCCGCCGTGGGCGTGCATAACCTGATCGTGGTTGAAACCGAGGACGCCATCCTGGTGACCACGCGCGAGCACTCTCAGGACGTGGGCAAAATTGTGAAATACTTGAATGAAAAGAAACTGACCGAGTTGGTTTGAGGTAGCGCGAGGCCCATGCCCGCCGAGCGGCTGGCTGCAAGGCTGATTACACTAGCCAGAAAGAATACTCTTAAAGCGGTTTGGAGCGAATCGACATAAATGAATGACCAAATCAAATTTGGTACCGATGGCTGGCGGGGCGTTATCGCCGAGGATTACACCTTTGAGAATGTGCGCCGCGTGGCCGGCGCCATCGCCGCCTACGTTCTGAAGAATGAAGACCACGCGCGCGGGCTGGTCATTGGCTATGACACGCGGTTTGGCTCACGCCGCTTTGCTCAGGCTGCCGCTGAGGTGCTCGCCGCCGCCGGAATCCCCATCAGGCTTTCGAACGACTACACGCCCACGCCCGCTCTTTCCTACGCGGTAAAGAACCTGCGCACGGCCGGCGGAGTCATGATCACCTCCAGCCATAACCCGTGGGACTGGAACGGGGTCAAATTCAAAGCCACGTACGGCGGCTCCGCGACGCCGGCCATCATCAAGCAGATTGAAGACAATGTTCGCTCTGGCGCAATGCCAAAAGGCAGTACGGCCAGGATCGAAGAAGCTGACTTCAAAGCGCCTTACGTTGAAGCGATCTGCAAATTTGCCGACCTGGACAAGATCGCGAAAGCCAACTTCAAGTTTGCCATTGACTGCATGTACGGCGCCGGTCGCAACGTGCTCTCAGAGATCTTCAAGAAGCGCGGCATTCAGCACGTACAAATTCGCAGCGAGGTGAATCCGCTCTTCCCAGGAATCAACCCTGAGCCTATCCTGCCGCACGTGCGTGAAGCCCAAGAGGTCGTGGTCCGGGAAAAGTGCCACGCTGCATTCATCACCGATGGCGATGCCGACCGCATCGGCGCCGCGGCGGAGGATGGCAGTTTTGTGGATTCGCACAAAATCTTCTCCATCCTGCTGCAATGGGTGCTTACGCGCCACAAGGACTGGCCAGGGGACGTGGTACGCGCCTTCAACACCACGCGCATGCTGGACCGCATTGCCGCAAAACATGGACGCAAGCTGCTGGAGTGCGGTATCGGCTTCAAATACATCTGCGATCTCATGCTGGAGCGGCAAATCCTGATTGGTGGTGAAGAATCCGGCGGTATCGGCTTCCAGCGCCATCTGCCCGAGCGCGACGGCCTGCTCAACGCGCTCTTGCTCGCCAATGTGATGGCTGACGAAGGCAAGAGCCTGGGCCAGTTGGTTGCGGCCTTGCAGTCAGAGTACGGGCCGCATTTCTACGCGCGTCGTGACCTGCGCATCCCCAATGACGTGAAAGACGCGGCCATTGCGCGGGCTGCAGCCAATGACACCAAGGCGCTGGGCCGCTACAAGATCCTGCGCAAAGAGAATCTTGACGGCATCAAGTTTTTCCTTGACGCTCCCATCAAAGACCGTGGGGCTGAAGCCTGGATCCTGCTGCGCTCGTCCGGCACCGAGCCGTTGATGCGCATTTATGCTGAAGCTTCGTCGCCGGAGTTGGTGCAGGAGATGCTGGAAGAGGCGGTGGCCTTTGTGGACAACAAAGTTCCAGCCGCGACGCGCTAAGATCAAAACCAATAAACCACAAAGGACGCAAAGAAACACGAAGGTCTTTCCTGGTTATGTCCGCACTCCTATGTTCCTTCGCGTCTTTTGTGGTTAAATGCATCTTTTTCCCGATGACAGGCGGCCTCTCAGTTTGCTTAAATGGGCGCATCATGTCCCTGCGTATTGCTTGTTGCCTGTTACCAACCGTGCTTTTTCATGCTTCCGCCAGTCACGCCCAGCAGGCGCAATCTGCGCCTCCGGCCATCCTGGAGATTTATCGCGACCCGGTGAAACCGGCAAAGATGGCCGAGTACACGCGGATCGAAGGCGAAGCGGCGCTGGCATGCGCGCGGGCCAGCACCTGGCCTTATCTCACCATTCAATCCATCTCTGGTCCCCAGACCGAAGTTTGGTACATCGAAGGCTTTGACTCTTACGCCGCCGTGGAGCACAGCGCCGCGCCGTTCAGCAAAAATCCGACGTTGACCGCTGAGTTGAATCGCCTGATGGAGGCAAAGGCCAATCTCGTCGGCGACGCACGGGCGGTTTTTGCGCATTACCGTGGCGATCTCAGCAGCAACCTGGGCCTGGTGCAGCCGCGAGCGCGGTTTTTTACCGTCACCATGGTTACAGTGCGGCCCGGACAAGAACGCGAATACGAAGAGATTCACCGGACGTTGAAATCAGTCCGGCAACGGGCCAGCGCTGCCGATAATCGCGTGGTCTACCAGATTGTTTCCGGCATGCCCAGGAACATCTACCTGATTTTCTCCGCACATCACTCGCTTCCGGGCGCGGGCGACGCGCTCGACCCCAGCGTTGACGACTACGCGGCCGACGTTGATGATTCCACCCGCAATCGCCTCGACGATATAACGCGTGTTTCCGTGATGACTTCGGAAACCTGGCTTTTCTCCGTCAATCCCGCCATGAGTAATCCGGCAGGCGAGTGGATTGTTGACGATCCCGAGTTCTGGAGGTCAGCGCCGGCATTGCAGCGGCAACCCGCGCCCAGGAAGCCGGAACCTTCGCCGAAATGATGACCTAAACCTGATTAAGGCGTTGCCTGATTTGCCGCCGAAACTTCTTGCAACCCATCAGCTCTCTTCGTCACCCAATTCAGGAGATGGCGGAATCCAGAAAACCAGGTTCAAGAGAACAAGGAAGAGTTGCGCGCGTTCTGGCGTGGGTCTTTCTCGTCACCACAATAGGGTTGGGAGGCGCGCTGGCCTGGACCTGGATTTTTGTCTCCAAACTGGCGCTCAAGCCGCTGCCTGATCCGCCGTTGCCGGCCAAAATGCAGGCCAGTTCCGGGCCGGCGTCGCCGTTGCAGATCCAATATCAGCTCAACATGCCCGGCCGTGGAGAAATTTTTCCCGCACTCGCCGGCGCGCAGGCGGCGGACTACTGGCCGCTGGCTGTGCTGAGCGTGGCCAACACCGCTACCAAGCCGGTCCTGCAGATCATCACCGCAGAAGTGCGAGGGTGGAGCGCGGAATTGCGTCTGACTGCGGTGATCGGCCCGCATGAGGTGCGGACGTTCAACCTCGATCCAGAACTGCTGGCCAAAGCGTATGACAACGGCGAAATGCGCTCGGCGACGCTCGTGGTCGAGGTGCAGGACCCCGCCACCGGGCGCACCTTCGCGCAGCAGCGCCCCGTGTTCCTGCACAGCGCGTCCGATCTTTACTGGGGCAGGAAGTTTGCCAACGCGCAACTCCTGGCCCGATGGGTGACGCCGCATGATGACCGCGTACTGCAACTGGTCTCCCGCGCTGAGCGCCTGGTGCCGGGCGGACACATGCGCGGTTACAACCTTGTCCCCGGCATCAGGCTGGAAGACCAGGTGCGCGCGCAGGCGATGGCGGTGTTCCAGGCCCTGCGGCGCTCCGGCATCGGCTACGTCAGCAGCATTTACACGTTTGGAAACTATCCCGGAGAAACGCAGCGCATCCGCCTGCCGCGGGAGACGCTGGAGCTGAGCAATGCCAACTGCATTGACGTGAGCGTGGCCTTTGCTTCGGCCGTGGAAAATCTGGGCATGAAACCAGTGATCGTGATTGTTCCTGGCCACGCTTTCACGGGCGTGCGACTGGGGCCGAATTCGCAGGACATTCTGTATCTCGACCTCACCGTGCTTCCCCGGGGGACATTTGCCGCATCCGCCGCCAGAGCGCAAGCGTGGCTCAAGAAGACCCCACAAAGTGAAGTGCTCACCGTCGATATTGGCGCAGCAAGGTCGCTGGGCGTTTATCCTATGCCGGTGGCCGGCGGAAAGCAGGCCATAACTGCAGCCAGATTATGAAGAGCACAACAGACGTGTTGGTGATTGGCGGCGGCATTGCCGGGCTGGCGGCCGCGCGGCAGCTTACCAGCGCCGGCCAGCACGTGACCCTGCTGGAGGCGCGTGATCGCCTGGGCGGCCGCATTTTCACGCAGCGCACGCCGGAATACCCCGTGGAAATGGGTGCCGAATTTGTTCATGGCCGTCCCGAGGAAATTCTGGCATTGGCGGCGGAGGCCGCGATTCCCATTGTGCCGGTGGAAGGGAACTTTCGCAGAAAGATCAATGGCACTTGGACCGACGCAGGCCGCCTGATGGCGAAAGTCGAGCAACTTTTTGAAAGCATGCCCGCCGACGAGCCTGATCAATCTTTTCAGCACTATTTAGACCGCGGTGGCGCAAGCGAAGAAGTGAGACAACAGGTCTTGAGATATATTGAAGGCTTTCATGCCGCCGATCCTGCTCTCATCAGCGTGCATTCACTGATTCGGGACAATCGGGCGGAAGAGGCGATCCGGCGGGACAGGCAATTTCGCATCGCCAGCGGCTATGAAAGCCTGGTTCGTGCGATGAAAGACCGAATCGACCGCAAGCGCTGCGATGTCGTCTTGCAGAGCGTCGTGACGGAAATCCATTGGCGTCCGGGCGAGGCTGTGGCCAGGACCGTGAATGCCGAGTTCCACGCTGCTCGCGCCATCATCACCCTTCCGCTGGGAGTGCTTAAGGCCAACAGCGTGGTTTTTTCGCCTGCGCTGCCGGAAAAGCAAAATGCCATCAACTTTCTGGAAATGGGCCCGGCGGTGCATGTGAGTCTGTGCTTCCCCGAAAAATTCTGGGAACGGCAACCTGAGATGGCAGACATGAGCTTCCTGTTCACCGAAGATCCGCAGTTCCCTACCTGGTGGACAACCAATCCTCTGCCTTATCCGATCCTCACCGGCTGGGCCGCAGGCAACCACGCTGTAGCGCTGGGCGGCCAAAGCAACGACGCAATCGTCCGCAGCGCGGTACAGGCCCTGGCCCGGATACTCGGCGTTGATGATCGGGAAATCCACCGGCAGATGATCGGCGCCTACGCACATGATTGGCAGAGTGATCCGTTTTCACGCGGCGCTTACAGTTACACTGTGGTGGGTGGCATTGACGCCGCTCGCGCCCTGGCGACACCGGTGGCGGAAACACTGTACTTTGCCGGAGAGGCCACAAATTCTGACGGTTATAACGGCACTGTCCACGGCGCTATTGCCACTGGCTATCGCGCAGCTCAAGAGATGCTTCAGGCTATGGGGGCCAAACCTCAGCGTACAGCTTAAGCAGCAGCTTACATCCAGTTGCCCCAGCGCGAGGCCCTGTAGATGGCCGAGCGCGAAGGCACCCATGCTGGGATGCGGCGAAAACGCGACACCGCTTCAAGGGTACGCGCTCTCTGGTGGCGGTCAAAGGCGCGCACGTACTGGCGGATGATCTGCGGCATGGTCATACGCAGGGCCGCGGAAAAATTCTGCTCCGCCATTTCATG
>Ga0209647_1000884_pt1 | contig 26896 bp, 31 predicted proteins | sample GraSoi_2013_60cm_FD_185827 | JGI IMG/M metagenome (GOLD analysis project Ga0209647, IMG submission 185827) | Grasslands soil microbial communities from the Angelo Coastal Reserve, California, USA - Sample 9_17_2013_60cm (SPAdes) (version 2) | ecosystem: Environmental > Terrestrial > Soil >... | reverse complement strand
CCGCCTCAAGCGATCTCCCAGGGCACGCCGGGGGCGAGCTGGGGAATTATCCTGATGCTCGTTTCCCTGGCTTTCTTCATCGTCGGATTCACCATGGGCGGTTTGAACTACGTGGTGACGGTGTTGCAGGCGCGCACGCGAGGGATGACGATGATGCGACTGCCCTTGACGGTATGGGGCATTTTCATGGCCACCATTCTGGCGCTCTTGGCTTTTCCCGCCCTGTTCGTCAGCGCCATCATGATGACCCTGGACCTGACGCTGGGAACGAGCTTCTTCATGCCCGCCATCGTCTCGATGGGACAGCAGGGTGGACACACGGGAGGCAATCCGCTGCTGTTTCAACACCTGTTCTGGTTTTTCGGCCATCCCGAGGTCTACATCGTGGCCCTGCCGGCCTTCGGTATCGTCTCCGACCTGCTCAGCGTCCACGCGAGAAAAAACATCTTCGGCTATCGGATGATGGTCTGGGCGATCCTGGCGATCGGCGGCCTGAGCTTCTTGGTGTGGGCGCACCACATGTACGTCAGCGGCATGAACCCGTACTTCGGCTTCTTTTTCGCCACCACCACGCTGATCATCGCCGTTCCCACGGCCATCAAGGTCTACAACTGGGTCCTGACGCTGTGGCGCGGTAACATCCACCTCACCGTCCCGATGCTGTTTGCCATCGGGTTCATTTTCACGTTTATCAACGGCGGGCTGACGGGCCTGTTCCTCGGCAACGCGACCGTGAGTGTCCCGCTTTCGGACACCATGTTCGTGGTCGCGCATTTCCATATGGTGATGGCCGTGGCGCCGATCCTGGTCGTGTTCGGGGCGATCTACCACTGGTACCCCAAGATCACCGGGCGAATGCTGAACGATACCCTGGGGAAGTTTCACTTTTGGGTCACTTTCGTCGGCACCTATTTCATCTACTATCCCATGCATTACCTGGGAATGATGGGCGTGCCGCGCCGGTATTATGCAATTGGAGGCACGGACTTCATCCCCGCATCGGCCCACTTCGTGAACGAGTGGATCACCATCGCTGCCTTGATCGTGGGCGTCGTCCAGTTGGTGTTCCTGTACAACCTCATATGGAGCTATTTCAAAGGCAAGCCGTCGGGCAGCAACCCCTGGAATGCCACCACGCTGGAGTGGCAAACCCCCGACACCCCGCCGAAGCACGGCAACTTTGGTCCGACCTTGCCGGTGGTCTATCGCTGGGCCTACGACTACAGCGTGCCGGGCGCCGTCGATGACTTCATACCGCAAAACGTCCCGCCGCGAGAGGTAGCCGGCCGCAATAGCAGCAAGACGTAAGCGATCCGGTATCAAAGCGACGTGAGCATTTTTCATGATCTGACGGCCAAGCCTTGGGTGACGGCCCAGGGTACGGTCGAAAATCTTTACGACAGAGCCGCCGCGAGGAAGCTCGCTCTGAGGCTATTTCTCGCGGTGGTCACGGTCCTGTTCATGCTTTTGGTCGTCGCATATGGGCGCCGGATGGCGTACGAGGACTGGCGTCCCTCGCCTCAACTGGACCTGCTGTGGGCGAATACGTTTGCGCTGATATTGAGCAGCGTCGCCTTGCAATGGGCGCAGTTTTCAGTGCGCCGTGGGCACATTGACGGCATGCGAGTCGCGCTGCTTGCCGGCGGGGCTTTCACCGTCGTTTTTCTGGCCGGACAGATATTGGCCTGGCGGCAATTGAGCACGATGGTTTATTTTGATGTAACGAACCCTGCAATCGCCTTTTTTTATCTGATCACGGCACTGCACGGGCTGCATCTGCTGGGCGGCATGGTGGCCTGGGGCAGAACTTTCGCCAAGGTGTGGGGCGACTTTGACGTTGCGAAAATCAGGCACAGCGTGGAGCTGTGCACGCTTTACTGGCACTTCCTGCTCGTGGTTTGGTTGGTCCTTTTTGGTCTGCTGTTTTCAGGGAATAATTTGGATATTTTGTTGAAGCTCTGCGGGATTAGGTAAACGGGCGAAAAAGAACATGACACAAGCTATTCGGACAAGTACAGCAGGATCCCTCCCGCTGCCTGAAGGCATCCAAGGCATCGTCGCCGACTGGTCCTCGGACCAGCGGGCGTTCAAGAATGTCCCCTGGGGCAAGGCCATGATGTGGATCTTCCTCCTCAGCGATACCTTCATCTTCAGCTGTTTCCTGATCTCGTACATGACGGTGCGCATGTCCACCACCGAGCCCTGGCCCAACCCGAGCGAGGTTTTCGGCCTGGAGCTGTTCGGCAAGAGCATACCCCTGCTTCTGATCGCCATCATGACCTTCGTCCTGATCAGCAGCAGCGGGACCATGGCGATGGCGGTCAAGTTCGGTTATGAAAAAAATAGAAAGATGACTTTCATCCTGCTGCTGTGCACCGCGGCATTGGGTGCCACATTCGTCGGCATGCAGGCCTTCGAGTGGACCAAGCTGATTCTTCACGAGGGAATACGTCCCTGGGGCAACCCCTTGGGGGCGGCCCAGTTCGGCTCGGTTTTTTTCATGATCACGGGTTTCCACGGCACTCACGTGTCGATCGGCGTGATTTTCCTTCTCATCGTGGCGACAAAGGTCATTCGCGGAGATCTGGATCACGAGAGGCCGGGCTTCATGACCGGCAGGAAGGGTAAATACGAGATCGTCGAAATCATGGGCCTGTACTGGCACTTCGTCGATCTGGTGTGGGTATTCATCTTCGCAGTTTTCTATCTTTGGTGAGGGAAATCGTGGCACACGCAGAGGCGCAGCAACATCCGGTCGTCGCACACGCGGAGGGGCAGCAACATCCGATCGGCATTTATCTCAAGATCTGGGGATTGCTGTTCGTTCTCAGCACGGCGTCCTACCTTGTTGACTACTTCCACTTTCAGGGCTACCTCAGGTGGTTTCTGATCATCGTGTTCATGCTGCTGAAAGCAGGGCTGATCGTTGCCGTCTTCATGCACATGCTCTGGGAGCGGCTGGCCTTGATGTATGCCATTTTGGTCCCGACGGTGTTGCTGATGGTACTTTTGGGCATCGGAGCACTTGAAGCGGATTACACCTTTTTTACGCGGGGTGTCTTTTTCCTGAAGGGATTGTTCTAGCGTAACGAGATCGGTGCGCCGAGCCCATCTATCGTCGGACTCCGCTCCCTACTAGAAGAACTACCCATGACAGAAAAGCGCTACGCGTTGAAGGTTTCGATCATTCTTGGGATCAGCGTGGTGCTGATGCTGTTTATTTTCCTTCTTGTGGGCCATCACCACGACATCCCCGACCGGGTTCGACTGGATCGCGGCGCGCTCTTGGGCACCGGTTCGAGTGTGGCCGAGCGGATCAGACCCATCGCCCAGGTCAACGTCGCTTCGGCCGAAACGCAGCGGGCGCCCGCAAAAAACGCGGGGGCCGCGCCGCCATCCGGCCGCGACGGGCAACAAGTCTTCCAAACCACCTGCGTCGCCTGCCACGGTGCCGGCATCGCCGGTGCGCCGAAGTTGGGCGATAAGAGCCAGTGGGCCAAGCACATCGCCAAGGGCCGCGACACTCTCTACGCCAGCGCCGTCAATGGCGTACAGGGGAGCGCGGGAGCGATGCCGCCCAAAGGCGGGAACCCGGCGCTGAGCGACGCCGAGGTCAAGGCCGCCGTCGACTATATGGTGGCGCGGTCGAAATAAGGGGCGGTTTTCACTTGCGGACCTCGTAGGCGACGGGTAAGACGAGGCCTCCGCGGAATTCCAGGGTGATGTCAACCCGGTCGCCGGCATGCAGTGTCCGTTTCGGGTTCAACAGCATCAGATGGTACCCTCCCGGAGCAAAAAGCAAACTCGCTTTGGGTGAAAGTTCGATTTGCGGGGCGTGTTCCATGCCCGTCATGCCTTCCTTGGCGATAGTGCGGTGAATCATCACGGCCTGGAAGCTCGAACTGCTCGCGGCCACGAGTACTTGTGACCGTGATGTCTTGTTTTGCAGCACCATGTACCCCGCCATCATGGCCACGCCGGGCGGCGCTTCCCGCACCCAGGCATCGCGTACGGAAACGTCAGCCTCTCCGGTCGCAGCGGCGATGGGGGTCAGCGACAATATCAGCCCAACAAAAACCGGATGTCGCCATCTCATGTCGCTTGGGGTCCTTCGAGCTCCCGCAGCACCTTGAAACGCTTGCTGATACTCGCCGCATCAAGGGGGGGCGCGAACACGGCATGATATCGGGCCCGCGGGTCCACCAGAAATACCGCCGCGGTGTGATAGACGGGATAGTTTTCCACACCGGGCGTGATCGCAACCTGATACGCGGCACCGAGCTGACCCGCCAGGTTACCGAGCTGCGCGTTGTCTCCCGTCACGCCCAGAAAGCTGGTATCAAAATAGGTTACGTATTGCCTGAGCTTGCTGGCGGTATCGCGATCGGGATCCACCGAGATGAAGACGAATTGCACGTCTTTGGCACCGACCGTGCTCTTGACGATGTCCTCGCGCGCGCGGGCCAATATCGCCAGCGTCATCGGACAGATGTCCGGGCAATGAGTGTAGCCGAAAAATAGAAAGGACCATTTGCCCTTCAAGCGCGAAAGATCAAACACCTGATTCTCGTGGTCGGTGAACGCAAAGGCGGTCAACGGCTTCGGGTCAGGGAACAACGTCATCACCTGATCCGGCAGCAATATGGCCCGCGAACCGTTTTCCCGGTATGTAGCAGCGAGCCACACTCCGCCGAGCATCGCGGCCAGCACGACCGCTGTCATCATGGCGCCGAATTTGAGGGATATTTTTTTCACTTTTGCTCGACGAGTATCTCAAGGCCGCTGCCGAGCACATCGTGGCACGGTCGAAGTAAAGGCAGACACCGAACAACAGCAAAAGTTTCGGCGGCCGAGTGCCCTCGGTTCAGGCAGGGTGAAGCCCGAGCTTTTCCAGCAGGGCGCGATCGCGCGCGGCTTCGGGATTGCCGGTGGTGAGGAGTTTGTCGCCGTAAAAAATCGAATTCGCCCCGGCGAGGAAACACAAGGCCTGGACGGCCTCCGGCATCTCGGCGCGTCCCGCGGAGAGCCGCACGGTGCTGCGCGGCATGGTGATGCGGGCGCAGGCGATGGTGCGCACGAACTCGCTCCAGTCGAGCTTCGGTGCGCCATCCAGCGGCGTGCCCTCCACTTGGACGAGTTCGTTGATCGGGACCGATTCGGGCTGCGGGGCGAGGCTCGCGAGGCCTGCGATGAGGCCGGCGCGCTGCGCGCGCGACTCGCCCATGCCCACGATGCCCCCGCAGCACACCTTGATTCCGGCGCGGCGCACCCGCGCGAGCGTATCGAGCCGGTCGCCATAGGTGCGCGTGCTGATGATCTCTCCGTAGAACTCGGGGGCCGTGTCGAGGTTGTGGTTGTAATAGTCCAGACCCGCCGCCTTGAGCTCCTCCGCCTGGCCATCGCGCAGGAGGCCGAGCGTCGCGCAGGTCTCAAGGCCCAGCGCCTTTACCGCGCTCACCCTCTCCGCCACCTGCTCGAGGTCTTTCTGCTTGGGCCCGCGCCAGGCGGCGCCCATGCAAAACCGCGTGGCTCCGTTCTGCTTCGCTGCACGCGCCGCTGCCAGCACTGCCTCGAGCGGAACGAGCGGCTCGTTTTCGACCCCCGTGCGGTAGCGTGCCGATTGCGGGCAGTACGCGCAATCTTCAGGGCACCCTCCGGTCTTGATCGAGAGCAGCGTGGAGAGTTGCACCGCGTTGGCGTCGAAGTGCAGTCTATGAACGGTCTGGGCGCGGTGGAGAAGATCGTTGAAGGGCAGCTCGAAGAGCGCCTCCACTGCCGCGCGGGTCCAGCGCGGCGCGACTTCGGTCCGGCCGCCGTGCACCGCTGCGCTGGCTCGCTCGTTATGAGGAATCATCTGCACCGCACGATCATCGGGGCAAGCCGAAAAGTTGTCAAATGCTGCTGTCCGCTCTATTCGACACCTGCGCAAGAAACGTCCATGCCTGGGCCGGCGAAGATTGCCTGCTCTGCGGGGCGGAAGGCGGCCCGGAGCTGCTTTGCCCGGCTTGTATCGCCGAATTGCCCGCGCTCGCCGAATCTTGCCCCCGGTGCGCCCTTCCCAGTCCCGCTGGCGCGGTGTGCGGCAGCTGCCTCAACCACCCCCCGCACTTCGACGCGACGCTCGCATTGTGGCGCTACGAATTTCCGTGCGACAGGCTCGTGCAGGCGCTCAAGTATCGCGCGCGGCTTGCGCTTGCCGGATTCTTCGCGCGAAATCTCGCGTCCCGGCCCATACCCGAGGTCGATCTGATCGTGCCGATGCCGCTGCACGCGAAGCGCCTCGCCGAGCGCGGATTCAACCAGGCTCTGGAGATCGCCCGCGGCCTCGCGCGGCACCTGCGCAGACCGATCGAGCCGCGCGGCGTGCTGCGCGTGAAGGACACGCCGCCGCAGACGGAACTTCCCTACGAGGAGCGCGCGAGGAACGTGCGCGGGGCGTTCCTGTGCAGGCTCGACCTCTCGGGAGCGAGCGTCGCCGTGCTGGACGATGTCATGACGACCGGCGCGACCTTGAACGAGCTCGCGCGGGCGCTCAAGCGCGCAGGCGCCGCGAGAGTCGAGAACTTGGTGATTGCGCGCACCGTCCTTCGCTGAACAGGCAATCGCCGAGTCGGCATGGGCATCCCGGACCGGGGCCTAGTACGTACCGATGTTCGGACATGGTTCCACGGAAATCGGCTTGATGGAATAGAAGCTTGGGCGTAGCCTGCCCTGACTAGACCCCGTTTGAGTAGCTAAAATGCCTCGAACATCGGGAAAAAACTACAAAGGAACACGCCATGGAAATGCCATACAAGCTGCTGTGCATCGGCATCGTGAGTGGACTCGTCGCTGGTTGCTCAACAACGGGACACTTTGTAGTGCCGGAAGGATCGAGACTCTACCTTCACGAGCGTCCCGAACCGGTGCAGGTTCAAACCGATGGAACGGTTAGTACAACGCCCTTCTTCTGGACAGCAGTGGCCGGTATTCGATACAGGCTCGAGAAAGACGGAATGGCGACCAAGGAGGGCAAACTGCCTGCCAAGTTTCGCGTGGTTTCGATATTCTGGCCGCCTTACGCCATTATATATTGGCCCATCGGGTTGAATCCTGAGATCACGTACGACCTTAAGAAGGAAAAATAGGAGGGTCCAGTGATTCGGTTGCTGGGTCGCGAACGAGCGGAACAAAATTCCTATTCTTGGAGGAATGGTCCTTCGGATTCCATTCTGCTGCACTGTTCAAGCGTCCAAACACTCTCGCTCGCAACGGGCGATGGAAAACTCGTCATCAAGCGGCCCGCCCTAACCGCGCCTTGCAGCCGACCGCCGCAAGCGAAGGTTGCGGTACCCTCCTCGCTTCGCTGCTCGGCCGCGGCTGAAGGCGAACGTTGAGCCCCAACAGACGAAACGAACATCGCAATGAAGGGATCCCTCCGCAACTGTTGGCTGGGCTACACTGGCTACACTTAGGGACGAACGTGTAAATGCAAACCACTACCGCATTTAGCCCGAATAATTCTCAAGGGGAAAGTTCGATGGTTCTGACACGTCTATTCTTTGTACTTTCTACCGCCGTACTGCTCTTCGGTTGTGCTTCGCAGTCCAAAACAGCCGATCAACTGCGCGACAACGTAAAGCGTAATGTCACGTTCAGCAGTAGGGAGGTATTCGAGGTCAAGAAACCCTATCGCCAGGTATCCGACACTCTGAGAAAGAAGTGGCTGGAATGCCTGGACTCAACCGCAACCGGTTCCATTCACCGCGGCGGGAATACGTTTGGTACCTTGACCAACATATATAAACCAAAGGTAGCCGTTACCGACCGACGTACCGAGCTGACCCTCCAGCATAAGCAAACAGGAGCCGGCGTTACTCAGCTGGGTGGTCCGCCACCGGAAGGTTTTTTCATCATCGTTACCGATGTTTATCCTGCCGATAAAAACACGTCTCGCGTCGACGTGCAGAAGCATATGCCGGGCTATGCGGGTGTCATGAAGGCGATCCGCAATTGGGCGGAAGGAACAAGCATGGCTTGTCCCGATCTGGCCCAATGAGACGACGAACGCGTCGTGGGCCGACGCTTCCGAAGCCAGTCTGGCTCCTGCTGTTTGGCGGAATTCTGGCCGGTTGCTCCGGCTTACCCGCGTACGAGAGCGATCTCCCGGCAAACCTGAATGTCAGGACAAGGCTTAGTAGCCCCAGCGTTTTGCTTACGGCGCCGCTGGCCGGTAGCTTCGATGCGTACCTGCACCTGACCGCCGTGGACCGCCGTTGCCAGAAGAATTACCGCGGCAGCGTGAAGCTGGGCGGTACGGTGGTGAGCGTGGGTATTCCGGCCGACCAGCCCAGTTACCTGGTATTTGAGTTTTCAGGCCGTTCGCTCCTCACCCGGGGTAGCGCCAGCAGCACTTACGCTACGCTGTTGACGCCGCGCAGCGGCCATCAATACGACGTGGATGTCGCATATGCCGACGAGATGTACAGCATAACGGTGTACGAGCGGAATCCGCGCAGCGGTCTGCGGCGCGAAGTCGAACGTCGGCCTTTCAGCGCCTGCAAACCGAATTAGGGAGGGCCCGAACAAAGAGCTGGCCGGAACTATGACTGTCAGTGAAAAAACCCGAAATCAAGAAGCAAAGATTTCACGCTGGGGCGTAATTGCCTTGCCGTTGAGCGTATTCGTCGGCGTCGTACTGGGTGCGGTCGTCGGTGCAGCGGTTGCTCACATCGGCATTGGCATTGCCGTCGGGGCAGGTTTCGGCGTTGGCTTCGGAGTAGCCATCACGATTGCGGTTTTTGTATTTGGCTCTTCCGAACCGCCGGGTTCCCAGTGATGAGCTTCTCAGCGTCTTAGGCTTCCTCCCTCGGGTCGCGCGCGAGCAGTTCCTGCACGGCGTCGCGCGGCGGGGTGCCGCGGAACAGCACCGCGCAAACCGCACGGGTGATCGGCATCTCGATCCGCTTTTCGGCGGCAAGCGCCTCGACCGCGCGCGCGGAATGCACGCCTTCGGCGACGTGGCCGAGCTGCTTGAGAATCGCCTCCAGCGACTCGCCTCGGGCGAGGAGCAGCCCGACGCGCCGGTTCCGGGACAGCGCACCCGTGCAGGTCAGGACAAGGTCCCCCGCTCCTGCGAGCCCCATGAAAGTTTCGGGCCGCCCGCCCAACGCCACGCCGAGGCGCGTGAGCTCGGCAAGGCCCCGGGTGATCAACGCCGCCCGAGCGTTCATACCGAGGCCCAAGCCGTCGCTGATGCCGGCGGCGATCGCCATGACGTTTTTCACCGCTCCGCTGATCTCGACGCCCGCGAGATCGGTACTGAAATAGACCCTGAGCGTCCGCTGGTGCAGTTCGCGCGCTAAGCGCTTCGCAAATTCCGCGTTGCCCGCCGCGAGCGTGAGCGCCGTAGGAAGTCCCTGGGCCACTTCCAGCGCGAAGCTCGGGCCCGATAAGGCCCCGCATGCAGCGAGTTTTCCAAGCACCTCCGCCGCAACCTGATGCGCCAGCTTGCCGCTCGCCTGCTCGAAACCCTTGCATGCCCATATGACCGGCTGCTCGAACCGTGACGCGCGGACGCGCCCGAGCACCTCGCGCAGCTCGGATGTCGGAGTGGCGATCAGGGCCGCGTCGCATTCGGCCATTGCGGAGGGAAGGTTCCCGGTCACCGTGACCGAACCCGGAATCGAAACTTCGGGGAGATAGCGGGTATTGCGCCGACTCGACCCGATGGCGGCCGCCAGCGCCGCGTCGCGCGCCCAGAGCTTGACGCCGTGCTTTCCAGAGAGCGCGATCGCCAGCGCCGTACCCCACGCTCCTGCGCCGAGAATTGCGATATTCAGCTAGATGCCCCAGACCTGATTGATCTTGATGTAGCCGGTCTGGCCGTCGGCGTGGCGCACCCTGATCCAGCCGCCTGCCGGCGGCTCCGCGACATCGAGGGCCACGCCTTGCTGCGCCTGGAACACAAGCGCCGCCTGGTCGTTCGCCGTCTGCCTCACGTCCGCGACGGCCGCGGTTACGATCACCGTGCGCTTGTCCGAGAGCGTCTTCTTTTCCACCCAGACGAGGTCTCCCGCCTGATCGCGGACCTTGACCCAGCTGTCGATGTTGATCACGACTTCGACCGGGTAATGGCGACTTGCGACGAAAAGTTTTTTGGCGCGAATCGAGGGCGCGTCATACATCGGTGTTCCGTTTTCCGCGATCGAGCGAAACTCACCCGCTGCAGCCGACCAAGCTAACGCGAGCAGAACCGAGACTGCGAGAGTGCGCATCAGTGGGCTATCTCGATGCGCGGCCCGCTCGGCTGTGCGGCGGCTTCCGCGACCCGCTGCTGATAGAGCGCTTCGAAATTCACGGGTGCGAGCAGCACCGGAGGAAAACCTGCGCGGTTGATGAGATCGGAAACGGTCTCACGCGCGTAGGGAAACAAGACATTCGGGCAGACTATCCCGAGCACCGGGGGGAGGTCCGCTTCTGGGACGTTGCGGATCTGGAACACGCCCGCCTGCGAGGCTTCCACCAGGAACAGCGTCTTGTCGCCGCGTTTTGCGCTCACGGTGATGACCAGAATCACCTCGAACAGGAGCTCGTTCACGCGCTGAGATTTCTGCGTGATCTGAACTTCGAGCTGCGGTTGCTCGGCCTGCATGAACGTCTGCGGCCCGCCCGGGACTTCGAGGGACAGATCTTTCACGTAGATTTTCTCGATTCCGAACGTCGGCTGCTGCGCTTCGCTCATCAGGGCTCCGATAGAAATTGGAAAGGCGCGCGGAGCTAGGCCGCGAGCAGGGAGTCGAGTTTCCCGGCGTGTTCGAGCGCCGCGAGTTCCTCGAATCCGCCCACGTGCGTATCACCGATGTAAATTTGCGGCACCGTGCGCCGGCCGGTTTTGTTCATCATATCCTCGCGCTGGCGCGGATCGAGATCGACTCGTATTTTCTCGATCTCGGTGACGCCTTTTGAATTCAGGAGCCTCTCGGCACGCAGGCAGAACGGGCAGACGGCAGTCGAGTACATTCGAATCTTCGCCACCTACTTCTCCAGAGGCAGTCCCGCCTGCCGCCAGGCCCCGATTCCGCCGCTCAAGGTGAACACCTGCTCGAAACCGCGCTTGCGCAGAGCCGTGGCGGCCCTGCCCGAGCGGTTGCCGTCGTCGCAGGCGACGATCACCGGCTTCGCCTTGTGCTTCTCTATTTCGGCTGCGCGCGCTTCGAGCTCCCCGAAGGCGATGTTGCGCGCGTTCAGCATATGCCCCTTTTCATACTCGGCCGCTTCCCTCACATCCAGCACAAGAGCGTTCTGCTGGTTGATCAGCAAGGTCGCCTGAAGGGTCGAAATCGAAGCCCCGGCCGCTGCGCGGCGCACCAGCGGCCAGATGAGCATCGCGCCGCTTGCGAACGCGGCCGCAACGAGAAACATGTGCCAGGGGTCGGTGAGGAATTTCAGAATGTCGACTTCCGCCATGTCACGATCTCGGCGGGCTGCCGCACAGCACTTCGCGCATGGTGGCGATAAGATGCAGCGTACGCTGGTCGCTCACGGAATAATACACGTGGTTGGCGTCCTTCCTCGGACTGAGGATGCGTTTTTCCCGGAGGATCGCCAGGTGTTGCGAAACGTTGCTCTGCGAAGTCCCGACCGCCTCGACGATATCCTGTACGCTCAGCTCCTGCTCGCCCAGAACGCACAGGATCTTCAGCCGCAACGGATGCGCAATGGCCCGCATTGCGCGGGCCATCCGCTCGATCTGCTCCTTGCGGCCGAGCAGCTCGAAAATGTCCCGGGGTCGGCGCTGCACCCCCTGCCCTCGAATTTCCATAAGGGCTCATTATAAAATGCTTTCTTGCGGCGCGAATAAGCGCCGCGTCGAGAAATGCTCACATGCATAAAGTCGTTCTGTTGCGCCACGGTGAATCGGTTTGGAACATGGAAAACCGCTTCACCGGCTGGACTGACGTGGACCTCACGCAACGCGGCGTGGAGGAAGCGAGGCGCGCCGGAGAAGTCCTCACGGAGGCCGGCTTCGTCTTCGATTGCGCGTACACCTCGGTGCTGAAACGCGCCATCAAGACGCTCTGGCTTGCGCTGGAGAGGATGGACCTGATGTGGATCCCGGCGCATCACTCCTGGCGCCTGAACGAGCGCCACTACGGCGCGCTCCAGGGGCTTAGCAAGGCTGAAATGGCCGCGAAGTTCGGCGATGAGCAGGTGCTTCTTTGGCGGCGCAGCTATGACGTGCCGCCTCCCCCGCTCGAGCGCGGCGATCCCCGCCATCCGAGGGGAGACCCGCGTTACGCCGGTCTTGCCGAATCCGAGCTGCCGCTCACCGAATGCCTTAAAGACACCGTCGCGCGATTCCTGCCGTACTGGAGCGCTACGATTGCGCCCGAGGTGCTTCGGGGTCGCCAAGTCATCATCGCCGCCCACGGCAACAGCCTTCGCGCCCTGGTCAAGTACCTCGACGGCATAAGCGACACGGAAATCATGGGCGTGAATATCCCCACGGGGATTCCGCTGGTCTACGAACTGGACTCGGAATTGCGGCCGACGCGGCATTATTACCTTGGAGATCCGGCCGAGGCGGAAGGGCGGGGATGATACCGCCTCTCCGCCCCGACATCGCCTGCGCGGCCCGCCGGATCGGGGTGGCGCTCCTCGCCATTCCCATCCTGGCGTTCGCCCAGAGCGAAGCGGAAAAGCTCGATGCCCTCCGAGCGCGCATCGAAGGGCTGCGCGCGAAAATCGCGGAGGCCGAAGAAAGCCGCACGGAAGCGCGCGACCAGCTGCGGGACTCCGAGCGCGCGATATCCGAAGCCGGCCGCGCGCTTCGCGCTTTGGCGGGCAGACGCGCAACGGCGCAGGGCGAGCTCAATACGCTGCTCCGGCGGGGCCAGGCCCTCGAGACGGAAATAGCCTCGCGCAGGGAAAGCCTCGCGAGGCTGCTCACCCTGCGCTATCTCAACGGAGAACAAAACGCCCTGAAACTCCTATTCTCGGGCGAGGACCCCGGCCGCATCGCGCGCGAGCTCCATTACTACGGCTACGTTTCCCGTGCGCAGGCGGAGTTCATCGGAGAGCTGCGCTCCAGCCTTGCGCGGCTGAAAGAACTCGAGATCGCCACCCGGGAAAGGAACGCGGAGATCGCCGCCATCGAATCGGCGCGGCGCACGGAGCGCGCCGCGCTGATCAAACAGCAGGCGGAGCACCGCAGAGTGCTCGCACGCGTATCCAGCCAGCTGCACACGCAGCGCCGCGAGGTGCAGCACCTCGAGCGTGACGAGTCCCGGTTGTCGCGGCTCGTCGAGGAACTCAGCAGAGTGATCGCGGCCACGCCGCTCCTTCGCAACGAGAGAGTCCCCGAGCCCGGCGGTGCGGAAGGGTCCTTGTCGGGGCTCAAGCGCGGATTGCGGCTGCCGATCAGGGGGGTACTCGCAAACCGCTTCGGTGCCCAGCGTTCCAGCGGCGGGCCCTCGTGGAAGGGCCTGTTCATTCGCTCGCCCTCGGGACAGGAAGTGCGGGCAGTCGCGTCGGGGCGGGTCGTGTTCGCCGACTGGCTCCGCGGCTTCGGAAACCTGCTCATCATAGACCACGGCAAGGGCTATCTCACCATCTACGGCAACAACGAATCGGTGCTCAAGCAGATCGGCGAGCCGGTGCGTACGGGGGACGCGGTTGCGACCGTCGGAGCGAGCGGCGGCAACATGGAATCGGGTCTATACTTCGAAATTCGACACGAAGGAAAGGCCTTTGATCCCATGCGTTGGGTGTCCTTGAAATGACGGATACGATGCCAAAACGGCCGGCGCAGAGCCCAGGACCGAATATCATGATGACCCAGATCAGACAGGCCGGCCTGGTGCTGGTTGGCGTGCTGGCAGGAGTTCTGCTCAGCCTGAATTTCTCCGCGGTGGCCCAGCGCGAGGCGGCGCGTTTCCCGCTTCCGGTGGATGAGCTGCGCGCCTTCGCCGAAGTGTTCGGCGCGATCAAGTCGAGCTACGTCGAGCCGGTGGAGGACAAGAAGCTCATCACTGAAGCGATCAGCGGCATGCTTACCGGGCTCGATCCGCACTCGGCTTATCTGGACCAGGACGCGTTCCGCGAGCTTCAGGTGGGCACCCAGGGCCAATTCGGCGGCCTCGGCATCGAGGTGGGCATGGAGGAAGGTTTCGTCAAGGTCGTCTCGCCCATCGAGGACACGCCGGCATTTCGCGCCGGCTTGAAGCCCGGGGATTTCATCATCAAGATCGACGACACCTCGGTCAAGGGCATGACCCTGAACGAGGCGGTCAAGCGCATGCGTGGCAAGCCGAAAACGAACATCCGGCTCACCATCCTGAGGAAGGGCGAGCCGAAGCCCTTCGAGGTCACCCTCACCCGCGACATCATCCGCGTGCAGAGCGTGAAATCCAAGCTGATCGAACCCGGCTACGGCTGGGTTCGCGTCTCCCAGTTCCAGGAGCACACCGGGGAAAATCTCGTAAAGCACGTCGAGGGGCTCTACAAGAACGGGCCGCTGAAGGGCCTGATTCTGGACCTGCGCAACGATCCGGGTGGACTGCTGAACGGCGCGGTGGGCGTCTCCTCGGCGTTCCTGCCGCGGGGGGTGGTGGTGGTGTCGACCGACGGCCGCACTGAAGACGCCAAGCGCAAGTTCGTCGCCGCACCGGAGGATTATCTGCGGGGCAACCGCGAGGATTATCTGAAAAACCTGCCTGCGGCGGTGAAGACCGTGCCGATGGTGGTGCTGGTCAACGGCGGCTCGGCCTCCGCCTCCGAAATCGTCGCCGGCGCGCTGCAGGACCACAAGCGCGCGACGGTGGTGGGCACTCCGACATTCGGCAAGGGCTCGGTGCAGACGATCCTGCCGCTGGGAAACAACACCGCGATCAAACTGACCACCGCCCGCTACTACACGCCGAGCGGGCGCTCGATCCAGGCAAAAGGCATCACGCCCGACATCGTGATCGAAGATCCCACGTTGCCGACTACGGGGAGGTTGCGCGAAGCCGATCTGGAAAAGCATCTCCTCAACGATCAGGAGAGGGAGATCCAGTCGGAGAAATCGCAACGGACCAGTGCAAAACCGTCGACGGATGCCGAAGAAAAACCGCCGGCGCCGCTCGAATTCGCTTCGGAAAAGGACTTCCAGTTCCAGCAGGCGCTCAAGTTCCTGAAGGGCGTGCCGCTCGCCACCGCGCAAAGCACACCGCCCGCGGCTACCAAGAATTGACAAGGCAGACGCGAGAAGCGCGCCGCCTCATCTCCGCGGGATGGAACCGACGCGGAGCGCGTTTCATCCCGCGGTCGATCATGTCCGCTTATGAATGACGAGCAGCTCCTGCGTTATTCGCGACACATTCTGCTTCCCGAGATCGGCGTAGAGGGACAGGAGAAGCTGCTGGCTTCTTCGGCGCTGGTCATCGGCGCGGGCGGCCTCGGTTCGCCCGCGGCGCTGTATCTGGCGGCGGCGGGCGTCGGGACGATCACTCTCGCCGACGGCGACGCAGTGGACCTTACCAACCTGCAGCGCCAGATCCTTCATACCACCGAATCGATAGGAAGATCCAAGGCTGCGTCCGGCCGCGAGGCGCTCGGAAAAATCAACCCTGAAGTGAAGGTCGTCTCCCTCCAGCAGCGCCTGCGGGACGAGGGGCTGGCACCGCTGGTCGCTTCGAGCAGCGTCGTCCTCGACTGCTCGGACAATTTCGCGACCCGTCACGCGGTGAATCGCGCATGCGTGCGGCACCACAAGCCGCTCGTCTCGGGTGCAGCGGTGCGCTTCGACGGCCAGGTAAGCGTTTTTGATCTGAGGGACGACCTCAGTCCCTGCTATCAGTGCCTCTTCCCGGAGAACGCGGAACTCGAGGAGGTGCGCTGCGCGGTCATGGGCGTGTTTGCTCCGCTCACGGGGATTATCGGCGCGGTGCAGGCGGCGGAGGCGCTGAAGCTCCTCGCGGGAGCCGGCGAGACCCTCAAGGGGCGCTTGCTGATTCTGGACGCGCTCGCGATGCAGTGGCGAACGGTCAAACTCGCCAAGGATCCGGCCTGCCCGGTGTGCTCGAGGGTTACCGCCTAGCAGCTTGTTGAAGAAGGGGGCACGCCCCCTTTAGATCCCCCAAGTTTGAGGCTGTAGAAAAGCGCTTCTCGCAGGAATCGCTTTTCAACAGCCTGCAAAAGCTATAGCAGCAGCGGCCATTGTTTCTCCCATAGCTCCGACGGCATCCGTTTGAAACCGCTCTTCGCGTACAGCTGCCAGCGCCCGATCACGTAACAAAGCATCAGATTCGCCTGAGGACCGGGATCGGCGGGAAGGGGGGATCCTGCCGGTCCTGCCGGTGCGTCGTGTCCTTGTGTCGCGGCCACGCGCAGGCATTGCTTGAGCGTCGCCTCGAGGCGATCGTGCAGCTGGTTGATGCGGACCTGAAGCCGTTCGTCCTCGTTGACGAGCGCATCGCCGACCAGCACGCGCGTCATTCCCGGATTCTTCTCGGCGAAGCTGAGCAGCGAGGAGAGAATTGCCTGGGTCTGCTTCAAGCCGTTTTCCTCCTCTGCGGTGATTTTATTTACAAGGCCAAACAGCGTCTGCTCGATGAACTCGATCAGGCCCTCGAACATCTGGGCCTTGCTCGCGAAATGCCGGTACAGCGCTGCTTCGGACACATCCAACTCCTTCGCCAGAGCCGCGGTGGTCACTCTCTCCCCCTTGGGGTTTTCGAGCATGCGCGCCAGCACCTGCAGGATCTGCAGGCGGCGAGCGCCGGGTTTGGCAGCGGGCATGGCACTCTCCAGACATTCGTGGGGATGTTCATTGTATGACTCCGGGTAAGTGCTTGCTACCGTGGATTCGCCGATCAGCGCGGTAGCGCGCACTTTCGCGGCGGACGATCAATTCCCTTACAATTCGCAGTGAAAATATGAAGCTATCCGCCCACTTTGCGCTCAGAGGCCTTACCCAGTCGGACACCGCTCGCGCGCGCGGGATCGAAAACAAGCCCCCGCTCAGGTTGATGAAAAACCTCAAGCATCTCGCAAGGAAGCTAGACGCAGTTCAGACCTTACTCCACCATCCGCTAGCCATATCAAGCGGGTTTCGCTCGCCCGTTTTGAATAGCGAGGTCGGTGGAAGCAGAGCATCGCATCACACCTTGGGTTTTGCCGCGGACTTCACATGCAGGAAGTTCGGCTCGCCATTACAAGTCTGCCGGAGGATAGCTTGCTCAACTATCCCATTTGATCAACTCATCTACGAGTTTGGAAACCGTCCCGACGGAGGATGGATACACATAAGTTTCGCAAGGTGCGCTCGGCGAAGAGTAATGACCATCTGTCTCGGAAGTCAGGGCTATCGCCGTGGCCTGGGACGATGCCCAAGGCTGACAAACTGAGTCGAGATGATCCTATGCCGATCACTTCGAGCGGATCAGCGTTCCCACGCCTTCGTCGGTAAGAATTTCCAGCAGCACCGCATGCTCGACGCGGCCGTCGATGATGTGCACGCTCTTGACGCCGTTTCTCGCCGCATCCAGCGCCGAGCTGATCTTGGGCAGCATGCCTCCTGAGAGCGTCCCGTCGGCCACCAGCGCGTCGATTTTCTTGGGAGTCAGTCCCGTGAGTAGCTTGTTGTTCTTGTCGAGCACGCCCGGTGTGTTGGTAAGCACGACGAGCTTTTCGGCCTTTAGTACCTCGGCGAGCTTGCCCGCCACGAGATCGGCGTTGATGTTGTAGGACTGCCCGTCCTCGCCGACGCCGATGGGCGCGACGACTGGGATGAAACCGCCTTCTTCGAGCGCCCAGATCACTTTCGGGTCGATCGAGGCGATTTCGCCGACCTGGCCGATGTCGATCTTTTCGCCGCCGTTGTTCTTGTCGAAAAGCAGCAACTTCCTCGCCCGAACGAAGGCTCCGTCCTGACCCGTGAGGCCGACCGCCTTGCCGCCCGCCTGGTTGATGAGCGTCACCACTTCCTTGTTGACCTGGCCCCCCAGCACCATCTCGACCACGTCCATGGTCTCTGCGTCGGTGACCCGCATGCCCTGGACGAACTCGCCCTTCTTGCCCATCCGCGCCAGCTGCTCATCGATCTGCGGACCGCCGCCGTGCACGATCACCGGGTTCATGCCGACCAGCTTCAGCAGCACCACGTCGTGAGCAAAGCTGCGCTTCAGGCGCTCGTCGGTCATCGCGTTACCGCCGTACTTGACGACGATGGTCTTGCCGTGAAAGCGCTTGATGTAGGGCAGCGCTTCGGCGAGGATATTGGCCTTGTGAGCCGGAGTCAGGGCGGGGTTGCTCATCGGCATTCGCATGGTTGAGCGCCGATTGTACCTTTGAGCGCTGGAAAAAAGAAAAGGCGGCCAACCGGCCGCCTTTCCCTCTTGCTGGCTCTTACGTATTACTGGATCGTGAGCTGCTTCGCGGCGGCCGTCGCCTTCTTGGGCAGCGTCAGCTCGAGCACGCCGTCGGCGTACTTGGCGCTGGCGCGGGCTTCGTCAATTTCCTGGCTCAGCCGGAAAGCGCGCGATACCGTGCCGAAGTAGCGCTCGCTGTGCAGCACGCGTTCGCCATCTTTTTCTTCGCGCTCGGCGCGCGACTCGGCCGTGATCGACACTTGGTCGCCGTCGATGTTTACCTTGATGTCTTCCTTCTTGACTCCGGGTAGTTCGGCGACCACCTTGTATTCGCCGTTCTGTTCGGCTACATCGACCTTCATGCGGCGCACCGGGGCGGCCGCTTCAAATCCGACCGGCCCGACGACAAAACCTCTGAAAATGTCGTCGACCAGATCGCCAAACGGGTCGTAACGAGTAATGTTTGCCATGGTTCTCTCCTTCGATTCAGTCCGGGCAAGGGCCCGACGTGCTCTCAATATGGGGACCGTGCCGGCGATTTCAATGTGCTCGCGACGCTTCGTAGAAGCGGGTTGAACGGGAGCGCCACCGTCCCTATTTAATACGGTTTGCGCTCTTGCAGCTGCGCGTGGGACCTAGTGACCGCCGGCCGAGGCGAGCTCCCGTACTTCGGCCACGACCTGAATCGTCTTGATCGTCTTGTCGCTCAGCTCGACCTTGAGCCGGATGGGCACGCGGTCTCCCTTTTTCAGCGGCCGTTTCAGGTCCACCAGCATCATGTGATAGCCACCCGGCTTCAGCTCGACGGTCTTGCGGGCGGGGAGTTCCAGCCTCGGCACGTGGCGCATCCGCATCACGTTGCCTTCCATCTTCATCTCGTGGATTTCGGCCGCGCCGGCGGCCGGGCTTTCCGCACCGAGGAGGTTTGCGCGCCGATCGCTCGTGAGCTCCATGTAGGCCCCGGCCGTTGTCTGCCCCGGCACCGTCCCGCGCACCCACGCGGCCCGAACTTCGACCTGTCCACGTGCGGACGCTGCCGCGGCAAGCAGTGCCAACCCGAGGAGCGCTCTTGTCATCGTCCGCATCTTCAAGCCGTCACAACACGTAGCGCGCGAGATCCTCGCTCAGCGCAAGCTCCTTGAGCTTCGCATCGACGAAAGCGGCGTCGATCCTGAAGCTCTCCTTGCCGCGCTTGCCCGCTTCGAACGAAATCTCCTCCAGCAGCTTCTCCATCACCGTATACAGGCGCCGGGCGCCGATGTTCTCGGTCTTTTCATTCACCGACCAGGCGATCTCGGCGAGACGCCGGATCCCGTCCGGTACGAAAGAGATTTCGACCTCCTCCGTGGCAAGCAGTGCCTGGTACTGGCGGGTGAGGCATGCGTCGGTCGCCGTGAGGATTCTCTCGAAGTCCTCCACCGAAAGGGAATCCAGCTCGACACGAATGGGAAAGCGCCCCTGCAGCTCCGGAATCAGGTCCGAAGGTTTGGAAAGATGGAACGCTCCGCTCGCGATAAAGAGTACATGGTCGGTTTTCACCATTCCGTACTTGGTGGAGACGGTGGTGCCCTCCACGAGCGGGAGCAGGTCCCGCTGCACGCCCTGGCGCGAAACGTCGGCGCCGACCGTCTCCCCGCGGTTCGTGATTTTGTCGATCTCGTCGAGAAACACGATGCCGTTCTGCTCGACGTTGGCGAGCGCCCTGGCACGCAGGTCCTCGTCGTTCACCAGGCGAGCCGCCTCCTCGTCGGTGAGCATCCTCATCGCTTCGCGGATCTTCATCCGGCGCAGTTTTCTCCTGCCGCCCCCGAGATTCTGAAACATGCCCTGGATCTGCTGTGTCAGCTCTTCCATCCCGGGCGGGGCGAATATCTCCATGTGCGCCTGCTGTGCAGACACTTCGATTTCTACCTCCCTGTCGTCGAGCTCGCCCTCGCGCAGTTTCTTGCGGAACTTCTGCCGCGTCGCCGATTCCTCCTCGCCGACTGCATTCCCCGGAGGCTCGGCATCGGCCGCGCCGAAAGGGCCGGTCCGGCGGACCGGCGGCAACAGCACGTCGAGCACGCGCTCCTCGGCCGAATCCTCGGCTCTGCGCCGCACTTTCTTCGTCGCCGCTTCGCGAGTGTCCTTGATCGAGATTTCGACGAGGTCGCGGACGATCGTATCGACGTCGCGGCCGACATAGCCGACCTCGGTGAACTTCGTCGCCTCGACCTTGATGAAAGGCGCATCCGCGAGCCGCGCGAGGCGCCGGGCGATCTCGGTCTTGCCGACGCCGGTGGGTCCGATCATGAGGATGTTCTTGGGAGTGATCTCCTGCCGCAGGGGCTCGGCTACCTGCTGCCGTCGCCAGCGGTTTCTTAGGGCGATCGCCACGGCGCGCTTTGCACGAGTTTGGCCGACGATGTGCTTGTCCAGCTCGTGGACGATTTCCTGGGGAGTCATGGAAGACATGCGGGCGGGGGGCGGGAGCGAGGAAGTCGGGGATTCTACGAGGCCCCGGACCCGCTTCTAGTCCAGCGTTTCGACGACGACTTGTTGATTGGTGTAAATACACAGATCGGCGGCGATCGAAAGAGCCTTGCGAACGACGGTCTCCGCGTCGAGCTGGGTATTTTCGAGGAGCGCGCGCGCAGCCGACTGCGCGTAAGGGCCTCCCGAGCCGATTGCGATCAATCCCAACTCCGGCTCGATGACGTCGCCCATGCCGGTGATGATCAGCGAGGATTCGCGGTCGGCCACCGCGAGCATCGCCTCCAAGCGCCGCAGTATGCGGTCGGTACGCCAGTCCTTGGCGAGCTCCACGGCCGAGCGAAGGAGATTTCCCTGGTGCTTGTCGAGCTTCGCCTCGAAACGCTCGAACAGCGTAAACGCATCGGCGGTCCCCCCGGCGAAGCCGGCGAGGATCCGGTCGTGATACAGGCGCCGCACCTTGCGCGCGCTCGCTTTCACCACGACATTGCCGAGCGTGATCTGGCCGTCGCCGCCCAACGCGACCTTTCCGTCGCGACGCGCCGACATGATGGTGGTTCCGCGGAATTGTTCCATGAGCGAGTTTAGCGAAGATGGGGCCGGGGTGCCGTCGATCAAGCTATTTGCGCGGAATAATTCGGGCGATCTTGTTCAGGCCGGTGACGCTGAACAACGCTCCGATGAGCTCATTCGCACCGCGAATCTGGATCGTCGCGCCGCTCGCCTGGAGACCCGAGAGCACGCTCAGCATGAGGCCGGCCGTAGCAGGATCAACGCGCGTCGCCCGCGACATGTCTATGACCAGCATCTTGTGCGCTGCGGCCCAGTCTTGCAACTGTTTGGCGAGAGCTTCGTTCGCCCCGATCAGCTCCCCGGAGAGCACCAGTGCCTGATCCGCCGCCTCGACCGGCCGGAGGACCGCGGAACCCCTTGCCTCCGCCCTCGATTGAGACTCCCAGGAAGGCGGCGAGACCTCGAAGGTGACCGCATAGTTGACCGCCGCTTCCTCGAACTTGTCCTTGGAGTCGAGAATCCGGTAGACATCGAGCAGCAGCGCCCACACGGCACCGTCGGTTTCGGCCCTTCCCGGCTGGCACGCCTCCTCCAGAAACTGGATGAGCCGCGCCTCTCCCGTAAGCAGCACTTCCTTTCCCGCGCCGCGAAGGGAAAGCAGCGTTTCGCGAAATAGCCGGCAGCCCGGGCCGTCGACGCCTTCCAATTTATCGCACTCCACGCGAACTGCATGCTGGGCGCCAGCCGCGGTCCGCAGTTTTTCCAGCTCAGGCGCGCTCGCATCGGTCAGCTTGCCGCCGAGCGCGAAATAAGCGATGCCCCCCGTGGCGAGCGCCGGGTCTTTGCGCTCGCCAGTCTCGAGCCAAGCCGGCGCAGACCGCTCGAATTTCACCACAAATTCCGGAGCGAGCCCCTCGAACTCCACCTTCATGCCCAGATGCTGGTACAGGTCAAAAAGCATGAGCCAACCCTGCAGGGCCGAATTCCCGAGTCCCCCTTCACGCACCGCGTTTGAAAGCCCGGCCAGCGCCGGCTCGACCTGTCCGCTTGCGAAAAGGGTCGCGGTCTCCTCGATGACAGTTGCAACATCATCTGCAACCGTGGACGCCTCGACGCTCGGGGCGGGACCCGGCTGGCCGGCGAGGGATGAAGCCAGCGCGGACACGTCCAAAGGCGGCGCCGCAGGACGGACCTCGGCCTCTTGCGGAGCCGATTGCGGCGCGGGCGCCGGGGCCGGCGGAACCGGGAGCGGCTCCGATGGAGGCGGAGGAACGTAGGCGCTGAAATCGAGCGAGTCCTCGCCCGCTTGCGGACCTGCGACGGGTGTCGCCGGCGAAGACTTTACGGGTTGCCGGGCGATCGGCGCCTTTTTTTTATTTTCGGTCTTCTTCGGTTCGCCCTTCTTTCCGAATAGTGAAAAGAACACGAAGAACTACCTTCCTCCCCGAGAATCTACCTGGCAATGTGAAGAACCGCTTCGTTGTATCACTTTGCTCGATACCGCGCAACGCGTGATGTCGGGGGTTGGGTTTAGGCGCTACTTCAAAAACTATCCAGCGGAGGATGTTGCCCGCCTCTCTTCGTCCGAGTGCCCGCAGGCGATCTTTTCGGGCCACATCAACTCCTCGCCCGCGCCGATAACCGCCCGAAGCGTGGAAACAACAAACCAGAACGCGACGAGCAAGGCCACCAAGGGGTCGAAATAGGAGCGACCTATGACCGTGACAAGAAGGCCGGCCACCACTGGCGCAAGCGATACAAAAATATCGCCGACGTTGTGGAGGTAGGCAAGGCGTATCGCTGCGTTGTCACGGCTCGGGCGACGGAGCAAACATACTATGCCCCAGTTGGCGCCTGCGGCCGCAAGGCCCATTACGATCGGAACGAGTCCCAAGACCGGAGCGGGATGAAGAAGCCGGTCGACAGCCTGCCAGATCAGCAAGCCGCTCACGGCAATCAGACCGACGGAGCTGAAGAGGTTCGCGGAGCGCACGAGGTTTCGCGATAAACCCTGCGGCAGAACAAACGCCAGGTACAGAAACACAAGCGCCAACTCGTCTGAAAAGTTGTGAACACTGTCCATGATGAGGCTCAGGCTTCCAGCCTTGAAGCCGGCTATGGCCTCGGGAATGAAGATAGCCGTGTTGAGCGCGACCGCGGCTGCAAGGGGCTTACGGTAATGAGCCACGCGGGACTTGTAAGTCTTACTGCTTTGTGTACGAAGCGTTTCGCGCCGCGTCGACCGTGCCGCGACGGCCGAGCAAAGCCGCCCCCGCTCCCACAACTACCATGGCGCATACGATCATTGCGCCGGAGGGAAGATCGAGCCAGAGCGACGCGAGCAGACCGGCTGCGTAGCCGAGCACGCCGACCGTATAGGCCTTGGGATAGCGTCGGTGCCTTTGATAGAAGGTCGCGAGGGCAGGCACCACCAGCGTGATGAAAACCAGGAAGAGGCCGACCAACTGCACCGAGACGGTCACCGCGCAAGCGAACAGGACATAGAAGCCGATCCGCCCGAGCCGCTCGCGAAACCCAAACCATAGCGCGAGGATCGTGGCGTAGATCAGGGCTTCGAGCGGAAGGTGCTCAGGATTGACCCACAGGATCTGCCCGATGAGCAATTCCTTCAAGTTCTCGCCGCCGCGCGGATTTTTCGCGAGCAGCAGGATCGCCGCGCTCGAGGCGAGGACGTACACCACCCCGATGATGGCTTCCTGGACCTCGGGCCAGCGGCGCTCGGTCCAGGTGAGCATCATTGCGCCTGCGAGCGCGGCCGACAGTGCCGCGATCTGTACCGCGGCTCCCGTCGGTTCCCAGCCCAGATAGTCGGCAAGGATTACACCGACTCCCGCGATCTGCGCGACCGCGAGATCGATGAAAACGATGCCCCGCTCGAGCACCTGCATGCCGAGCGGGACGTGGGTAGCGGTGACCAGCAGGCCCGCGATGAACGCAGGCCACAGGATGCCGAGGCTCGCCGCGTCGAGCGTCATTTCACTGTGGCGAGCAGCCGGCCGATCGTGTCGTCGAACAGCCCGAACAGGTCTTTCGCCTTGTCCGTTCCGCCGACGGTGAAGGGCATCATCACCACGGGAATATTCGCCCGGGTCGAGAGGAATTCCGCGGCCTGAGGACTGTTGTACGGCGAATACACGATGACTTTGGCGGGCTGGATCTTCATTCTGTCCAACAGGTCGGCGAGATGCGCCGGAGTGGGGGGCAGGCCCGGCTTCGGTTCGAGACTCCCCGCTTCGCGCATTCCCGCCCAATTGATGAAATACGAGAAGTCCTTATGGTACACGACGATCGGCACGCCCTTGAGCGGCACCGCCTGCTGCTCCCAGCGCGCGAGCGCCGCCTGCCAGCGCCCGAGGAACGATTTGGCGCGCGAGCGGTAGCTCTCGGCATTCGCGGGATCGATTTGCACCATGCGCTCTTCGAGCGCCAGCGCAATCTTGGCGATGTTGCGCGGATCGGTATGGACGTGCGGATTGCCACCGGGATGGAGATCCCCCAGCGCGCGGTCGAGCACCTTCGGGATTTCCAGCTTGACGACGTACTGCGAAGCTTCGAAGTAACCCGGACTGCCGAGTTGGATCCTGGGGTTTCCGCTTTGCGTGAGCAGCAGCGGAATCCAGCCGATTTCCAGCTCCGAGCCGGAACAGATCAAGAGATCCGCGGAGCGGATGCGTGCGATGAGGCTGGGACGCGCCTCGATCCGGTGCGGGTCCTGGAGTGCCGTCGTTGCCAAATAGACCGACACCTTGTCTCCCCCTAGCTCCTGCACCAGGGCGCCCCATTCGGGCTCGCAGGCGAATACGTTGAGCGCCGCCGCCGCCGGCAGCACAGCGAGCGCCGAGCCTAATGCAACAACAAATCTCAGAATCGCTTTCATGTTCGTCACCTTAGAATTTGTGGGCGCCATGCGCGCCCAGACTCACGATGTACTGGAGAAAGACCTGATGGTCGGTCACGTCGCTGCGCGACTTGTCGCTCGCCGCCTGCAAGCGGATGCGGCTGAACTCGCTCGGGCTCCAGTCGACCATCACGGTGTGCTTGGTCGGGTTGTACGCGGCGAGGATCGGGAAGTCGGCCGCGTTGAGCGGAGCCGCAAAGCTGGTGGTGCCCGAATTCAGCCTGTCGTATCGATAGCCGACCCGCCACATCGGGACGAACTGATAGACGCTTTGGAGATACCAGCCCGATTGCACGGATGCGAATCCACCCGTCTGCGCCGTGGTACCAGATGTGAGATCACCATCTTCCTTGCGCCGGAAGTATTCGCCCTGCAGCTTGAAATTGGTGTAAGTCGGGTTGTAATTCGGCGCCCATTTCAGGATTCCGTCCAACACCCAGAGACGGCTCTGGCCGGTGAAGCTGTTGGTTGTCCCGGCTGGATCGTCAAAGGTGCGATCCTGGGGCGAGGTGCTCAGGTACGAGACCCCGGTCTGCCACGCAGTGCCCGTTCCGAAGTCGCCGCCGACGTGCGTGAAAACATTGCCCGAGCTGACGCCGTTCTTGTTGCGTCCGCCCGCAGGACCCGCAGGAAACTGGCGTCCGCGACCGGCCTCGAAGCCGACGTCCCAATAGAAAGAAGTCGGAGCGACCCATTTCAGCTGGATGCCGTCCTCGTTCAACTGGTTGCCGAGAAACACCTTGTTGGCGAGCGGTGCGTCGGTGAAGTCCCAGGCGTGCGCGTGAATCTGGTTCTGGTAGCCCACGCCCGAGAAAAACCGCCCTGCCTTGATCGTGAATCCGTATGAAAGGGCGAGCGTCTGGATGTACCCCTCCTCCACGCCGATGCTGTCTTCGGGCGATATCGAAGCGATCAGCGTCCCGCGGAAGTTGTGATCGATGTTGGCCGCAAGGGCGAGCTCCGACTCGCCCAGGCTCAGGCCGCGCTTTCCCGGACCGACATCGCCGAGCGTGGGCGTAAATCCGTTGATTCTGAATCCGTTCGGATCCTGGGAAAGATTCGAGTAGATGCCGTTCAGGATCACCGAAACCGCGGGGTTCATCGCGTTCTCGCCGGTCGGCCGGCTGGAGGCCTGAATCGCCGCTTGTTCCGCCTCGGTCACGCGTTTATCGAGCTGCCTCACCTGCTCGCGCAAGGTCCTCAGCTCGTCCTGAGTCTGCGCAGCCGCCGCGTGGGCCAGGCCGAGCGCCGCCACGACGGCGAGCGCCATGGTTCCTTTTCTGTGCATGTGTCTCTCCAAGTTCATGCGATCGCGATGCGCCTCGAAGGGCGGTCGCGAACACGGTCGCTTCGCACAAGCGAAGCGGGTTACCGAGCGACCGAACTAGGAGAGGACGGGGGGCGCGCGCGAATCGAATTCGATCCGCGGCGAAAACGGCAGGGGAAGTACGACCGGCGCGACGGCTGGCAACGCGATCTTGGGCGGCTCGATCGCCAGCGCAAGCGCCGGTAGCGCGCTGTCGACCGCGTGAAACGCGATGCACTGCTCGGCGGGATGGCTGACCGGCGGGATGCACTTGCCGCTGCGCTCGGCCTTCGCCATGTCGTGCTGCGCGTGCGACAGCGCGTGCAGCTGCGCGGCCTGCTGCGCAAACACCAG
>Ga0209647_1000881_pt1 | contig 26943 bp, 38 predicted proteins | sample GraSoi_2013_60cm_FD_185827 | JGI IMG/M metagenome (GOLD analysis project Ga0209647, IMG submission 185827) | Grasslands soil microbial communities from the Angelo Coastal Reserve, California, USA - Sample 9_17_2013_60cm (SPAdes) (version 2) | ecosystem: Environmental > Terrestrial > Soil >... | reverse complement strand
TCGGCGTTTCGTCGAGATCTATGATCAGAACGAGGAAGGCGATTGGACCGTCGATTATGCCAGAATTGACGAAACCGAAGATATCGCTCCGATTCAGAACCTAGCAAAAGACCAGGAGGAGCAGGCGTTAGGCCGAAACACGACATTGAGTGATAGCGAAGTGGGTGTGTGATCCAGACAGCAGGGCCGGGAGTTAGAGGTTCGAATATCCGGCAAATACCGACGTCAGGGCATCAAAGAAAGGCGCCGCCCCGGCAGAGGTGCAGCTGTCGGGTGTCCGGCATGATCTTTAGCTATTCTCGCCCCGTTCCATGCCCGGAGCGCTTCCTGATGGCTTCCCCGCTTTGGCCCGCTCGCTCCACATTTAGCGCAGACACCCTGAAACAGATCGGCACGGAGCTTACGGATCTTGCCCCGCTCTTTTCGGCAGAACGGACAAATCCGAGCGTATCGCACTCGCTGAAGTGGCCTGGTTATTTTGTACGGTGCGGTTTCAATCGGCCTGATCCCGTCACCCTGAGCCGGCCGCTTGGCTTCGTTATCCAGAAATCTCCGAAGCTTTGCCAATGAGTGAGCCTTCGGTTGGCTTTTGCCGGCGAGCCAAGCCCAAATGGTCCGCTGTGCTACGCCAATGCGGGCAGCGAACTCGCGGGGCGATTCGTAGCTCAGGTCGACGTATTCCTTAAACTCGCGCAGCGTTGTTTTCAGGTCTGGCTCACTCATTGACGAAAGAAAAGGAAGCGAGATTCGATCAGGGGGCCGGCCGCCAGTTCAAGTGCATCTTGCTTTCAGGTTAGCGTTGTGTCTTCCGGCCGGGCCGACTCGGAACGAGCCCGGCGGCTTTCAAGCGCGTGAGCACGCCAATACGCAGAACGACGTACTGGTGACCGCTTCGGCTAGAGCATAGTTTGTTTTTCCTATGCTATCACCCGACGAACAAACATTCTTATGGGCCGAGGCTTATCACGCGGCATTAAGCGGACTTCTGGCTAGAAAGATGGACGATTGTACGTACTTCAAGGCGACCAATGTTCACGTCCTTACCGATCAGTGCAAAGCTTTTGCCGACCAGGCTTTAAGTGATGCTCTAAAGCTGAAGACTTCTTCGAGCGGTGCGCAATGGGCGAAAAAAAAACAAGCACCACTAAGCGCCCTCTTCGCCGCTGCATAACGGACTTTACGCTAGCGCCGAGACTTCAGGAAATTGTGCTCGCACCACTCCCCCGATAGGGCCCGGTGCCACACCTTTGATGCGTACATTGAGAATGCAGCGTCTGCTTCAAAGTGCCGCGATTTTCAGGTATTGCTTGCCAGCTTTTTTGCGTCAAAACGGCGCGCCCATGCTACATTTTCAATGCACGTTTTAATAGAATTAAAGTTTGCGCCGCTACCCCATACACAACGTTGGCAATATTCTCACTAGATCGAGCAGGGGAAATGGAGGAGAACACCATTGTTTAACCTGAAGAAGTCGTTCACTGTGCTGTCCACGAAGGTCCTGGCGGGCTCGTTGGCCCTGTCTCCTGTCAATGCCGACGCCTGTACCCGCGTGGTCTATCTGGGACCGAATGCCGACGTCATTACCGCGCGGTCAATGGACTGGAACTCCGATATTGGCACCAATCTCTGGATCTTCGCCCGGTAAGGTAATCTACGGCTTTCGGCTGCCAGCCGTTTCCTCCACTCTCTGCCCTGGAAGTAAGCGAACCATTCGTATCTCTGGCTTACCTCACCGATGTCTACGTCGTTCATAAGCGGGTTGCACCGAGCGTACTTGCACTGCAGCCTGAATTTGAGCTGCTCGGTCCGGCTCATTGCTTGCAGCAAAAGGTCCCACTCATCGGTGTTATCGACCCACTCCGGTGCATCAACCCAAGCAATTCCATCAGTACGCGGTGAAATGGCCGATCTTGAGGCAACCAACCTCTTGCCGCCCCGCAGTACCGAGACCTTTTGAGCCTCTGGTATGAAACTCAGGACCGGATCTTTGCCGTTCCGGGCGAATTATCCGAGTAGTAGCATAGAGGAAATCTATGTGTGCACCCTATTGGACTAAGGTCCAATAGCAATGTCGGTTCGGATTGATAAACTGTCCGCAGTCCGTCCTGCGTGCAGCTCGGGGTAGGTGGCAATTACTAACCATTCTGTACCATGAGTTGCCGACGACGAAACGACACCCTCAAAAAAACAGTTAACAGTTATGAAATCCAACCTGAAGGCCGGGCTTGCTCTCGGCACGGTTGTGATGTTGATGATCCTGCCGGCATTCGGCGCACCGAATCCCGACCGGGACGCGTACTACGGCGAGACGCACGTGCACACCAGTTGGTCGTTGGACGCCTGGCTGTTTGGGAACCGCATCACCGATCCGGGCGACGCCTACAAGTATTTCATGGGCGAGACCATTAAGCATCCACTGGGCTTCGACATCAAGATCGACACGCCGATTGATTTTGCGGGCGTGACCGACCACTCCGAATACGTCGGCGTGATCCGGCTGGCAAACACACCCGGTTCGGCACTTAGCAAACTGCCCGCCGCACAGCCGTTGATCATGAAAGGCGACACCCCGACTGAGATGCAGCGAATCTTCATCTACGGCGTCACGGTGCTCATGGGCGGTCCGCCCGTTAAGCCGCTGATGTCTCCCGAGGTTGCGAGTACCGTCTGGAAGCAAAACGTTCAGATTGCCGACCAGTACTACAAGCCCGGCAAGTTCACGACCTTCGCGTCGTATGAATGGACAGCAATGCCGAACAACATGAACTTGCACCGCAACGTCTTTTTCAAGGACACCGTCCACATTCCCGAGATGCCGTTCACCGCCCTGGATTCATCGCATCCCGAGGACTTGTGGAATTGGATGGATGCCGAGCGCAAGAAGGGTAACGAGCTGCTCTGTATCTCCCACAATGCAAACCTGAGCGACGGACGCATGTTTCCGATTGATGTGGACAGCTTTGGCCGGCCGATTGATGCCGCCTGGGCGTCGTCGCGTGACCGCAACGAGCGGCTGACCGAGATCAAGCAGATCAAAGGACAATCGGAGACCCATCCTTTGCTCTCGCCAAACGACGAGTTCGCCAACTACGAGATCCTGTCCTGGCTGCTGGGCGGCCCGGAAGGTCGCATCCCGCACGTCTTTGGCAGCTACGTCCGGCAGGCCTATAAAGACGGCCTTACCATGCAAGACACGGCCGGCTATAACCCCTACAAGGTCGGCGTCGTTGGGGCGTCCGACTCGCACAACACCGGCGTCCCGTACCGGCAGGACAACTTTTTTGGCGGGCATGCTGCGATGGACGGAGCCATCAAGGAGCGCATGTCGGGCCATCTCTTGGCTGGGATGGACGCGCGTCTTGAGAGCCCCGCGGGCCTGGCCGGAGTATGGGCCGAGGAAAATACACGCGAGTCCATCTTCAACGCGATGCAGCGCAAAGAAACCTTTGCCGTCAGCGGTCCGCACATCAAAGTGCGCTTCTTCGGCGGCTGGCAGTACACCCCGGAAATCCTGACGGACAAGGACTGGGTAAAGAACGGCTATTCGAAGGGCGTGCCCATGGGCGCGGATTTACCCGCTGCAACAGGCACTCCCAAAGCGCCGACGTTCATTGTCTGGGGGGTAAAGGATCCCACCTCTGGCAACCTCGACCGTATCCAGATTGTCAAAGGCTGGTCGCAGAGCGGCCAAAGCTTCGAGAAGATCTATGACGTGGTCTGGGCCGGCGACCGCAAGCCGGACAAGTGGACCGGCAAGATACCGCCGATCGCCAGCACGGTGGACATCGAGACTGCCACGTACCAAAACACCATCGGCGCAGTCGAATTAAAGCTGGTGTGGACCGATCCAGATTTTGATCCGAGTCTCAATGCCTTCTATTACGCCCGCGTGCTTGAGATCCCGACGCCGCGCTGGACCACCATCCAGGCGAAGGAACTCGGCATCGCTCCTCCCGGCGTGGTGTCCCCGACCGTGCAGGAGCGCGCCTGGACTTCGCCGATCTGGTACACGCCCAATGACGAGGCGCGCAAGGCCGCCAAGCCGGGTGTGACTGTGGCCGAATTGACAAAAAACGGCGCCGTGGCACTCGACAATGCTCAATTGAAGGACCTGATGGTGGACAAGACGGTCTGGATACAAAACACCGTGACCGGCGAGAAGTTCGAATTCGTGTTCGCCGCTTCGGGCAAACAAGCGCCAGCGGCGCATACCGTAATCACTGGCGAGAAGATAGAAGGTGTTGAAGCGCCGAAGGAACCCACACCCATAGACCCCGGATACTTGACCCAGCGCTTTAATGAGAACCAGGGCCAATTCATCATCTACCACGCCGGCATGGGGAAGCGTGTCCCGCCGCCCAGTGAGATCGGCGACGTTGCGCAGGACGGTTATCTCGGTGTCTCCATGGCGTACTACATCAACGACGGCAAGATTCTCACCGCCTTCGCGGGCACGCCCGTCGAGGTCACCGTTTACAAGATGGGAGATAAGCTATTCGCCGCGCGCAACAACGAGTTTGGCTACGCTAATTACGAGATCATCAAACCGCCCGCCTTTGTGATGGACCCGGCAAACCCGTAGCCACATGTGCGAAATGCGATGGCTGTCGATAGCGCTGGCTGCGCTGATGTTCTTCGTCGGCGCCAGGGCGATGGCGTGCCCCATGTGCGTTGCCGCCCGGGAACTGACCATCTCAGCACAGGAACTTGTGTATGCCGGGCATTCCGTGCTCGCGATACCGGTGGCCGACCGCAACGAGTTCCGAGTCGTCTCCGTCATCAAGGGCGACACCCCGGTAGGCAACACAATTAGCGGCCCGGTGTTTCGCGCGGACGCGGCGGCGATGCAGAGCCAGAAACCACTGCTCCTGGTCCGAGACGACGCCTGGCCGGTTTGGGTCAATTTCGGCCCGGTCAGCGCCGAGCAAGCCGGCTGGCTGCGGCAGTTGTCGGCTACCAAGCGTACGACCGACATGACTGACGGCGAGTGGCGCGAGCATGTGGCCTACTTTCTGCCGTATCTCGAAAACCCGGAGCCGATGGTCGCCGAGATCGCTTTTAACGAGTTTGTCAGCGCACCCTACGGCGCGATGCGCTCGCTCAAGCCGCGCCTGGACGTGGCGGTGATCCGCGCCTGGTTGAACAATCCGAAGCTCGCCGCGCGGCGGTCGGTGTACCTATTGCTGCTCGGCATTGCCGGCACGCCACTAGACGCCCTGCGCTCGGAAGGACGCATGGAGTTCGCGCGCGAAACTCACAACGCAACAGACCTGGCTGCGTTGGTTGGGGCCGACCTGGAACTGCGTGGCGCTGCCGGCGTTGAGCGGATCGAGAAGCAGTATTTGACCGACTCCGGGCGAAATAAGCCTGAAATCGAGGCGGCGTTGGTGGCGCTCAGGGTTCACGGCGATACGGACGGGGCCGTGCCGCGCAGCCGCGTGATTCAGGCATTCCTGCTTTTCATCAAACAGCAGCCGTCGCTGGCCGGTCTCGTGGCGGCGAAACTGGCGGAGTGGAACTACTGGGAGGCCGCGCCGGAGTACGCCGAGCTACTCCAATCCGGTGCTCCGCAAGACCCCGCATCGCGCGATGCGATCATTAAATATCTGCAGAGCCGACCAAGTTCCGAAGTCAAGATCAGACCCGGATCGGCCTCAATCCAATGAGACCCACGCTATTTGCATCAGGAAAGCAATGGTTGCGCGAGCCGCTACTGCAATTTCTTCTCATCGGCTTGGCGTTGTTCGCTGTGCAACGCGCTCTGCCCCCCAGTCGGGTTGATCAGACAGACCGGAAGCGGATCGTACTGACGGAAGATGACATCAGCCAGCTGACGTTGATGTGGCAGGCGCAGGGACAACCGCCGCCGACACCGGAGGAGATGCAGAGGCTGCTCGAAAGCAGGATCCGCGAGGAAGTGCTCTACCGCGAGGCACTCGCGATGGGATTGGACAAGGACGATACCATCGTCAAACGCCGCATGGTGCAGAAGATGGATTTCCTGGCCGAGGATTTGTCCGGCCTGCGCGAACCGAGCCGAGAAGAACTCAAAGAGTGGTTTGCGAAGAATGGCGGGCGCTTTACTCTGCCTGGCCGGATCTCATTCCGTCACCTCTACTTCTCGTTCGACAAGCACGGCGAAAAGACCGTCGCCGCCGCAGCAGACGCTTTGAAACAGGTCGCCGGCGAACCCCCGGATTCATCCGAAGCGGCAGCGTTGGCAGATCCCTTCATGTTTCTGGACTATTATGGCGACCGGTCGTTCGACTACATCGCCAAGACGTTCGGTCCGGGCTTCGCCCGAGCATTGTTCGAACTGAAGACCGGCTCATGGCAGGGGCCGATCGAGTCCGGCTACGGCTGGCATTTGGTGTTCATCGACTCCCTGACGTCTGCCCGCTTGCCCGAGTTCGAGGAAGTTGAGGCCGACGTAAAGACCGCCTGGGTGGACGAGCAACGCGCTCAGTTCAAGCGCAAGGCGTTTGAAGCCATGCGGGCAGGCTACGAGATCGTACTGCCCAAGGCAACAACGAGCGCCGCCCCTGTAGCGGCCGCAACGCCTGTCATGAAGGGAGGCTGGTGAACGGCGCAAAGTCAGGCTCGGTGTTGTTGCTGTTGTTGCAGTCGCTGCTCTTCACGCTATTGGGTTATGTCCCCAGTACACACGCGCACGAGGTGCGGCCTGCAGTGCTGGAAATCAAAGAGATCGGTTCGGGTCGGTACAACGTGCTCTGGCGGACGCCGCTGTTTTCCGGCCAGCACCTGGCGGTCGTGCTGCAATTCCCGGACGACGTACGCAACGTCACCGATCCCATTGTGCAAGAGTTATCAGATTCGATCATCGAGCGGCGCGTGATCGAATCCGCTGGCGGCACACTGGCTGGCAAACGCGTGGAGTTCGTCGGGCTACAGGCGACCATCACCGACGTGTTGGTGCGCGTGCGCACGCTCGATGGACGCGACATCACGACGTTCGTCCGTCCACTGCAGCCGTGGTTTGACGTAGCCGCCCGGCAATCATGGGGGACAGTGGCCGGCAATTACATTATGCACGGCATTGAACACATCCTGTTCGGTGCGGACCATTTGTTGTTCGTGCTCGGGCTGCTCTTGATTGTAAAAGATCGATGGATGCTGTTGAAGACGGTCACTGCGTTCACGGTTGCGCACAGCATTACCCTCGCGATTGCGACGCTCGGTTTTGCCAGTGCGCCAGTCATGCCGCTCAACGCCGCGATTGCGCTCAGCATTCTGTTTCTTGGGCCGGAGATTGTCCGATGCTGGCGCGGCGAGACCAGTTTCACCATTCGGCACCCATGGGTTGTCGCATTCGCATTCGGATTGATTCACGGTTTCGGGTTTGCCGGCGCGTTGACAAGTGCGGGGCTGCCTGGGAAAGACTTGCCGTTGGCGCTGCTGAGTTTCAATGTCGGCGTCGAGATCGGCCAGGTTGCCTTCGTCATGCTGATCGTGCTCCTCGAACGCTCGTTCCGCCAACTGCAAATCCGCTGGCCGCATTGGGTGGAGGCGTTGCCCGGTTACGCCGTCGGCTCGCTCGGCGCGTTTTGGGCGATCCAACGAACGGCGATGCTGATCGGAGGACTTCAATGAAACCGACTCGATTCTGCGTCCATAGTGTCACTTGGGTTTTGACTGTTACGATCTTTTTGTTCTGGACGCAGTCCGCTCAAGCCCACCTCGAACGCAGTCAGGTGTTTGGATTTGTCAGCGGTTTTCAACACCCGTGGTCGGGAGCTGATCACATCCTGGCGATGATAGCCGTAGGCATCTGGGGCGCACAATTGGGGCCACCGGCCATGTGGCTCTTGCCGGTGACCTTCCCCATGGTCATGGCGGCGGGCGGCTTTCTCGGATTGATCGGAGTCGGCTTGCCTGGGGTCGAGTTCGGCATCGCGCTTTCCGCGTTACTCCTTGGGGCGGCTGTGTGTACTGAAGCGCGTCCAAAGCTCGTCTTTGCAGCGGCTTTGGTGGGTTGCTTCGGTCTGTTCCATGGGCACGCCCACGGCACGGAGCTTCCCGCAGGAGAGAGCGGGTTGCTGTACAGCATGGGATTTGTGATCGCGACGGGCTGCCTGCATGGCATAGGAATAGCGCTGGGGCTGGTCCATCGGTGGACGATCGGTAGGGTCGCATTGCGCGCCGGAGGAGTCTTCATCGCGTTGATGGGCGTCCACTTCGTCTGGGGCGCACTAACGTGAGAAGGCTCTTCCACCAAAAGACGTCGCGGTGGGTTCTGGCTGCAAGCCTGGTGCTGCTGTTATGTCCGGGGATCGCCGAGGCGCATCTGGTCACGACGGGATTGGGACCCGTTTACGACGGGATCAGCCACCTCGCGTTGAGCCCGGAAGACTGGGTGCCGGTCCTGGCGCTGGCGTTTTTCGCGGGACTGCGAGGACCCGAGGCGGGACGCTACACTCTATTCTTGCTGCCCGTCGCCTGGCTCGCCGGAGGTCTCGTCGGCTTGCGGGCGCAAACTCTGCCGGCTTTTGCTATTCCCGCCATTTCGTTTCTTATTCCCGGCGCGCTCGTTGCAGCGGATTTGCGGATGAAGCCAGGCGCGGTTGCGGTCCTTGCCGTGATTCTCGGGTTCATTCACGGCTGGCGCAACGGGGCGGTCATGCAGCTGGCAGCCTCTGGTGCGTTGGAACTCATCGGTATGATCTCCGCGCTCTTTGTGGTTGTAGCTTTGGTGGCCGCCTTCGTGGTCTCGTTAAAGCGGCCGTGGACGCGGATTGCGGTCCGGGTGGCCGGGAGCTGGATCGCTGCAACCGGCTTACTCCTACTCGGCTGGTCACTTCACCGAGGGCCTTTATGAAGAACGAACCAGCGCGTCGATCATCGAAACGAACCCCCGGTCGTAGCGGGTTAGCATCACAAGTCGAAGCTCGTCAGTCGATCGTACGTTGGCACGACTGAGGCACTCGCTTCACTTTCCCCCGACTAGGCGCCAAACGCGGGTGACAAGGATCGTCAAAATCGCGTGAAGCCCGACCGCCGGCCATAACAGCGTACCCACCAATTTGCCGCCGACTCCGAGGTAGAGGAGATAGATCGTGGCGAGTAGATTGTAAATCAGCAGCGCGCGAACGGCGGATGTCGCTTGGTTTGCCGTCGCGGGCGCTGGCCAGCAGGCCAGTCCGAATGCGAGCAGGGCTATTCCTGTAAGCCGGCCGAGCGCCTGCCCCGCTTCGGACAGTTCGGCGCCCAGTATCAGCCAGCCGAACAGCGACGGACTGAGGATGAGTACGAGGCTGGTGGCGGCAGCCTCGACAGCGGCGACGACAACAATCCATCTCACGGCGTTCGCTCCTTCCCCAAGCGGTTCAAAAGAGTAGCCGACGTCGGGCGGCGTTGCATAGGAGGGAGTATCGCTCTCAACTGGAACTTTCACTGTGACTGAGTCTCATCCGCGCCGGCTGCGACCAGAAATGCGGCCATGGTCCCAAGACACAGGGCCAGGGCTGCGCGTTTGATCGCTTTCATCATTTCCCTCCAGCAACGACAAGGTTTGCGAGAAAGTTAGTACTATTGGGAACTATAGACTCCGGCAGCATATCCAGCGGCAAAACGTCCCGGATGGAATCCCCCAGCGTAATACCCTCCACCGCCGCCGTAATGATAGCCGCCACCGTAGCCGCCACCACCGTAATGATAGCCGCCGCCACCGTAATGATAGCCGCTACCGGAGCTGGAGTAACTGCGGGAATACGTATTCCCACCACGGCCGGTGTAGGAAGCCGATCCAGAGCGATTCCAACTACCACCGCCCCAGGCTAGGGCGTCCGCGGACATCAGAAGCGTTGCCACGCAGAGGGCAACAGTGAGAGCTAGTATTTTGCGCAACATAGTAATTTTTACAGGTTTAGTCGTTGACAGTTTAAGTGAGATGTTATTCAGGGTACGCGTTTCATCTTGATTTCCTTTACATCTGGCAATGCCTTGCCATCGAGCGTTCGATCTTTCGACTGCCACGTGATGGCATCGGGACCGTTGCGGGTAATGATGTTCGTGGCCGCGAGTTTCTTCCCGTTGGGCAGGGTCGCGTTCGTCTTAATAATCCATTGGTCACCCTCGTTGCTCCAGACAGCTTCACCGATGGCGCCGTCCGCCACAAAACTCCAGGAGCGCACCTGAGAGGTAACTGGATCCCAGCCGATCCACTCCGTGGAACGAGCTACCAAGGTGTCCCTCACCGTCACATCCTGGGTCGAGATCAGAAAGTTATTCTCCGGCGCCCACTCGAAGGTAGCGTGGTCGATTTCCGGCCCTTCTCCTTCATCAACCCATTCGCCAATAGCCCATTCCAGTCCGCGCAGGTGTTCGTAGTTGCCGGGCGGGGTGTAAGGCGCTTCGCGCACGCTTTGCAGAACCCACTGGCCGTCCTTCTTTACATGGACGTTGCTGTAGCGGGCCTGGTTAGGAGGCGCACCGTCCGGGGAGATGACAGACGAAACGCCATCCTCGATGGCCGTCTCCGGCGTGACGAAGCGCACCGACTTTACATCGATGCGCAGCTTCAAGCCCTTGTTCTCGGCGAAGAAATCCTTGAACGCATTTTCGATGGCGGGGCGACCCTGCAATTGGCGCCCGTCGAGATCCACGTAATCGCCGTCCTCCGCCCAAAAGGCCGCCACGGCTTTGGCGTCGCCTTTCTCAAAGGCATCAACGAATGCCTTGGCGTTATTAAAAATGGTTTCTTTGTCGCCCGTCTCCTGATTCGCTGCGCTAGCCGGCAGTAAACTTAGGTGGAAGGATTCCAAAGTGAGAATTGCGAGGAGGATGATTGATTTCATCAAGATGTTTAAGTTGAGCGCGTTTACCTTGGTCTCTCTAGCGGGCGGAGCCCGGTTGAGCTGCGCCAGTCGCTTCGCCGCGTTTATTCTTAGCGGCTGACACGATTCGGTGTTCTCCTCGACTTGGCGAAGTTAACACATCGATCACCCGGGAGCCACCGATAGAACCGCGGTCCTAGGTGCCTCATGGGTGACTTTAGTCCATCCCTCCAGCTCCGATCGTGTTTGAAAGTCCTGAATTTTCCACGTTCACAGTGTCCAGGTTTTCGGAAGCTGGAGAACGGAGGATGGGAACCGATACACCAGGATTGACACTCCCTTACTTGCCGCGCAACATCAGCCCCGAATCGGATTCGGCGAGTAACATCGTGATTCAAATCCTAATCTCATTGGTCGTCCTGGTAATCGTGTTCTGCAGCGCCATGTTAGGCATGCTCGTCAGCCGAATTTTGCCGCAACATCACTTGACCGATCAGACGAAAAGCGTTGTCACCGTGTCGATGGGAGTGGTCGGGACTCTGACGGCTTTGGTCCTAGGTCTGCTGATCGCTGCGGCCGCCAGTTCGTACTATACCAAGAATCAAGAGGTTGTTCTAATAGCCGCCGATGTGATCCGATTGGACCGCCTGCTGCGGCGTTATGGCCCGGAGGCGGAGGGTTTACGTGATCTGCTGCGCCGCTATACTGCGATGAAGATCCAGGACCTTTTCCCCGAGGGGACCACCAAGCTGCCTAGCCTAGAGAATCCTAGGACCGTTGCACTGCTGGAAGAGCTGCAGGACAGGCTGGTGGCCTTTGATGCGAGCAACCCTAACCAGCGCTGGCTGCAGTCGCAGGCGCTACAACTCGTCAGCGCGATCTCGGGGGCGCGATGGCTTTTGGCCGAGCAGAGCACGATTGGGATCGCGATTCCGTTGCTGGTGTTGGTGGTGTTCTGGCTGAGCCTTCTCTTTTTGAGCTTCGGCCTGTTTGCGCCCCGTAACGCGACAGCAATCCTGGCGCTGTTCCTCTGCGCGCTCGCGGTCGCGGGGGCAATCGAAATGACGCAGGAGCTGAATGTGCCTTTCCGGGGAATCATCGGGATCTCCAGCAAGCCGATGAAAGATGCCCTCGACGAAATCAGCCTCAAATAAGGCCGCCCCTGTGCCGATCATGCCGTCCTTAGAGTGAAGCGATTCTAGTCTTTGATGCCCGCAATTTGACGACAGCACTGGACGGCCTGCCGCGGATTGAGCAGCTCATTGCCTGCAACGAGCAAGAATGCGTGTGTGGCGCGCAATCGGAAAAAGTCCGGCGAGGAAGTCGACGAACCGGACGATGGCGATTGCTGGAAGAAGTCCGAGGGTTAAGTCGCGCTTCTGTTCGCCGATAAGGGAAATCACAACCAATGAGCTTCCGGTTGAGCAAACGCATTCCCCTCATGTTGCTCTTCCTGCTATCAGGATGTGCAGCCCAGCAGGTTCAATCGCTGACCGCTACCTTTAACGCTGCTGAATACGCTCCTTACTCCAAACCAGGAACCGGGAAAATCAGTGGGCAAATGAGGTGTATCTGAATCCCGTGACTAGCTTAAGCACCGAGTGGTTTACCAAGAGTGTTATCCAAGGAAGTTCTGTCGGGAGAACTGATCTCCGCCAAATCAAGAGCAACGCCTACGAGCGGCACACTGTCGGCGATGGGGAAGGCCGGTTTGAATTCACGGGCCTCCCGCAAGACGACTATTACCTAACTTGCAAGATCACGTGGGGTGTTCCCAATGAAGGGCTGGTTCAGATGACCGGAGGGGTAGCGTACGCCAAGGTAACTGTCCGCAATGGACAAACAACGAAGGCTATTGTCACAAGATAGCAGACGGTGCTTAATGGGATTTCAATTTCGAAAACACCAAAGACTAATATGTACGACCAACCCAACGATATAATCGTACCTCACCCTAAGAAGTTGCTCCTGGAGCACGCGATAAATGAACTACTTAACGGCCAAGAATTGGAGGTTATGCTCCAGGGATTTTGTTCTGAAGGTTCTGTAGATGATTGCTGGGTGGAAGAGCGAGACGAAAAGGTATTTGCTTCATGGATTGAGTCCGTCCATTCAGGCTGTCGAGACATGCAATACATCAATAACCACGAGATCGAACTCACCTACCAGTTCACGGAGGAAGGAATAAGGTTTTTCGTCGCAGATGACGCCCGTTATAGTTATGAGCATTGGACGGGTGATCGCGAATAGTCCACACGTTACAATATGGACCGGTTAGCCGTGAACCGGAACTCTTTAAAATCGAATATGAGCGCGTTTGTCGCTTCGCCCGCTACAATGACCTTCGAGAAAGCTCTTCCTTAAGCCTGGCGCGAAGCCAGATGCCCTGGCGGCCCGTAGTTAAAGACGATGTTATCCTCTAGAGCGGCTACCCTGAACGGACTATAGATAAGCTTAATGTCGTACACTGCGTCGCCGGTAGCCGATTGAAACTTGTCGACCACCTTACCCATGTGCAAGCCGTGCGATGTCCTCAACCTCTGCGTCGCTCGCGCTCACCTTTATTCACTCAGTCCTCATCCGTCCCTCTTCTTCCCATCGCCACTCGCATAAGCTCATCATGGATCTGCCGGGCTTCGTCGAGGCGTTGCTCCATGTCATGGTACTTTGACCACTCCTCGTCGAACATCTCTCTAAGCGCGACGCTTACCTGAAAAGAACCCTCAGTACCATCGCCTCTGTCCAAGCAGATTTTCTCAAATGGCGTTAACCTCAGCCGCCAATCTGTCTCGTGCCTTGCCAGGACTTTGAGCACGAGTTCTTCCTTTGCTTTGGATAGCCGCTCGATGCTTTGTTCGGCATTTGCGAATCGGCCCAATTCATCAGGCGTTAACTCCTGCATCACCAGATCGTCCGCTCGACCTATCAGGTTGCGGACAGGGTTGGGGACGCCAGGTAAATTCGGGCCTGATAACGGATCGCTCATTCACCACGGGGAGTTAATCCCGCCAAAACCTTCGCTAGGCCAATTGTCTTCACCGCGCCCTCGGCGTCCATTAGAATCTCCGTACATCTCGGCACGCGCGTCTTCCTCGCTGCCAGCGTACTCCCAGCCGTGTTTACGCGCGATCTCAGCACGGCTAGAATCGTCGAAAGGTAAGTGGCCCGACGCCGAGAAAGGCAGCACACTAAAGGCGATAGCCAAAGCGTCAGCTATGTCCGGCGAACTAACGCCACGAGCGCGCATCTCGTCCTTAGATTCCATTGATAGTTTCCCGTTCTCTTCGTGTTTCACCTGCCGATTGGCTAGTTGTGCAAAGAGCCGCTTCACATCTTGTTGATCATATGGCGGTGGAACAATTTTGGACTCACGGATCATATCAGCCAGATTGAACCAACTCCTCGCTCCTTCGTTCTTGTACCGCTGGTTGTTAGTTTTTCCGCCGAAATTAAAATCGACCAGCTTAATCCCGTGCCGGCGGATCTGATCGCACATCGGTCCACCAACGCCGGTCGCATCGCCTAAGACCGTCGTGACCCTGGAGTAGCCATTGTCCCGGATCAGACCCACAAACCACTCGACCGCTCTAGCCGTGTCTTTCTCGCGGCAGGTCCAGATGTTGATCACCCGGTTGCCTTCCCGCAGAAGCAGAACGTTGTCGTCACCGCCTCGGGCAAAGTCGCACGCAAACACTCTCGGCCCAGGCAGAACGCCGACCGTCCGGTTCCGCCACGCCTCTAGTTCCACGTGCTCGATTATGTGCGGAATTCCCGCGCCGTAATCCATGAACTCGCCTTCGAGTACTGAGAGTGTGTACGGATCACTTGCCCCGTACCAAGCCTTGATCTGGGCGATTCGTTCTCTGCCGATATGCTTGCAATCGTTGAGTCCGGCGTGGAATTTAACAAACTGATCGGACTGGAACGATTCGTAAAACCTGCCAACCTTTTCGTCGGGCGAGCTGATATACGCGAGCACGCTATAGTCGCACCGGTCAACTCCTCGGAAGATCTCCTCATCAATCGACTTGGCTTCATCGACCAGAATCAAGAGAGGCGAACCCGGAGCCCGGTGGAATCCCTCAACGCGACCCGCGTCCTTGGTGGTGAACGCACGCAAGAATCCGCCCTCGGGTGTCTCAATTAGGTGCTGACTATCGGTAATCTTCCATTGCGGGAAAAAATGCAGATGCCGCCGAACCGAAATCCAAAATTGGTCATTAACCTGCCGCAAATCCTTGGACGTGTAGACCACCTTGCCGGCCGGGTGCTTCACCAGATGCCAGAGCCCGCACAACACGGCTATGCGCGAGCTTTTGCCCGAATCGTTTGGTGCACGCAAAGCGAGCTTAAAGGTTTCCCCATCTGAGTGCAGATCGTAGGTGTTAACAACGTCGGTCTGCCAGTCGTAAAGCCCGACTTCAAGATGGTCGGCAAACTCAAGAATGTTACGAAACGCTTGCATCACCACGCTCTTGGACCTTGCCGATCTCGGCACCGTCCCGATTGTCCGCTCCGTTCCCGTTACCGATGACGCCCTGAGCTTCTAAGCGAGCCAGGGACGCTTGCCGCCGCGCCTCGATCTCGCGCACCTTTTCTTCCGATGGCGCATAATTAATCTGCTGAGCACCAATGTAGATGCTGCGGTCATCCGGGCCATACTGACGCCGGTAGATCTTCTCCAGCCGCCAGATCTCAGCGTTGAGCGCCGTCTTATGGTCGCCGGCCTTAAAAGCGGCCTTGCCGATCTTATCAATCGCTTTCAATCGTGCCTCGATCATGGCGGCTTCAGCGGCATCTCGGAGCTGTTCGTGTTCAGTCCCCGGCTTGGTGTGCTCATAATACCAGTCATGGCTGACGCCCGCGTGTGCGCAACTTTGCTCGACGGTTAAACCGAGCGCTAGCTTGCGGACAATTAGCTGGAGCTTCTGGAGTTTGTGACGCTTCGGTGCTGGCATTCGCCTTGAAAGATAGCGACTACCGGTCCAACCTCAAGGGTGGCGGCTCAAGCTGACGGTTCAAGGCGACCGAAGCTCTCGCCATCAGGCTGCGCATGCGGCCTTGTGCTCAAGCTCGTCCCGGATCTCCTGCACAACATTGGGCTCAAGCTGTTTCTCAAGCTCACCGATGTACTCCTGAAGACTAGCGATCTGTTTAGCCTGCTCAGTCAATCGCCTCTGCAATCCAGCAATCTGTTCTCGCGGATCTCGCCAGAACGGCTCGCCATACCGGTAATCCCCATCATCGCTCGTCGGATCGCTCATAGTTTTAGAAGTTCAGCGCAGTGTACACCCAGACCAAGGCCCAGAGCCCAAGGCCAAAGAGTAGAAAAGCTATCTGAATGAGAACGGCGAGCAATAGCACGCGAACAACGATATCGTTCCAGTGTCGCCCCCCAGTAAGCCAGCGGCGGAGTTGTTCTAATTGATTGGCGAACCGGTCCGGGTTCATTTGAGCGGTCCTTCCTGTTCGAGCGACGCATACATAGCGGTGACGAACTGCTGCTGGTCCGGCGTTTCCTTCCAGGTTTTGCCGCGCACAACGGAACCAATAGCATTTGGAGTAACACCGTATCGCTTCGCTGTGAACGGGTAAGACGCGCCCGCGACAGCAAGAAGTCGAATCATAGGAATGTCGTTCCAGGTGAACTTATGCATCCCACTCTTCTCCCTCGCGACTAAATGCCCGTTGCCATACATTCCATGTCTACTGCCCTTCGCTTGCCTGCCCTTTGAGTCTCGATCCTTCATGTTGCCAGAGTTCGTATCGACAAACAAATGTGACGGATTACAACACGCTTTGTTGTCGCAACGGTGACAGACGCACTTTCCTGGAGGTATCGGCCCACGCCACACTTGCCACGCTATTCGATGCGCTCTCTCGCAAGTAAACTTGCCATCTTTTCTTATCTCGAAGTTCCCATATCCATCCTTATCAGTCCCGGCGAGCCATGGCCAACAGGATGCCCACGACGAATTCTTTATTTTCGCCCAAAAGCGCCCGTCTATCACCAAGCCCATAGGCAAGCAAGAATCCGAACAATAGTGCCTGCATCCGCTAACTTTTCCCCCGCACGTCACGCAATACTTCATTTCTTCTTTCCCTCCTTTGCTGGCTTCTGCTTCGCCCATCTAATGTTTGCGGCTGCTCGCGCCTGCTCCGGCGTACGAGCCTTACTGGCACCCGTCACCCGTCCGCCCCTGGCTCCAATAAGCCTTGCCAACCACGACACGTCCAATTCGTGACCGCAGTGAGGGCAATGCAATTTCTCTTTTGCTTTAGACATTTGCCGCACCGTAGCATAAGGATTGCCGATGCGCAAGCGGTTTAAGATAAGACCATTACAACTCTTTTAAAATACCGCTTTACAATTGCGCAAGCGGTTGCGTATAATATGGAACAAAGGAACCCGATGAACAACGACGCAACCTATCAAAAAATCACTGACCTCATCCTGGAACGCTTGGCCGCCGGCTGTATCCCGTGGAAACATTACTCGAACCTAAGGAGTGAACAGGCTGCTCCGCGCAACCTCATCAGCGGCCGTCAGTATCACGGCTGCAACTACTTCCTGCTTAGCATGATGGGGTATCGCTCGCCTTGGTGGCTCACATATCGTCAAGCGCAGGAACTCAACGGGCAAGTGCGCAAGGGCGAGAAATCCACACCAATTATCTACTGGAATTTTGTCGAGCGAACCGACAAAGAGACTGGCGAAGTCGAGAGCATTCCGTTCCTCAAGTATTTCTCCGTGTTCTCAAGCGAACAGATCGACGGCATCGACGCCAAACTCCCGGACCTTCCGAAAGCACGCGAGACGACAGCGAACCAAGAAGCGGACCGCATCGTTACCAACATGCCAAACCGGCCAGCGATTGTTTATGGTGCGTTCCCAGTCGCTTCCTATTCGCCCTCAGATGACACGGTTCGGATGACCAAGGCTGAGCTGTGCATCTCCGATGATCGGTTCAATGAAGTGCGCCTGCACGAACTCAGCCATAGCGTTGGCCACCCGTCCCGGCTGAATCGGCAGATTAACAACGTGTTCGGTTCCCCCGCTTATGCCCTCGAAGAACTTTGCGCTGAGTGCAGCGCAGCCTTTCTCTGTGCCGAATGCGGCATTAGCCAAGCGACAATCGATGATTCCGCGAGCTACATCGACTCATGGATTAAACAGCTTAAGGGTAACCCAAAGCTCTTCGTTCAAGCCGCAGGCAAAGCAGCCAAGGCGGCCGACTACATTTTGAACCACAGCGAACAAGTTAAGCATGAGCTTCCACTCGCCGCTTAGTTCCGATTCCGCCTGAGCGGCACGTGAAATCGTGCAAACAGCCGAAAGCACTCAGGCGGCACAGAGCCAAGAAGCTCCCAACAAAAATGAAGACCAAATTCGACACACTCAAAGACATTTATTACGCACCGGCTTACGAAATTCCCGCGGCTCATCTACTCGACGACCTCTGCCGGCGAAAACGATAAGCATTGAACAGACTTACAGCTTTGTTCAATATTCAATAAGGTTCCCCCAGCTAATCAAGTCTAGCAGCCGATCTACACGAACCTCAATTCCTCCACATTGAACAGAACTTTTAAAATGAATAATCCAACACGCACAAGACGCGAACGAACCCGGGAACATCTTACACCCGAGGAAGTACAGAAGCTTTTAGATGCCAGCAAAGGGACCAGAAATCCCGAACGGGACTACTGTCTATTGCTTTTGATGTTCCGGCACGGTCTGCGAGTTACAGAGATCTGCGCCCTAAAGTTGTCCGACGTGGACACGAAAGAAAAAGTTCTACACATCAAGCGTCTCAAATCCTGCGCCTCGGGAGATCACCCTGTATTCAACGGTGAGTCGCGAGCCATCCAAGCCTGGCTAACCAAGCGAAACAAAATGCACCCCCATTGCATTACGTTGTTCGTGAGCGAGCGCCGTAAACCACTCTCACGGTCAATGGTCTGGACGATGATCCGAAACGTTGCCGAGGCGGCCGGACTAGTTGATCTCAACATCCATCCGCACATGCTGCGTCATGCGTGCGGCTACAACCTGATTAACCGCGGGACCGACGTTCGCATGGTCCAATCGTTCCTGGGGCATCGCAGCATCCAAAGCACAGTTCGTTACACCGAGCTGGCACCAAACCGATTCGCGAATCTGTACTAAGATCCAGAGGTTTTCGTTGCTTGCTCAAAAAGGAACATCATCCGGCTCTGCGTCCAAGTCAGGGGGCTCTGATCGCGATTTAGCCGGCGGCGCTGTGGGCGCAGGCGCTGCTGGCTTGTTTGCCGGCGCCTGCTGCCGAGTTCCCAGAAGTTGGATCTGTTCACCAACCACTTTGAGCTTGCTCCTTTTCTGGCCGGTCTGTTTGTCGTCCCAGGTATCCAGATGCAAGCGGCCAGAGACAAACAACGGATCGCCCTTGTGGCAGTATTTAGCCGCGACTTCGGCTGTCCGTCCAAAGAGTGTGATATTGACAAAGACGGTTTCCTCCCTCTTTTCGCCGCTGTCGCTCTTCCAGGCGCGATTGATTGCCAAGTCGACCTCGACGACGGCTGTCCCGCTCGGAGTGTATCTAGTGTCGACATCCCTCGTGATGTTCCCGATTAAATTTACCTGATTCAAATTAGGCATATACAGTATTATGTTGTGTTGGGTGTTGTTGTGTTGTTAGGTGAAAGCGTTGAGTCCCGGCAACCTCGGAGAAGGTTGTTTGCGTCCCGGACCACAGAACGGGCGAAGTAATATGCCCATCGTTCAATAGCCAGAGCCATCTCTTCGCGCGTAGGAAAAAAGACTATCGGCAAATTATATCTGCATTCCCAACTTGCCAGGGTGCCGAGCACCGCGGCAGGTGAGACTCGGCTGCGATAGCGCCGATATTCGATCTCAGCTCGTGAGCCGGTTACCACAATCCTGGCAAAGCGCAGACCCCTTAACCTTTGAAGCTCGTGGACGAATCGGTCTCGCTCCGTTGTTACCATCGATACCAGTTCATCAATTGATCCTTTCCTCTCTATAGAAAAAAGATCCTCCAGGCCCCTGACAGAAATATCTCCAGAGTATAAAGTTCCGCGCACCGATTGCAGTCGGGTGAACGTTAACGGCTGAATCTCGCGGTGGTCAATCACAAGCACGGGACGCATGTCCCGGAGATCACCAAGGCCCGCAAGCGCCGGGAGAGTAAAGGTATGGGACTCGGCGCTCATGTCATCCTAGGAGCGGACAGCGCACGCGGGCGACACTGATGGGAGTTGGTAGCGCAGTGGTGGGGTTGCGTGCGCCCGCGAGCAACGAAATGGACAGGACCAGAACCCGGAAAAACGCTCGAACCCGGCGAAAGTGAAGGCAAAGGTGAAGGCAGAAACGGCCAAATAAGGGCCAGTGAAGGCAGTTGGAAACCCGCGAAGCCTTTACTAGACTTGATCCTGTAGTAGCGGTGAAGGCGTGAAGGCAAGTTGAGAACATATAATCCTGTGCGTGTGTGCGTGTGTGTGCGCGCGCACGTTATTAAAACTAAACATGCCTTCACGGCTTCACTTAGTCTGGAGATCAGCTCTGGGACTTGATTGGATGGTGAAGAGGGGGTCTTCACCTTTTCTGAGTACATGCAATCATGCACCCAACCAGCGAGAGCTTTGCCAGACTTGATTGGCTGGCTCTCGAAACCGCAGTGAAGGCAGTTTTTCGCGATGCCTTCATTTTCTGGCGGCCAACCCGGATAGTTGCCTGGATTTGTGGATGCTTTAAGGGTTGATTGTCCAATTGTTTCCCTTGTTGGTATGCTCACACTCGAAACGCTTCGGGTATTTCTTGGCCAGTCGCCCGAGGTAGGTTCCGCACGCTGTCGGGAACGAAAACAGTTGCCGAGCTTCGTGCGCGACCATACTGGCTTCGCTTTTTAGTTTGCGCTCTAAGTCGCTCGCGCTACCCTCCCAGCTTCCCGGCGCGGCGGAGTTAAATAGTTCGTCGTCGATCAGCCCAAGGAGCTTGGTTTCCGGCGCCAAGGTTGCGAGTGCCTCAAGGATTTCGGGATGCTGAAAATGGGCGATACCGTACCGTTGCGAAACTAAACGCTCGGGGATCTTCCAGGCTTGCAGGAAACTGATAAAGGCTGGCAACTCGGCGCGGAGCGCGGCAATAAAGCCTGTTCGCTCTTCATCGCTCGCGGTCTTCATCGGCATTTCATGTCGAACGGCCTTCAGGATGATGATCTTATCCCGCAACGATTCGTCGATTGGCGGGAGAATTTGCAGATCTTCCGGCTCATCATTAACCGAAATACTCACGCGCCAAAACGGCGGCAGATTAATCGCCTGCCGGTGTTTGCCGTGGCAGCTATTAAAGGTATTCGCGGCGATCTCTTTGATCTTTGTTCCGAAGTTCCGTCTGGCTCGGATGTCGGTCGATGCCTCTTCATCTTCGACGATGAGGTGCTCGCAGCCGAACAAATCTCCGTTAAACGGCGAGATTCCGCTCATGTAGCGGTGCGGCTTTGCGCTGCGCCCGCCCAGGATTGGGGTGATGATATGATTCTGAAGAAGCGATTTACCGCACTCGATTGGACCGGCCAATGCCAGTGCTTGACCAACCCGAGGCTTGCCGGTGCGTAGCGATTCGTGGGCAACCTTTAACCACCCGAAAAGATAAACCTCCTGCTCCTCCCCAAGCATGTTGCGGATGATGCCACTAATCAGCGGACATTCCCCAGCTTTAGGCTCGATCACGGTCGGCGAATCTTTGACCAGGATTCGTTTACCCTCAATCTCGTAAACGCCTCGACGATACCCGGCCAGTGACCCGGCGTAATCGACGTCGAACTGTAGTTGGAAAATATTAAGCAGGGCGTCGATTTCAGAAACCCTCTCTTTCCCTTTGATGGCTTCGGTACGGCAACCCCGCTCCTTGAGCAGTCGCCTGACATCTTGGGTCTTGATGATTACCCACCCGTCCCGGCAGTTCGGAGCCCAGAAGGTTGTTCGGTTAGGATCGTAAAAAATCTCGAAGCTCTTGGCTTTCTGCGTAAGCAAACCAGCCGAAGATCCATCATTACTGAGCGAGCTTGGCTTAACAACTTTTGCCGCTTTCATCGCACACGAGCAGATCATCCGCAGTCGCGCCAGCTTTGGCCCAATCGTTTATGTCTTTGTGCTCCGGTGGCGTAGACACGACATGCATAGGCACCCCGAGTGTGCGCTGGACCCCGACCAACCAATCCTGCGCGGGACCGTCATTTTGCGGCCACGCAAAGACCTCGGCAACGGTCGACGGGAGTTTGCGAACAAGCTCGGAGTTACCCACCCCACGGGTGCAAAAGACACAAGCCTCGCTGCGCTGATCGATTCCCAGCTTATCGCACAGAGATAAAGCGTCCCAGGTTGATTCTGTCAGGTGCGCCGTTGTTGGTGCTTTCCGATCTCCAACGATAAACGGTTGGACCCCTGGACCGCCCTGTTTCTTGGTCGGCCAGTAGGTCCATTTAACCTCTTCATTTTCCGCCGCGTTGATTAGCCGGTGATGACAACCTTTTATTTTGCCATCAGCAATCACGGGGAATGCCCAATGCTTAATGCCGCCTTTGGTAAGGATTCGTACCAGCTCGTTCTCTATGAATCGCTTGACGGCTTCCGGTGTAAATCCGCGCCATTCAGCGAGGCGTCTTTGATTGTTACCATTTACCGGCTCAAGCGACTTCCAATCGAATCGGATCTCGCCATTAGTGCCAGCATGTTCGGCCTGCAAATTGACGCCCAGGCATTGCCCTATCGCTTCAGCCGCTTGAGGAAACTGGAGGTTCCTGTTCGCACCCACTAGGTCGGCAAATTGACCCCCTTGCCCGGTTGCCCGATCATGCCACACCCCGGCTTTTTCAGCGGCGAGACAAATCCCCAACGAGTTGCCTTTCGCTCCGCTGGTATCCGCGATTTTCCATTCCGCGCCGTCACGCACCCCAAGTGGGAAAAACTCCCGGCATAGGCGCTCGATATTCTCGCGAACGATTTGCTGAAGCCGCTCGGTATCGATCATGGTTTCCCCCAGTTGATATGGCGGGCTTCAGCCGACTGGCGGCAAGCAAGTAACTGAACTGCAAACCAAGCGTATTTCCGATCTACGGCCGCACCTGATCGTTGAAAAATCTCGTAACGATAACGAGCGTGACAAAAGTCCCGCAACTGGTCATCCGACAATTCGCGGCCGAGCTTGGCGAGGTATCCCTCAATGTGCCGGTCACTGAAAGCCGCACCATCGTCGAAGCCGAATCGCCCCTGTGTTCCTGGTCCTGAATGATTATTTGCGGAAAACTCGGCAGCAGAGTAAGATCGTTCTGACCTTTTAGATTCATTACGAAATCCCCGGTTAGCCGCCAGCGCCGGGGTTTCTTCTTCCCCAGGCGGACCAGTGCTGCTTACCTTCATGCTTCCTCCTTCTCAGCCCGCGCAGCAGCCGCTTGGAACCAGCGGTCCAAGTCGTCAAGGTCGATGAGCCGTACGCCTCGGCGCGCGCCCTTTTTCTTGAGAATGAAACTATAAACCTCGCCACTGGCGAGCACCTCGCACAGCATACTCCGCTTCAGTGGCCCAGCGGCTACGACTTGCTGGATGCGTCCCCACCGAGACCGAATAGGCGCACCGTCCCGCAAAGTCTTAGCACGAACTTGTTTAGTTGCTGACGAATGCTCTCGCATCTTTAACCTAATGCTCATCAGTCGGGGAGTCGTCAAATTCTTCGCCGAAATAAACATCGAACCTAACCGCTTTGGTAAAGGGTTCGCGGGTCATTCCGCACTTTCGGTCTACTGTTAGTATCTGCTAACATAATGCGCCGCTTTCATCGCTTGGGCTTCTTTGGCAGGCGCTGGAGCAGCCGGATATTTTCATCCCCGCGCTTCGCCGATCGACCCGCTTCGGAATCTACATAGAGGCTGTCAATCGTCAGTCCACGCTCCACAACCAATCCGGCTGCGGCAACCTCGGCATCCGTCAAAGCCCCCGGACTGCTATGGGCATATCCCCACCGCGCTATCGATTTGCGAACCTCGGCCAGCGCCGTGGAATCCGGGATCTGGTCAGCATTCATGGCTGCAATTTCTCCGGCAGCTTCGGATCGGGTAACCGGTACATCTCGCCTTTGCCGAGCGACATAGAGCCCCGGTTATCGAGCTTGCCAGCTTTGCCGCCGCCCGCCTCGTGGGTGCCACCGCGCTCTCTGTCCTTGCCCTGGCCATTGGCTTGGGAGAACGCGATGTAGATCGGTGAACCACCGTTAGCTACGATGTTGTCTAAAAACCCCTGCACTGTCGCGTGCGCCTCGCGGTCGTAAGGAAAAGAGTAAAGGATAGGACCGGCCGGACTGTAGACAAACGCCCCAGGCTTGGCTTGATCAAGTAGCCGCATCCACAGGAAAATAGCGCCTTTGTTACTTGGGTCCGGCTCCTCAATACGACACCAGAATAGAGCAGCGCGTTGCCCATTGAACTGGGCGATAGTCGCGGGTCGCGGATGTCCGAAATAGGATTCGAGTGAGGACCAGATTGCCCAGGCTGAAAACAGAGTCAGCACCATGAGAGTAACCTTTAGCCACCAACGTCCACGCGAACCGATCAGCATCCACGTCGAGGCGGCGAGCAGAAGAACAAACGCGAGCGGTATCACAACCGTTGTCACTTTTAGTACGCGCCACCCCCTGCAATTTCCGTCGCTTCCGTGAAACGTTTCTGTAATTCGTTGATATCTATCACCTCGCCTGCGGCAGTTAAGGTAAACCTCATTGCCGTGATCTCTTCACCCTTGTGAGTCAGGGTTAGGCTCTTCTCGTGCAGCTTGAGATCTTCGCTTTTCGTTACCCGATACAACGCCACAACGCATTTAACCGGTTCGCTGCCATTGAGCCGATAAAGGTGCACGTTAACTATGTAGGAACCTTCTAGTATTCCCCGAATCTCCACCGTCTCTTGATTAACGGCGCTCTGCACTATGCGCCCGTCAGGAAGGGTCACCTTGTTGCTATGAGCGCCGGTGCAATCATGGGTGAGAACCATCAAGCCATCGGCCAAGCGCTGGAAATAGACGAGGTGATTTAAGGGGTCAGAAACGTATAAATCCAGATCCGAATCTGAGTCGCCCGACCATTCCAGTTTAACCAAATAAAGCGCGTTGGCGCTGATATGCGTCGATTTTGCACTGGAGAGGGTTTGTTGGACCAGTGATAGCGTGACGAAGAAAATCATGGCCACCAGCAACCCCATTAAAAGATCGGTCGTGGGGATTCCGGGGAATTCGCCTCGGCGATTCATTTCTTCAGTGCGCAGCCGATGTGGTGCACGACCAGTTGGTGTTCAAAGGCGAGGACAATCATCAGGGCGATACCTACGATGGTCGGCGCGAACGCAATTCCGACCCCTTGCATTCCTAAGGCAATTGATCGCTGGATCTGACTCGGGTCAGCACTCAGACCAGCGGATTGCAAGGCGACATAGATTCCACCCGCTGCTCCAAGCAACCCGAAATATGGAACGATATAAAAAGCGAAATGAAGCCATTCGGCTTTGTTCAGTAATGTTTCCAGCTTGTCGTAAAGCGGACTATTGCGACTAGCGATAGTGGCGTGTTCTGTGAACGGATCGATCCGCCAGCAAAGCAACCCAGCGTAGCACGAAGCCAACACGAAAATTGCTACCTCACACCCGATGGCTGCCTGTCCGAACCAATGAAGAGTAGTGAACGCACCATGACCGTAAATCACTGTTGCCGCCGCTACTGCAACGACCAGCATCGTTGTGACGCACCAACGGAGAAATAAGGTCTTCACCTAACGTCCCCCTTGTCCTCGCAGAGCGCGTGAAGCGAATCGACGGAAAAATGCGGTCCGAATACCGCTCTGCCTTTGTACAGGAACTTCTCTCGTGCTTCGTGTTCGACCGCTGTCAGCACGGCGAGCAAGGCGGTTTGGGCGATCTCGGAGCGCGTCATATTTTCCGAGAGCCGCCACTTGCGGCTACGCCAAACAATGCCCTCGTCAGGAAAAGTAATTTGCAGGTACCACCCAGCCATTTCCCATTTGGCTTCGATCCGCCAGTCCCGATACTTGATGCTGGCGAGTACCTCGTAGACCCGATTTTCAAAGGGGATTTTGTTATCAATCATTTTGGGAAAAGCATGTAGTGCGTCCCATCTTTCCCGACCCTGAACCCTGGCCGTCGCTCCTTCGCATCCCAACGAAGGGCATCATCCTCGACCGTAAACGTGAGGTTAATAAAATGTCTCCTGGCCTCTGCCACTAACCATTTGAGACGATCTTTTTTATCTGACAGTTTTGCCTGCGCAACATCACCTATGGAGCGATCCAAAATTTTAAACCGCTGACAGAAAACGGGCTGTCGAGACAACTTAATTCGGACATCATTTTTCCATTCGTCGAGTGACATTTTTGTCACGTCTCTCCAGTCATCCCAGATTTTCAGGCGATCCAATCCTTCCCACCACAGGTCGAGCAGGATTCCCCAAACCTCATATTGCTGAGTTGCGGGATACCGTTCTATGATTGCGATTAGCGGCTTGAATAACGGCGACGCCAGCTTTTCCACCTTGGCCTTCAGATTTGCCAGTCGCGCAGCTTCTTCACTATCGCTTTGCTCATCCTGTTCGGTATCTTGATCGCCGAGATTACCCTGATCGGGGCGAGCCCAAGAATCTACCTTCGGCGGATCATCCGACTTCACCGGAGCCTTAAACCGATCAACAGCAGCTTCGACATCCTTAGCTGTCGGCTTGCCGTTGGGTGAATCCTTGACAGCCTCATTCCACGCTTCGCGCTGCTCTTCCGGTTCAAGTTTAGTAAGCGGCCGAACTTGGCTCTCGTGCGTTGGAGTTTCTGAACAATTGTTCAGATTAGAAACTATCTCAGCCGCATCCATTAATTGAGCAGCACGGCGATAACTCATCTGCCACCGTTCCCGACAGTAGTCTTCGAAGGTATCGAACTCCTGCCGGTAGAGCCGCGAGTTACGGATTTCCAGCAGAGCGTTGCCAACCTCAACAAACGTCTGCAACCCTCTTTCGATGACAGCTTCGCACTTTTCGAGCCGAGTAGATTCCTTTGGTGATAAAACGGCCGCCATCATTTCGACGCCCCTTCCATTTGGGATTC
>Ga0209647_1000880_pt1 | contig 27005 bp, 28 predicted proteins | sample GraSoi_2013_60cm_FD_185827 | JGI IMG/M metagenome (GOLD analysis project Ga0209647, IMG submission 185827) | Grasslands soil microbial communities from the Angelo Coastal Reserve, California, USA - Sample 9_17_2013_60cm (SPAdes) (version 2) | ecosystem: Environmental > Terrestrial > Soil >... | reverse complement strand
TGGGCTCTGCCCAGCGGCGAGCTTGGAGGGCTCCCTGGTGAGTTCTATCAGTTTGCCAATTCGATCCGAAGCGAGCTATCGGCGGTGAGCGTCCGCCCAGTCATCTGCTAGTCTTTTCAAATTGTCATGCCTGCTTCCATCGGAACCAGTGTAGTTCAAGGGTCTCAAAGAATTGACATTAGCTCCCCTTCCGATCGTCATTCGCTTTGGCTTGAAGTGCTCGCTGCCATTACAATTAATAACATGCATATATAGCGTGGATAGATTTCATAATCGTGTTATGAAGCTTCCGTTGATGATTGCTTGATCGTCGAGCTCAAGGCGGTGCAAAAGGTACTGCCGCCGTTTCTTTTTCGCCCTGGTAGTGATCCGGAATCCCCGCCACAAATTGATTTAGGTCTCCGGCTGCACAATTCTGTTATGGTCGATTTTCGCGATATCTGTATCTGTTCTGGTCGAAACATTTAGGAGAAGTTAGTTCGACGGAGGAAAGAGCTTCTCCTTATCCGGCTAATTAATATCGGAGAAAAGCCATGTCTGCGATAATCAAATTCGTCGCGCCCACTGGCCTTTTATTTCAGCCTGGCCACGAAAGGAATGCTGCCGCGACACCGAAAGAAAAAGCGACCGAGCCCGGAACGATCGGCGACTCAAAAGAGAGATTCTGGAAGCCGCCGATAGGAGGAGCGTCTCAAACGTCAGCGGAAGCATTCGTTCTCGTGGTGTTCCTGATCCTGGTGCCGGCCGGAATATTCAACTGTTCTGCGCAATTATACTACCTATTGGATAGCGATGCGGTTGGGCATGTAGCCGCGAAGGCTATTAACGGAGGTGTGTAGGGGAAGTAATTATCGGATGTGGCGCAGCAAGCTGTCCGAACGATCGAGGCGTCGCCACCTCGATCCGCCGGGAAGAGGAGGGGATCTTCCTCCGACGAACGGTTTCGATTCGTAAAGCCGTCTGCTCGAATCACCAGGAATCTGACCTAGGTCTCGCTAGCTTCGATCGCCACGTCTTTGTCAACATATTGTTACAATCGTCGCGTTGCCTTCCAGCGCACGGTTTGATTACCTCGCCTGGAAACTTACCTCCGCGTGGAATGGCTAACACGAGCCGTTAGGGAAAGGAGCGGATCACAACTCACTGACGGCTCTAGTCGAGACATGAAAACAGGAAAAATGAAAAGCAAGATCCATATGAAGGCCGAATCACCTATCAATCGGTCAAATAAGAGAAACAGCATTTTCGGATTCTCCCGTCTGCGGCCCCAAAGACTCCGGTGCACAACCGCGATGTTCGGTGCCGCCGTTGCCGGCATTCTGCTGGCGCTCCCGGCAGCGGCAAGAGACGACGGCGACGTAAAAACGGTCGAACACGTACTGCTTATATCGGTCGACGGGATGCATCAGTCCGATTTGGCTTGGTACGTCCAGACTCACCCCCAGTCTACGTTGGCAAAGCTGGTGGCTAAGGGTGTCAACTACTCCAACGCGAGCACGCCCTTTCCCTCGGACTCGTTCCCTGGATTGATCGGGCAGGTGACGGGCGGTAACCCAGCAACCACCGGCATCTACTATGACGACACTTGGAACCATGCGGTGTTCCCGCCGAGGACCACGAACTGCGTCGGCCCTGCACCTGGCGGAGAGGTTGCTTACACTGAAGCTGCCGACAAGAACTTGGGCGCACTCGACGCGGGTCAGGGTATCGTCCCGTCTCCCGACAACCCGGATCCTTGGGAAGACATTCTGCAGATGACGAGCAATCCGGTGAAAGTAATCAATCCATTGAACTTGCCTGTCGATCCCAAGACATGCGAGCCGATTTACCCCAACAAATATCTGAAAGTAAACACGATTTTCGAGGTGGCCCACCAGCACCATTTGCTGACGGCGTGGTCTGACAAGCATCCTGCCTACCTGGCCTTGTCCGGTCAGTCCGGCGAAGGTGTCGACGATTACTTTACTCCCGAGATCAACAGCAGCGCGAACCCAGCCGCTCCGACGGATCCGAGCCAGCCCGATTGGACCACGGACAACCTTAAGACCCAGCAGTACGACGGCTACAAGGTTCAGGCCGTCATCAACTGGATCAATGGTCATCGCCATGATGGCAGCGGCAACCCAGGGACGCCGGCGATCTTTGGAATGAACTTCCAAACCGTTTCGACAGGCCAGAAGCTGCCAAACTCCAAAACGGAGGGTGACCTGTCGGGGACCGCCCTAGGCGGCTATCATGCCGACGGCACGACCCCCGGGCCGGTCTTGACCAACGCGCTCGACTTCATTGACCAATCCCTTGACAAGATGTATGACGCTCTCGAGCGGCGGGGACTCCTCAGTAGCACCGCGATCATCGTGTCGGCCAAACATGGGCAGTCGCCAATGAATCTCGCCGCCCTCAACCGAATCGACGACGGCCAAATTATCTCCGCTCTCAACACTGCGTGGAAAGGCTCCCACCCCGGCGCCACGTTGGTAGCGTTTATGGTCGACGACGACGGCATGATCCTCTGGCTCAACGATAGGTCCGACGCGGCCACCAAATTTGCGAGGCAGTTCCTCATGAACTACAACAATTCCGCTGCGAGCGTCGACGGCAAGCCCGTCACGTCTGCCGGTCTTTGGCAGGTATATACGGGCCTGGCAGCAGCGCAGCTCATCGGCGTTAAAGAGAATGATCCTCGGGTACCCGACGTGATTGGCATTGCTCAGTACGGGGTCGTCTACACCGGCCACAAGGCCAAAATCGCCGAGCACGGTGGTGATCACCCCGAGGATCGAAATGTCCCTATCCTAGTGGTATGGCCCGGAGCGACTGGCGGCTTGAATGTCACAGCGCCGGTAGAGACGACGCAGATCGCCCCAACCATTCTGGAGCTGCTCGGTCTCGACTCCCACGAGCTCCAGGCGGTCCGTATCGAGGGCACGGAGCCCCTTTTCTAACCCAGATATACGGATTTGAATGTCGCAGCAGCGCGCGGGAGACTTAGCGGTCTCCCGCGGGAAAGCGGAGCAGGGTAAGGTCTTGAGGAGAGTCGTAAACGCCAAGGTCACCGTCCGTAACTGCGAGACCGCCAACGCCAACGGCGAAGAGTAACACCGGTAACGCCGGGCGCCAGACGCGAAAGCGCCAAACGCTACCGACCACCCAGAGGCCAGTAGTTCTCCTTCTCTGGACGCTCAAGACAATTTATCCCCGAATAGAGGTGGGAAGAAAAAACTTGGGCCGCGTCTGTACAGATATATAACTACAATAGCTACATTATTTTAGCTCTAATTTGGGCAACACGCCGTATAGACTCTAAAAAGTGCCTCGTAACTTTCGAAGAAGTCGCGACCGGCCGGGCGGCCCGATATGCACGAGGAGCCTATCCCGAAATAGTTCACCTTAGCCATCACCGATGGCTGGAACAGTTGAAGAAAGTCTCAGAAACTCATAGCTGAAAGGCTCCCGCTTTGGTCGCTCTGTCCTAAGCTTTGTACCAAGATTTTTCGTTCAATCGCTCGAACGTTTTGCAAAGCCGTGGCTGTGCCACAGTCTGTCCCTTCTCAAAATGAAGCGATTGCGTTTCAAGGGCCGCTAGCTCTTCGAGTGAGGAGTAAGGAGCTGTTCGACTTTTTTGGCTACAAAGGCTGATGTTTGTGACGCCTGGCCTCTCGATAGAAGGGCGATCTTGAACTTCACACAAATATCCAGCTTCTTATACCGCTACTTCATCGCTTCGGCGGCTTATGAACCAAGCTGAGATTATTTGTACGTTGCTGATCGTCGTTGTGGCGCTGGCAATGTTGGCGAAGAAAGCGGCGTTGCCCTACCCGGTATTGCTGGTGATCGGTGGACTTGCGCTCGGGTTTGTCCCTGGCTTGCCAGGGGTAAGGCTAGAGCCGGATCTCGTGTTTCTGTTTTTGTTGCCGCCGTTGCTCTATCCGGCGGCGCTCTTTACATCTTGGCGAGATTTTCGCGCGAACCTGAGCCCCATCTTGTTGCTCGCGATAGGGCTTGTCTTGTTAACAACCGCATTCGTCGCCGTTGTCGCGCACTCGCTGACTGGTTTGCCGTGGGCGACTGCATTTATTCTCGGCGCAATTATTTCACCTACGGATGCGGTTGCAGCGACCGCGATCGCGAACCGTCTGCGCATACCACAAAGAATCGTCACCATTTTGGAGGGCGAGAGTCTCGTCAACGACGCGACGGCACTCGTCGCCTACCGCTTTGCAATTGTGGCGATGATGAGCGGAACGTTTTCATTTTCTGAAGCAAGCCTCCGCTTTTTTTTAGTCGCCCTTGGCGGCATGGGAATTGGGCTAATTGTCGGTTGGTTCGCTTCCCAACTTCACCGTCGTCTCGACGATCCGCCCGTTCAAATCACGATTTCATTGCTCACGCCGTTTGCCGCTTACATTCCGGCGGAGCGTTTGCATGTCTCCGGCGTACTGGCAGTGGTCGCGGCCGGGCTGTTTCTCGGCTGGCGTACGCCGCAGGTCCTCACTTACCGGACGCGGCTCAACTTGTACGTGTTTTGGGAGATGATGGTATTCCTGCTGAATGGCCTGGTCTTTGTCCTGATCGGCCTGCAACTGCCGCGCCTTCTTCATTCGTTCTCTGGCCGCTCTCTGAAACAGCTTTTTTGGCACGGCACGCTCATAAGCTGCGCCACTATTGTTGTGCGTATCGCTTGGGTCTTTGCATCAACCAACGTGCTGCGTCTGATAAGCATTTCCTTGCGCAAAAGAGATCCATATCCGGCGTGGCAGAACCTGGCGATTGTTGCCTGGACAGGGATGCGCGGTGTTATGTCGCTCGCAGCCGCGCTCGCGATGCCGCTGACGCTTTCGGACCGCAGCCCTTTCCCTGGACGCGATTACATTTTGTTCATCACTTTTTGCGTGATTCTCGCGACGCTGGTGCTCCAAGGTCTGAGTTTGCCCGCAGTGATCCGTCGCCTTGGAGTGGTGGATGACGGGCGCGCAAAGGTGGAAGAAAGGACGGCGCGGCTGAAAGCGAATGAAGCAGCGCTGGCATACCTCGGGGAAGTCGATAACCAGTTCCCGCCGGACATCGTGGAACGACTCCGCGTTGAATACGACGACCGCATCCGGCAATTGGAAGTATGCGCGAATACTGGCGGAGTCGGCTCTGTTGGATTGATCGCGCCCTCCTATCAACGCTTGCAGCAAGACGCGCTCGACGTAGAACGCCGGACCATCATTCAATTGCGCGATGAATATGCCATCAATGACGAGGTTTTACGCCGCATTCAGAGCGACCTCGATCATGCCGAAGCGAGGCTGCACGGAGTAGAATAACGGGTTCACCTGGCTGACAACGTCTTTGTCGCCGATAGTATCGCCCATTTCGCCCACCTATATGCCCATCCTCGCTTCCCGTTTTCACCCGCCGGCCTACCTGCGCAATGGGCACATCCAGACGATCCTACCTGCGCTTTTGCGTCGGCGATTGAACATCGCTTTTGAGCGGGAGCGGTTGGAACTGGAGGACGGCGATTTCCTTGATCTCGACTGGGCGCGAATGGGCGGAGACAAGTTGGCGATTCTTTCGCACGGCTTGGAGGGATGCTCTGACGATGGTTCTAATCGTGGGATGACGACTACGCTCCATGCAGCGGGATGGGATGCGCTGGCGTGGAATCTCCGCGGCTGCGGGAAAGAGATGAATCGGCTACCACGCTCTTATCACAGCGGCGAGACTGGCGATTTAGGGGCGGTGATTCGCTTCGCGGCCACCAGATATTCGCGAATCGCGCTGATTGGATTCAGCCTTGGGGGGAACATGACCCTGAAGTATCTCGGCGAAGCCAGTCCACATCCGGTGGTGATCGGTGCGGTGGCGATCTCTGTGCCGATCGATCTCGCTGCAACCGCGCGAGCCCTCGATTACCGTTGGAGCAATCGGATCTATCTTCGGCGCTTTATCAAGAGCCTGATCGCTAAAGTTGAAACCAAGGCGCGCAGATTTCCTGATCAGGTCGACGCCAGTCGGATTCGAACGATCCGGACATTTCAGGAATTCGACGATCGCTATACCGCGCCGATCCATGGTTTTCGAGATGCAGCGGATTATTGGAAGAAGTCCAGCGCGCGCCAGTATCTGGATCGAATAACAATTCCGACTCTGCTTTTGAACGCCTATGATGATCCCTTTCTCACACCGGGATGCTTTCCCTTTGCTGAGGCAGAACAGAATCCTTCTCTGTTCTTCGAAGCGCCGGAATCGGGAGGTCATATGGGATTTGTTGATCTGACCCGTGGCAGCGAGCCATGGTTCGAACGGCGCGTTGTTGAGTTTCTCGGGACGTCCGTACGTGTCGAGGATCGACAGAAGCGGTTGTGATTGGGCGTGGTTGACTGTTCCTTCCGGACTCGGCTCAAAATTTGCTGCCTTCTTCCGAGTGTCTGCAATTACCGATTGCTAATTAGTTATGACATGTCTGCTTTGATGCGATTATCGATTGTTTGGGGAGCAAAGGGAATATGAAATATGTTTTAATTCTGTTATTAGGGGCTACGTGTGCGCACGCACGGGTGGATGGGATCTGGTCAGATAAACCAGTATTGCGGACGATGAGAGAAACCGGTCTTTGTGACTTACGCAATCAATTGGCCGAGGAGAATGACCCGAAGCTTAAAGCGGTTCCTTAGCCCGATGAGTTCTGCCCAACAGATCGTGCGGCGGAGCGGGACAGCGCCGTAACCCGCCAGTCGAAACAACGAATACGGCGACTGGAACAAAAAAGAGCCGGACGCTCAAGTCCTCGCGTTTATTACACCGCTCGGCAAATTTTGGCTGCGGTACTGGCTGGCTAAAATCTGCAAAGTCTTCTTGCCAGGCAAAAACACGCACTTAAGAAAATTTGCACGAGAACCTTCGGTAGCAAGAAGAGCAAATCTAAAGTAGCAAACACTTATGTCGCTCCCGGACGGGCCGAAATCTCCTAAGATCTGGCAAATGCTTCAGTGGATTACGATGCCATTTGCTTTTATGCGGGGTTGCAGTGATCGCTATGGCGACCGCTTCACGGTGTCTCTCAGCCAGAGATTACCTCCGGTCGTCTTCTTCAGCAATCCCAAGGCCTTGCAGGTCATTATGACAAGCGACGATTCCGAGCTCTTCGATTCACCTGGTGACCTAAACACGCTATTAGAACCTCTCCTAGGAACGCAATCCCTGATGGGATTGAGTGGTGATCGCCATCGGCGGATGCGTCAATTGTTGATGCCTTCCTTTCATGGAGAACGGATGCGTTCGTACGGACAGCTTATTCGAGACATCACTGAGGAGGTAATGAGAGAGCGGGTCGCTGGAAAGGCCTTTCCTGTGCGAAAGTCCATGCAAAAGATTTCCATGCGCGTCATCCTGCGAGCGGTCTTTGGTTTAAACGAGGGCGCCCGCTATCAGCAACTCGAGAGGCTTCTGGCAACGATGCTCGATAGAATGAGTAATCCATTCAGTGTGAGCCTCCTCTTTTTTCCGATGCTACGGCAAGATCTTGGGCCACTGAGTCCATGGGGGAACTTCGTCCGTACCCGACGGGAGATAGACCAGCTCATTTACGCTGAAATCGCCGAGCGTCGAACCCATCTAGACGCGTCTCGCAACGATATCCTCACTTTGCTCATGTCTGCTCGTGACGAAGCCGGCGAGGCCCTGACGGATGCGGAGTTGCGCGACGAGTTGATGACCCTATTGGTAGCCGGTCATGAAACGACCGCCACGGCTATTACATGGGCGTTGTACTGGATTCACAAATTTCCGACAATACGTCAGCAACTGTTGAAGGAACTTCAGGCACTCGACGGCCCACTGGACCCGACTGTTGTATTTCGACTACCCTATCTCAACGCCGTTTGTTCCGAAACGTTACGGATTTACCCGGTAGGGATGACCTTGTTTGCGCGAGTCACAAAATCGACCGTTGAGCTGATGGGTTCCTCACTTGAACCTGGTACCGTAGTCATCGGCTGCATCTACCTGGCTCATCATCGCGAGGATGTCTACCCAGATCCGGATGAATTCAGGCCTGAACGCTTTTTGGAACGCCATTATTCTCCTTTTGAGTATTTGCCGTTTGGCGGAGGCGTCCGGCGCTGCATTGGTATGGCGTTTGCCCAATTCGAGATGAAATTGGTGATTAGCGGCATCTTGTCGGGCTTCGAGCTCGCGCTGGCTGATAGCCGTTCCGTACGTCCGGTGCGTCGCGGCATAACCTCAGGGCCATCTCCGTTTCGAATGGTTGTCAAAGAGCACCGGTCCTAGGTCGGTATCACCAGCGGGCATCTGAAGTGCTTCCGGGAAGCCATTTCGGCTGAATCGGCGCGCGCGTGATCGGCATCGCCAGATAGGCTTCGGACATTCCTGCAAACCGGGTCCCTCCCGCAGCGGGCGTCTCAAACGTCGATTGAGGTAGGGGACGATTTAACTCCACTCGACAGCTGAACCGAATTTAAAGATATATTCGGCGAGCCGAAGTTCATCCTACGTTGGAACGTGTCATGACCGCAACCTCTCATCGCATTTTCAACCTGAGCGCCGCTATCGCTTTAAGCTTCCACTGGTGGGTATGGCTGCTCTTTTTCCTTGCTGCATCCCTACCAGATCAACTGGAGCCAGCTATACGAAAGCGAGCACGCTTTCGATCCCACCGAGGATTGTTCCACACCTATTCAGTTTGGATCTTATTGGGACTGACAATCTTTTGGTTGCCGACAGCACCTGTTACTGTTGGTGGCATTCCAGTCTTCAATACCGGTGTCAAAGTGTTGGTCTGGATCTATCTAGCCGGTGTGCTATGCCATCTGTTGGCCGACACCGGAAGTCGTCAAGGGTGCTCCATCTTACTGCCGTGCGACTGCGGCCAATTGGGATACTGCCGCTGCCACTGGTATACCCGTCGGCTATCGTTCAAATGGTATCGCACCGGAGAATTCTCTGAGGCGGTTTGTCTCTTCCTGTTCTGTGGTCTCTGCGCGGCGATCGCAGCCTGGCGGTGGAAGAACCATTTGGATTTTGCTTAATTAGCAGGTCGCTTCGATCTCGCCGGACATTGCGGGCAAGGGCATCGCCAATCCGCTCGCAACGATCCTGTCGGCGGCGATGATGCTGCGCTATTCGCTTGACCGCCCCGAGCAAGCCGCGCGGGTCGAGAATGCCGTCAAGAAAGTGTTGAAGAGCGGCTTGCGCACCGGCGACATCTGGGAACCCGGCCGTCAGCGCGTCGGCACTCGCGAGATGGGGGACGCAGTCCTGAAAGCGCTGTAGTCGCGGGGGAGTTTGTCTTCCAAGCTAGCGCCAGTCATGGCGTGGCTTGGAAGTCGCGAGCGATACCGCAAGCGGCGGCTGACCGATCGAGGTATCTATACGCGACGTATGTTCAAGCGGACACGCAGGAGCATACAACTTCTTGTCGGTAAAAACTCAAACATCAACCCTAGCAAGAAACAAAATATGACACAAAAAACCGTAGCGGAAATCTTTGTCGAAACTCTGATCGCGACAGGCGTGACGCGGATTTACGGTGTCGTGGGCGACTCGCTCAACGGCATTCTGGAGGAGATTCGTCGGAGCAAGAAAATTGAGTGGATTGGCGTGCGTCACGAAGAGACGGGAGCATTTGCCGCAGGCGCCCAAGCCCACTTGACAGGTGAACTGGCGGTTTGCGCCGGGAGTTGCGGACCGGGCAATATGCACTTGATCAACGGACTCTACGACTGTCACCGCAGCCGCGTGCCGGTGCTGGCCCTTGCGGCGCAGATTCCGAGCCAGGAGATCGGTAGCAACTACTTTCAGGAAACCCATCCCGACCAGCTTTTTCGCGATTGTAGCCATTACTGCGAATTGATTTCACAGACGACTCAAGTGCCGCGGGTGCTCGAGATCGCCATCCAAAGTGCATTAACAAATAAGGGCGTGGCCGTTGTGGCGATTCCGGGCGATATCGCTCTCAAAGAGGCAAAGTACCGCAAACCGAGCGCCTCCATCAAGGCGTGCCATCCGGCGGTGAGCCCTTCGGAGGACGAGGTCAAGCAGCTGGCCGCACTACTGAGCTTAGGTAAGGCGGTTACGATCCTGGGTGGTGCTGGGTGTGCCGGAGCCCACGCCGAACTGATGCAATTGGCCGGCAAACTCAAGTCGCCCATTGTCTCGGCCTTACGCGGTCGGGAACACATCCAGTACGACAATCCCTACGATGTGGGATTGACCGGCCTGATCGGCTTTTCCTCCGGCTACCACGCGATTATGCAAGCCGACACGCTGCTGATGCTCGGTACGGATTTTCCTTACACCCAGTTTTATCCCGAAAAGGCAACCATCATTCAAGTCGATCGCCGCGGTGAGAACCTCGGACGCCGCACCCGGCTCGACCTCGGGATAATCGGCGATGTGAAGGCGACACTCGGGGCGCTGGTGCCGTTTCTCGATGAGAAAAAAGATCACACGCACCTGAAACGATTTATCCGCCATTATCAGGACACACGAAAGGGACTGGATGAGCTCGCGGTCGGGCATCCGGGACGCAAACCAATGCACCCGCAGTACGTCGCGAAAATTGTCGACGAAGTTGCGGCCGACGATGCGATCTTTACCTGTGATGTCGGCACCCCCACAGTCTGGGCCGCGCGTTATCTCACCATGAACGGCAAGCGACGCCTACTGGGTTCCTTTAATCACGGATCTATGGCTAACGCCATGCCCCAGGCCATCGGGGCGCAGCTTACGTTCCCCGGTCGCCAAGTTGTCACCTTTTCCGGTGACGGCGGACTGTCCATGCTGATGGGCGACCTGCTGTCGCTGCATCAGCACAAGCTGCCGGTGAAGATTATTGTTTTTAGTAATAGCGCGCTGGCCTTTGTCGAATTGGAAATGTTGGCTGCGGGTATTCTCGGGCACGGAACCGAGCTGGTGAATCCAGACTTTGTCGCGCTGGCCCGTTCGGCTGGCATGTTCGGGGTGCGGGTGGAAGATCCGGCCGATTTGAAGGAAGCTGTGACCGAGGCGTTTCAGCACGACGGACCGGCGCTGATCGACGCAGTGGTCAACCGGACAGAGCTTTCCATGCCGCCGACCATTAAGGTCGATCAGGCGGTCGGGTTCAACCTCTGGGCGCTCAAAGCGGTGCTCAATGGCCGTGGCGACGAGCTGATCGACCTAGCGGTAAGCAATCTGATTCGATAAACAGCGGATCGGTTACCGAGGACTGGTGCAAGCGACCATAAGGTACGAAACGATCGGATGGACTTTGATTGTACGACCGATTATTGTATTGATTGGTATGAAACGGACGCGTTCTCGCGGGTTGTTGGGCCGCCCGCGGGCCTTTGATATCGACAAAGCTTTGGAACGAGCACTCCAGGTATTTTGGGAAAAAGGCTATGAAGGAACCTCATTGCCGGATTTGACCGAAGCCATGGGCATCAACCGCCCCAGCCTTTATGCCGCTTACGGGAACAAGGAAGCTTTGTTCCGGAAAGCACTTGATCGCTATGTCGAAAGGACGATGGCCTTCGTGCGCGACGCAATCAACGAGCCGACGGCACGCGGTGTCGCTGAACGCCTGCTGCGTTCGGCCGCCGATATGGTGACTCACCCGCGCAATCCGCGCGGATGTCTGACTGTGCGCGGCGCACTTTCCTCAGGAGAGGAGGCCGATCCGATCCGGCTGGAATTAGCTTTGCGTCGTTCGGAGGGCGAAGCGGCGATCCGCGAGCGACTTGAGCGGGCGAAGGGGGAGGGCGAGTTGCCAACCGGCGCCAATCCGGCCGATCTGGCCCGTTATCTTGCGACGGTGTACCAAGGAATGTCCGTGCAGGCGGCCGGCGGCGCCAGCCGCGAACAATTACGAAGGGTTGCCGAGACAGCATTAAGAGCCTGGCCCAAGTAAATATCAGCCGCAGTTCGGACAACGATTACGGCAACTGGGACAAAAGAAGCCCCGTCTCACATCTGTGCTGTTCATTACTTCTGGATCGTAGACAAAGAACAGCGTGGCTGTATGGGAGAACCAACACATCGGTTCGTCGAAACAAACGGTATTCGAATGCATGTGGCTGAGCAGGGGCAAGGTCCGCCCGTGCTTCTCTGCCACGGGTTCCCAGAATTATGGTACTCCTGGCGCCATCAGCTTTCGGCGTTGGCGGCAGCGGGTTTCCATGCCGTGGCTCCCGACATGCGCGGCTACGGTCAGACAGATCGGCCGGAGGCCATCGACCAATACACACTGCTTCATTTGGTCGGTGATATGGTTGGCTTACTTGATGCCTTGGGCCACGAGACGGCGGTGATCGCTGGCCATGATTGGGGTGCTCCAGTCGCGTGGCATGCCGCGCTACTCCGTCCCGATCGTTTCCGTACGGTGATCGGGTTGAGTGTCCCTTTCATTCCTCGGGGCCCAGTTTATCCCAGCAAAAGCTATCCGGAGACCGATGACACAGTATTTTATCAAAGCTATTTCCAGTCTCCAGGAGTGGCGGAAGCGGATCTCGAACACGACGTGCGGTTTTCGGTGCGAACGTTTCTTTATGGCGCCTCCGGCGATGCTCCACAACCAGTGATCAATGTGCCGGGCCACGTTTTCATGGTGCCCCGGAAAGGTGGCATGATGGCAAACCGGGTAAATCCAACTTCGCTACCCCCATGGCTCACTGAAGCCGATGTTGAGGTCTACGTAGAGCAATTCGAGCGAACCGGCTATCGAGGCGGTCTGAACTGGTACCGTAATATAGATCGGAATTGGGAATTGATGGCGCCCTTTGCGGGACTGAAGATTACAGTTCCTGCGCTCCTGATTGCGGGCGATCGCGATCTTGTGCTGGCATTCCGCGGAATGGATCAGGTAATTTTTAACTTACCGGCGAGCGTGCCTAAACTGCAAAAGACCCTCCTTCTGCCGGGATGCGGCCATTGGACTCAGCAAGAGCGACCACAGGAGGTAAACGACGCGATGATTGCGTTTCTGCAGGGGCTATAACAACCCGTTAAATGGCAGACAGTTAGATGCTGCGAAGTCGATCTGCTCGTCCGGTCGGTTAGTCGATCTTTTGGCGAGTAGCTGAAAATCGAGAGGCATTAGTTCACAACTGCTTTTCGCCGTGTAGATAGGATTCTTTAACGGTCGATGCAAATACCTGAATGCCAACAATCGCCGATTGTTGGGCCAGGCAAAGCTGCGTTCTGGATATTTGTCCAAAGTTTTCATCGACTTTTTGGACACAGATTCCGGCAATCGAGACAAACACAGCAGATCCCTAAAGGATCGATGTTAATTAGTTTAACTCCCGATGCAGGGAAGGGAAAGCTAGTTGATAAAATTATCCGGAAAACCAAATACATGAAACGAGCAGTAGCTTCTAAAAGTTCTTATCTGGGCAAGCGCGCCATTGTAGTTGGTGCAGGATTAGCTGGTTTATCGGCCGCTCGTGTGTTGTCAGATTATTTCGAGGAAGTAATGATTCTGGATCGCGACAAGCTACCAGATAACGCTATCCCGCGACCTGGCGTTCCTCAAAGTAAACATCCCCACGGCCTGCTGGCAGGCGGACTAAAGGCACTAGAGGATCTTCTCCCCGGCTTCGGAAATGACCTAATGCAAGCGGGAGCTGAACCGATTGATCCTGGTTTCGACGTTCTCAATGAGCTCCCTGGTCAGGATCTTTGTCCGAAAACGAAATTCGGCTGGTCGACTTACTCGATGTCCCGGCCGTTGATTGAGTCCACGCTGCGACGGCAGGTCGAGCACATGGGGAACATAAAAGTGCGAGGTGGATGCCGAGTCCTTAATATTGTAAGCGAATCGAATATCCAAGCCGCTACGGGAATTCAGTGCCAAATGGTTGATGGCAGCCGCGAAACAATCAAATCAGATCTTATCGTGGATGCATCCGGGAACGGATCCTTAACTGTAGAATTCCTGAAGTCTACTGGCCGAAGGCCGCCTGAGGAGACGAGCATCAGTGTAAATACCCGTTACGCTAGCGCTCTTTTCGAGCGTTCCCACATTTGGAATGACTACAAGGTTGTTCTGACTTTTCCAAATGCACCGGAACAGGTCCGGGGAGGCCTTATCCTTCCGGCAGAAAATAATACTAACCATGTCATATTAGCCGGGAAGGATAAAGATATTCCACCCATCGATGGTAATGAATTTCTAAACTACGCACAGCAGCTCCCGACACTGACCGTCTATAACGCAATCAAGAATGCGAAACGTCTAACCGATATAACGCCGATTTCCTTTCCCGAAAGCAGATGGCGACATTTCGCGCAGGTCCCTGACTTTCCTCGCGGGCTGCTTCCGATGGGGGACGCAATTTGTCGCTTTAATCCAATTTACGGCCAAGGAATGACGGTGGCCGCGCAGGAAGGCAAGATGCTTTCTGATGTGCTTCAGACATTGGACGGAGATCCGCTCGCTACGCTGGCGCCAACTTTTCTAACCAAAGCTGAGACCCTACTTGCCGATCCGTGGGCTATGTCGGCAATTCCTGACTTTATGTACCCGGAAACAATTGGCGAACGCCCACCAGACTTGGAGGATCGCCTCAATTTTCAGAGCGCATTGGGTCGATTGGCCGCCCGTGATGTGGAACTCTATGAATTGTTAATAGAGATCAGGCACCTTCTCAAACCACTTACGCTATTAGACGATCCTTGTATCGTAACGAGAGTAAAAGAAGAAATCGCGGATGCTTCACAGGGTACCGAATCGCTAGGGGCCCATTCTAACTAATACCACCTAAACAGCGGGCACCGCTGTCTGCTTAGATCTTGGACTCATCCAGCTTGAGCTTCATTTATCGACTGGGCGGTCTGTAAGGGCAAATCTTCTTTGGCGGATGTAGCCGCAAAGGCAACAACCACGCGAAGTTGTTCCTCGAAAAGGGATGGAAAGTCCTGAAGAATTTCGTCAAAGGAGTAGCCTTCAGCTAAGCGGGCCAAAACGGTGCGCAGGGGAACACGTGTGCCCTTCAAGACCGTCTCGCCACCACAAATTTGTGGGTCCCGTTGAAAATAGTTCGCAAAATCCATGGTATTGCCCGGCGCCATCATACCACCGAATGGAGTTTCTGCCCCGGAAATTGCGATGGCGGTCTGAATCTCACTGGCGATCGCAGGATGCGTTGTAGAGCAGTCGCAACATTGAACTTGTGCGTCAGTTGCCGCTGCTGACTCGAGCATGGAACCGGGCAATTTGTTGGCCGATGTTTTCAGGTTCGTCTTCGGGTAAGAAGTGTTTTCCTTTGCCGATCGACTCGATGCGCATTTGGTCGATCTGTGCGCGGGCAACAACGATGGCACGCTGGCGAACGATCATCCCGGGCGTTCCATAAAGCAGCAGTTTGGGGATTCGCGATTTCGGAAGGGCGGCCGCATACCGGTTGATGAGATCGAGCGTGTCGCCGGCTCGATGTGACCTTGGCCCGAGCTGAGTTGGACCGGCTCCTTGCCGCCACACCTTTCTGCGAATCGCAGGGTTGGCAAAGGGCACACGGTAGGCCTCTAACTCAACATCCGAAAGGTTTCGAAGAGTGCCTAACTTAAGCATGCTCGTAACTGCGCTATCGTTTTTGACGATCAGCAACTCGGCGATTTGACTCACGTGCAGCATTCTGAGGTTAAGTTGCGCTTGCCGCGGCAGATTGTAGAAGGCGAAATCCATCGGCTGAAAGAAGCCCTCAAACATCACCAGGCCTTTTACGTTTGCCTCGTGCTGCATGGCATAGTGGAGGCCTACGATCAGTCCGAGATCCATTGCGACGATGATTGGATTCTTCAGCTCAAGCGCGTCGATTACCCCTTCGAGATAGCGCGCGTAGGTTGGTAGATCGTAGTCGATATCGAGCGGTTTATCCGAGTGGCCGAAACCAATCAAGTCGATGGCCACGGTTCGCGCGATCGGGGCGATGTGTGGGATCACGTTCCGCCATAGATAAGAATGAGTTGGTATCCCATGAAGCAACAGGACCGGAGGGTCTTGGTTGCCGGCTTCAACATAGTGAATCCGTGAGCCGTGGACGGCTACGTATTGGGAGGAGGGGAGTGGAGGAGAGGCGGTTGCCATCGCGGGATCGATCAAAGGAACTATAAGCGCGAATCGCGAAGTTCGAAGGGGGAATATGGAGACAGGAGTCAGGAGTCGGGAGTCAGGAGTCTGAGGGTGGTGAAAGAAACAATTACGAATTCCGCTCGATTCCAGCCATGTAGCCCGTCAGAAGTTTACTAACGTCTTCAAGCGCCGCTGCGTGCGCCGATGTATCACCATAACCTAGGTCTTTGGATAAGATAAAATAATAACGCAGCTCTTCCAGTGAACCTTGGGCAACATTCAGCAGCCGAAGCTTGTCGGGCTTACCGCGCTTTTTGTAGCCTTCGGCGATATTCGCAGGAATGGAAATGGCGGCCCGTCTCATTTGGGAGGTCAGGCCAAACAATTCGGATTTTGAGAAATTCTCCGTCAATCGATAAACCGCCAAAACCGATTGATGTGCCTTCTGCCATACGATGAGGTCAGTGAATGATTTGCTTCGCATAGGATGTATACAACACTAATAACTCCTGTTATGTTAATCAGTAAAATCTTCCTTTCTTCCTGACTCTTGTCTCCAGGCTCTCGTTTCTCTGGCAACGAGGCATTCCGTCCTGGCTTAGATTTTGCCGACCGGAGCAGCCAAATCTGAGCTCCTCCAACCATGCTCTCTCCTGGCTCCTGACTCCAGACTCCTGCCTCCCGGCCTCAGTACGCCTTCCCAAACACCACTCGCCCTTTGCTCGGCTTGCCAGAAAACGGGCACTTGCCTGGTTCTCCGCGGAGTTCGCCCGCGAAAGGAATGCAGCGAATAGTGACTTTGAGATCCTCTTTGATTTTCGCTTCGACCTCCGGTTCGTCCAACCAGTGGGCCAGCGCGAATCCGCCATGAATCTCGGGTTTCTCCGCGTTCTTCGCAGTAAAGAAGTCGTAAAAGTCTGTTTTGGAATCGATCCGTATCGTGTGTTGGTCGCGGAACGTTTTCGCGCGAGTGAATAAATTGTTCTGGATCTCTTCAAGTGTTGCCGACAGCGTATGGACGACCTCCGAACTCGGCAAAAACGCCTTTTCTTTCATCGGCCGGTCGCGTCGCGAAAATGCAACGGTACCTTTCTCCAGGTCACGTGGTCCCAGCTCAATGCGAATGGGGATACCGCGTTTGATCCATTCCCAATTCTTGACACCACCACCGAGATCGCGCCGGTCCACCTCGACGAGAATTGGTTCGCCGGCGTAGCGCTGTTGCCGAAGTTCCGCAGCCAATTTGTCAGCGGCTTCCCAAACGGCAGCGCGATGGTCCGGCTTTGGCACGACTGGGAGTATAACGGCATGGCTCGGCGCGATTCTCGGCGGAAGAACGGCGCCATCGTCGTCGGCGTGCACCATGATGATCTCGCCCACCAATCGAGTGCTCGCACCCCAACTGGTGGTCCAACCGAACTCCTGGGTGCCGTTCCGAGTAAGAAAACGGATGTCGGAAGCTTTGGCAAAGTTCTGACCAAGGAAATGGGAGGTCCCCGATTGCACGGCCTTGCGGTCCTGCATCATTGCTTCGATGCAAAGCGTGGTAACTGCACCAGGAAAACGTTCGCTCTCGGTCTTTTCGCCTTCGTAGTTCGGAATTGCCAAAAATTCTTCCGCGAATTGCTGATAGATTTTTAGCATCTGTAGCGTCTCGGCCTCGGCTTCTTCTTTGGTCTCGTGGACCGTGTGTCCTTCCTGCCAAAGGAATTCCGTCGTTCGCAAAAAGACGCGGGGACGCATCTCCCAACGGACGACGTTGGCCCATTGATTAATCAAGAGTGGAAGATCGCGATACGATTGAATCCACTTCGAAAACGTAGCACCGATGATGGTCTCCGAAGTCGGCCGGATCACCAATGGTTCGGTCAGCTGCGCCGAAGGCGCTGGCCGCATCTTACCATCGGGTCCGACCTCCAGGCGATGATGCGTTACGACCGCACATTCCTTGGCAAAACCTTCCACGTGCTCGGCCTCTTTTTCCATGTAGCTGAGTGGAATGAAGAGCGGGAAATAGGCATTGCGATGTCCGGTCGCTTTGAACATTGCATTGAGTTGCTTCTGGATATTTTCCCAAATGCCGAAGCCCCATGGCTTGATCACCATGCAGCCACGTACTTCAGAGTTCTCAGCGAGATCAGCGGCCCGAACAACCTGCTGATACCACTCGGGAAAATCCTCGGCTCGCGTGGGCGAGATCGCTGATTTGGTTACGGCTTCACTCATTGGCGAAAAGAAAGGAGAAAGTTGCGAAAGAACTGAACACCGCGCTCGAGTTCGGCGACCTCAATGAACTCATCACTGGTATGCGCCTGTTTGATCGAACCCGGTCCGAGGGCGACAGCCGGTATTCCTTGATCGGCAAAATGCGCGGCATCGCAAAACCAGGAGGCACCGGCGAGCGGTGCACCGTACGATACCAGTTTTTGGATCAAGGGATGGCTCGGGTCGGTATGCATCGGATTCGAGACTTTGAGTGGCCGAACGGTGATCGCTGGATGCCGGTCTCGTAAAAAATCTTGTACTGCAGCAACCATTTCTTCCTGGCCCGGAACCGTTCGGATATCGACTTCCGCAACGCAACGGTCAGGTACCACATTAATCTTCGTTCCGGCATGTATGGTTCCCAGGCTGATCGTGGGCGGCCCAAGCAACGAATTTTCGGGAGCAGCACAGAGCTGGGGAAATGCACGCTTCAAATCGGCATATCCTTTCGTCAACAGCTCGATGGCGTTCACCCCAGCTTCCGGCATAGAGGCGTGGACCGACTTTCCGCAAGCTTCCCATTCGGTCCAAGCAGTTCCTTTGTGGGTGTAGACAACCGTAAGATCAGTTGGCTCGCCGACGATCACGAGATCGGTTTTTACATTTTTCGCGCAGGTCTTCGCTCCAATTTGGTCTGCCTCTTCGTCCGCCAGGCCGGCGAAACCGACCGTGACATTCAATTGAGACAGATCGACGGTGGCGAGCGCCCATAACATGGCCGCCATCGATCCTTTAGTGTCACTGGCACCGCGACCGTAGATCCGGCCGTCGCGACATGCGCCCACAAACGGATCGACGGTCATGCCTCTCCCCGGAACGGTGTCGAGATGAGGTGCGAATAAGATGCGGTATTGAGAATTCGCCGGAGCGGGAAACCAGCCGTACACGTTCGGACGTCCGGGCGCGATCGATTCAAACTGTACCGTTGCACCTCGATCAGTCAGAAAATCGGCGACAAACTGTGCCATCGCGGCTTCGCCTTTGCTTTCCGGTGCGCCGGAAGGATTTTCACTCGGGATCTGGACGAGCGCCCGACAGAGCTGCTCGGCATTTTCGATTTGCGTCGATTTCATCGGTTCGCGTGCTTTTCTCGGTACCATTGGACGAACTTCGGAATCCCTACCTTTATCGATGTCGTCGGCCGGTAATTCAGCATTTTCCTAGCTTTGGTAATATCGGCGCAGGTACGCGGCATGTCGCCTGGAACGGGGGCGCGAAAATCGATGGTTGCCCTGCGTCCAAGCGCCTTCTCGATTTCGCCGATCATCGAGAGCAAATCGATCGTGTGGCTCTCGCCCAGATTAAAGACATCGAACGGTGAGCCTTGGAAATCGATCGAGCCAAGGACACCCTGAACTATATCGTCGACATAAGTGAAATCGCGTGCGGCAGAACCATCGCCATACACTTCGATTGGTTTGCCGTGCGCGATCAGATGGGTGAATCGATGAATCGAAAGGTCCGGACGTTGGCGGGGACCATAGACGGTAAAAAACCGGAGGCAGACGACCTGGAATCCGTAAAGGTACGAATAATTTGAACAAAGATGCTCGCCGGCCAATTTAGTACTGGCGTAGGGACTGAGTGTTTGTCGGAGAGGTTGGTCCTCTCGGAAAGGAAATTCGCGGATTGCTCCGTATACTGAAGAGCTGGAGGCAAAAATGAACCGTGAAATGTCATTTTTGCGGGCTGCTTCGAGAAGATTAAACGTACCGAAAATATTGGTCCGCAGATAGAGCTCCGGCGATTGCACCGAGGGGCGGACACCAGCGCGCGCCGCGAGATGGATAATCACGTCTGGTTTTTGTTCCGCCAACGCGTCCACCACGGCGGCCTGATCGCAAAGATCAATCTCATGAACCCGCACGGAACTGGGAAAGTTGCTGACGTTGGAGCGCTTGATGGCTGGATCGTAAAAATCATTGAAATTATCGATCACGGAAACGGAGTCACCTCGGGAGGCGAGCGCTTCGACAAGGTGGGAGCCGATAAAGCCGGCGCCTCCGGTGACCAGTAGCTTCATAAGTGCAGAATTGAGGAAGCAGGAGTCAGTAGCCAGGAGTACGGCGGGGGGCCGCATCGGCGGGGCCACCCAGAAATCCAGACTTAGAAGCCTGCGTCGCGAACCGTGAACGGTGAACCCCTAGCGGTCAAACGGAAACAGTTCAGGAGCCTGCATGTTCACAAATTCTGAGAGATTTGGGAAACGTGCGGGCTTACCCCCTTGACAAGCGACTTGGAACCGCCGGTAATGAGAAGAGAGTCCAATGCCGGAAGAGAAAAAGAAATTGGCACGTATTCCGCTTCCACCGAAGCCAGCGGGAGAGATTCATAGCGACGTGTCGACGCTCGCGGCAGGCGTGAACACCAGCGAGAGATTGATGGCGAAGGTACCTCCCTCGCGGCGGGATCCCTGGATCGTGCCGCTCGCTGCGTTGGTACTCGCTTTTTCGGCGATATCGCTTATCGTAGAATGTCTGGTAGCTTTTAGTTGATGGCCTTTTTTGGCCGCCCAAGCACCTTAAAAACCTATGTCTACTGCTTCTTCTATGTCTACAGCATCGGTAATACACTTGAACGAATCCAATTTTGATCAGGCAATCAGCGAATCTCCGGTACCGATTTTGGTCGATTTTTGGGCCTCCTGGTGTGGGCCTTGCCGTATGATTGCCCCGGTATTGGATGAGATCGCGAAAGAACAGGGTGAGAATGTGAAAATCGCGAAGGTGGATGTCGACAACAGTCCAACTCTTTCCAGCCGGTTTGGAATCCGCAACATCCCAACTCTCCTTTTCTTTAAGGGTGGCGAAGTGAAAGATCAAGTGGTCGGTCTCACCAGTAAAGCCGATTTAATTTCTCGCCTCAAAACCCTTAAATGATCGCGGCGTAACTTCTGGTAGTGGCGTCGCGTCTCAATCCCTGAAAGAATTAATATAATGAATATGCTCGCGTTTGGAGCTCCGGGACCGTCAGAATGGGTACTAATTCTGGTAATAGTATTGGTCTTGTTTGGTGCCAAGAAACTTCCCGAATTGGCGCGGAGCCTGGGGCAAAGCATGAACGAGTTTCGCAAGGCGCGAGAAGACTTTGACAAGGAACTACATGCGGCCGGGAGTGAGATAAAGGGAGCGCCCCAGCAGCCATATCAGCCGGCTCCAAACCAACAGCCGTATCAGCCTCCGCAAAATCCGCCACCGGCCAGCCAGCCGGTAGCGCAGCAAAATCCGCCTTCTCAGCAACCGACGCAACCGTCCTGATCCTAGTGGTAGGGACGCGGTCGCGGCTTCGTCAAGGGGCTGGCTTGGCCTGTGCGCGTCAACAGAAGAGCGTAAAGATTTGAGGCAGAGCAGCCTATGACGGCCAGGCAGGTCCGCTAGGGCTTGTTTCCTCGGTAGCGGCGACTGTCCCAATACGTCTTTTGTTTTGGCGCAACCTTGAAGTTGATCCGGAGCTGCTCGATGGGCGCTACCACAAATCGCAGTCGCCATTGTTTGTAATGGCACCACACGCGTGGCTCAGAATCGGCCTGAACAAACGTTCGAGACCAGACCTCACGTCATCGAAGATGCCGTACGCTCCGGCTTTCATCGAGCAATCGCCAAGCAGCCCGATGGTTTCGCGTGCCGTTTCAGCCGTCCAGGCAGGTGACGGGAATGGCGACTGCGGTTTAGGCTAGAGCCCGCCGAGCAGCTCCGGATCAACTTCAAGGTTGCGCCGAAATTAGACGCGTCGTGGGACAGTCGCCGCTACCGTAGTCAGCTGCTCCGGTTCTCTACGGCGATGCTATGACGGGACTTCTGTCGAAAGCTCCGCCAAAAAGAACAACGTTAAAAAAAAGAGTTGTTAATATACTGCGTCCGGCTTATGGTTCTGCCGTGCCTCGGGAAAGAAACGGTCAACGAGAGATTCGACGTTTAGAGCGCGCCTGGCTCGCGATGCTCCTATTCCTGCTCGGCGTCGCGTTAGTTTCCGTGGTTCGCGGCGAACAGTCGGCGGTCTTCGCCCACTACAACTTAGAAAATTACATTGTCATGGACCGGCGAGAAAACGGACAACTCGTTCACTCGCCGAAACCGGAGAAAGAGATAGCGCCTCTTCTGCGGATCATTCGCGAGATTCATCCCGATCTTCTCGGTGTGGCGGAGATGGGCTCACCAGGTCAGTTCGAGAGCTTCAGGCAGCGATTGGCTCAAGAAGGGATAACCTTTGTTGACGCGGAATATGTGAGTGGTCCCGATCCGGATCGGCATATCGCTCTTTTGAAGCGATACCTAGTAGTTCAAGTCCCAGTCAAACCAAACCCCCTAAAATAGCCCTTCTCCTAGGGAAACGCGCCTACAATCAGGCTCGAATCGGCAATCCTAATTCACCATTTAGATACAGTAAAATACGCGAAAACCGCACTTTGGTTATCAAGTTTTTATCAAGTGGCTTTTCCAAGTGTAAACCGTCGAGACCGGGGGGAGGGGGGCGACGTCCCCTCGAGGGCCGGTGAGCTCGACCGGTCCAAGTGTCGGAAAAATTTTTTTACGGGGTCGGCGAGTTGGAGTTCGCTCCCGGGTAGTCCAGATCACGAGATTCCGCTCCTAAATCTCGCAGGACTCTCGAGCTAGGAGAAACGCCGAAGACGACTTCGGATCATAGAGTCACAGGTTCGATCCCTGCCGGGGGCAACTGACTAAATGCCAGTAACTTCAATCCGGTTCTGACCTCTTAAAATTACACATTTGAAAAATGGTTGTGTCCAATTTGTGCCCAAAAAAGACTCATCTGGACCGAAAAGGCTCGAAAAACGGTTTGATCATCACCCGGCAAACCTGCCAATGTGACGATCAATTGATCAATTCGACTGGACCAAAGTAGCTGTGGTTGCTGGATCATGAAGACCCCAGGCAAACTCGCAGCGATCACATTCGACAATAAGGGGTTTCTTTCCGGCCGTCTCCGAAAATGGATCTCTTCGACAAGGCTGCACTATCAGAAATGGTTCAGATTCATCGATCGATTGAATCGTGCAGCCATGAAAGTGCTCGCTGCGGTCGAGCCTGATCCCAAGAAAAACCAAGAGCTTTGCGCTACTCTACTCTACCGGCGGGCCCTGCAATCGTTTCAGGGGTCAATTCTGTTGGCTGAACGCGGCATGATCGCCGACGCATTTACACTCGTAAGGAGTTGTGCGGAGACGGCGATTGCCCTGGGATGCATCGCCGCTGACGAGAAGTTTTTTGACAAGTTGTTCGAGGGCGACGCGAACCATCGCCTAACCTATGCAAACGTCATCTTAGCCGATAAATACCTGCGCGAGCTGCTCACTTCCGAAGACCTCCACCATCTTGACGAAGTGCGTTCCGCCGTTAATGAGAAATATCCAGATCGCCCGAAAGGCATCAACTGGGCCGACGCGGCGAAACTGGCGCAAATGCCCGACCTCTACGACATGATCTATCGGCTCATTTCCGGCGGCGCCTCACACGTCAGCATAAATGCGCTTGACCGTCACGTAATGGTCGCCGACCCGAGCCACCGCTTACCCTATCCGAACATCATGCTAAGCGATAAATTCCTGCGCCAGCCGCTAACTCTGACGTTCCAACCCGAAACACGTGACCTTATTCAATCCCTATCGGGTGCGACGTCCGCAATTCTTCATGCGATGGACGCTCTTGGTCGCATGTTTCCTGAAAAGGGGATCAACCGGAGCGTAAAGCAGTACGCTGATCTGTGGTCCGAGCTCGTACCCTAAATCCTAGGGGGAAAATGCTCTAAGCCCTATACGATGAAAACGCAGGCCGATTGGCAACGCTTTTACAAGAGCCTGGGCGATGATCTCCGCGCACTGAATACTCTTTTCGAGCACGGCAAAAATAAAATGGGCCGCAGGGTCTTTGCCGCGTACGTGTTCACGATGTTCGAATCTACAGGGCGCCTTCTGGTCAGCCAGGTAAACTCGGCAATCGAAGAAGGTCAAACGGGGTCCGTTGCCGAACGACAGATCAAGGTCAGAGGAAATACCTTGGAGGTCCTCTGAGCGACCTATAAAGGAAGGGCCATGAGTACTCGGCGTCAATTGAGAGACTTTCACCGCAGTGGGAAACATCGATTCGCGTTTTAGATCCAGGCGCATCGGCTTACATACCCCTCATCGGGCTTTGGTCCGGCTATCCGCGGAAAGATAACAGTGATCACGCGACCCGGTACTACGGATTCGAGCGCTTCCGGTGACCGGTGGTTTCCGACAGTCTCGGGAATTCAACGACCCGTCCGCAGCTACGACGCCCAGGCAATTGCTGGCGATTAGCAACGGTTGGTGATGATATGTGGCAGGCATGGGTTATGTTTGAAGAAACGGAGCAACCGGAATTCGCCACACTGATTTGGTGAACGACCGGTCACACCAACGATTCAAACGAATTCAACCAATGGCCCTATGAATGAAAAACTCAGTCCGCATAAGGGCAGCGATTTTGATGGTTTCCTCAAACGCGAAGGGATCTACGAAGAAGTGATGGCATCACCGAAAGTGAAAAAAGCAATTACGGATCTAGCCGACTCAATCAAAGCCGGTCAACATGAAGCATTCGCGGCCGGTTGGAATGCGTTTCTGGCTACCCATAGTGGGCTTTTAATCGCGCATGGTATCAAAGATTTCCGACTAGGCTTCGAACAAGCTTGGACCAAGTATTGGGAAAAGCGGAAAGAATTAAACTCCGCGCTTCCGACCGATCGGACGGCTAAAAAGTTTTCGACGTTGCCCCAGGATCGAAGATTGAGGGGTTCGGTACTCTTGATACCCGGCAAAAACTCGGGTTCCGTTTGATAGCATTTACTCAGGGTCGGCGACTCGTGAGTTCGCTCGCTGGTACGGCAGATTACGAATCACCGCGACGAGACGGCACTTCCAAGCACGGAACAGGCCGAGCTTTTAACCAAAGGAACAGGGGAATCCTCCTCCACCGTTCCAGATGGGCCCATGCTTCACTTGCGTCTGGAATCGGTTCCCGAAGCGCTGAGACCGCGAATCCCGCGCCTTCTAGTGCGAGCATGTAACTTTCTAATGGCTGTGACCACCCAGCGAAGTGCATCTGCAGTCCGTTCCGCTTCTCAATCCCCTCGAAGCGTTCACGCCCGAAATAAGAATTGTGGATGACAAACGGTGCATCTGGCTCCGGGCCAACGAAATGGCCGCGATCCGCAAAGGGATGTACGATGGAGATAACCAAGATCCCAGAGGGCCGCAGAACGCGCCCGATTTCTCTTAGCGCCGTAGGAACGTCCTCAATGTCCATCAGCACATTGTAAGCGATGGCAAGATCGAATGTATCGTCTGCGAACGGTAAGTTACCCACCGACGCCACCTTGTACTCATCCGCTGATCCGGCCTGCTCAGCTGCCGATATAAATTCCTCGACAGGATCAGTTGCCGTCACACGATAACCGCAATCCTTCAGGAGGCGCGAGACGCGCCCCTCGCCGCAACCAACATCAAGCGCTTCACCCTCACCCGGTCCAATGAAGGCGAGCAATGAGGCGCGATATGCCCCAGAAAGCGTCGTGGTTCGGGGTCCGAGCCCAAGCCATCCACTCTGGGGCTATTCGAGACCAATGCTCACGATCTGGATTCATATTCGTCGCCAGCCCGTCCCTACTCAGATGCCTAAAAGGCTATTTCAACAAAACGTTACCGGCTAAAAACCAGCAACTGCTTTCGTTCAGTACTATTGGCTTATGCGTTGTAAAGCTAAGTCACTGCAACACGATCTTTTCAGGAAGCCCGGGATGGGTCTTGTCTTTGGAAGAAGCTAGCCTCGTAGAATATGACTTCTGATCACAGGGTTGCAGGTTCGAGCCCTGCCGGGTGCAGGCCTCAGGATAAAGGGCTTAGGAAGCATTTCTCCGTCAAAGAACTCTGATTTTCTGGATGCATCCTCGTTTCATCCTCACTTTTTGGGTTCAAAATTGTCCGATTTTCGGCGGAGCCATATGGTTCGGCCGGACCCCAAAGGCACCGGGGGTTCGAATCCCGCCCCATCCGTGTCTCTCCTAAGCTCCTGAAGAAACGCTACTTGCGTCTCGGCCGATGTTCAAAATTTGATCGTGTTATACTTAGAGTTATACAACATCTAATTCCGTCCGGCCGCGGCGGATTTTAAGCCCGCTAAGTTGAGAGAAGAGAAATCGGCTTTGACGCTTTTTTGCCGTGCGGCAACATCTAAACATTCTCTTCAGCCGCAGCCCTGCGATCGTGCCAAAGCTGCCTTATCTCTCGTCCCAAACCATCGAGGTCGGGATAGATTACGGACTCGGTAACCCGCAATCTCTTAACTCCTGTCTGATCTTTGAGCGCGATGCGGAAGCAATTGTGAGCATTTTTATCGTGGAATCTGCCTTCTCAAATTCTTCGTGGAGCCAATTAGGCTCACTTCCGAACACGATGAATCGGCTGCGTTGAGCAGCGATGCGTCGGGTGATGAGTGCAAAGTCTAAGACCAAGGGCGGACGTGGTAAGCTCATTTCCGCGAGGTCTTCCTCATCAGCAGGCAGATAGACGTCTGTACTTCCCCCGATAAAACGGACACGGAAATTTGGTTAACTAATGCGGTTTGTTACAGGTCAGAATGCTGCACTGCATTCAAGGTCGCAAGCCGGCATAAACGGCAGCTCCCTACGGGCTACCCTC
>Ga0209647_1000879_pt1 | contig 27065 bp, 24 predicted proteins | sample GraSoi_2013_60cm_FD_185827 | JGI IMG/M metagenome (GOLD analysis project Ga0209647, IMG submission 185827) | Grasslands soil microbial communities from the Angelo Coastal Reserve, California, USA - Sample 9_17_2013_60cm (SPAdes) (version 2) | ecosystem: Environmental > Terrestrial > Soil >... | reverse complement strand
CCCTGCCACGTCCGCGGCGAGGATCGCCGTCAGCCGCTGCCTGAGTCCCCCGCTCACACGGGGAATGCTACGCCGTCAGCGCCAGCCGTGGCGCCAGTGGGGCCCGCGGTAGTAGCCGTAAGAGGCGTATGGCCGCACCACCACGACCGGTGGCGGCGGCGCGGCATACACGACCGGCGCGGGGCCGTAGGGTACGACCGCGCAACCGGCGAGCGAGGCGCCCGAGACTGCGAGTGCGATCAATAGTGTCTTCATGCCTTCATTCAACGCTCGACGAACGCGCGCGTCTGTGCCAAGTTGTTACAACATCTTTCGGGGAGAGAGGCGAATGCGCTGGAAATTGTCTGCACTGAGCCTGTGCGTGCTCGTGCCCCAGGCCGGGGCGCAAACGCTCGACTACGATTTCTTCAAGGCACAGGTCGAGCCGGTCTTCCTGCAGCAGCGCGCCAGCCACGCCCGCTGCTATATGTGCCATGGCGAGCGCAGCAACAACGCCTTAAAACTGGAAACACTCCCCGCGGGCGCCAAATTCTGGAGCGACGAGCAGTCGCGCAAAAACTTCGCGGTGGTTTCGCGCCTGGTGGTTCCCGGCAAGCCCGAGCAGAGCCTGCTGCTATTGCATCCGCTCGCGCCCGAGGCCGGCGGTAGCGCCTATCACTCCGGCGGCCGCCAGTTCGAGAACAAGGACGACCCGGGCTGGAAAGCCTTCGCGCGCTGGGTGCGCGGCGGCTAGCGCAGCACCAGGGTGTTGATGCGCTTCGGCACCTCGCCGACCGGCACCGTCGCGACGAGCTTGATGGCGGCGGTATCGATCACCGACACCGAGCGCGCCGCGGCGTTGGAGATGTAGAGCAGCTTGCTGTCCGGGGTGAAGGTCACCCAGTTCGGCACCGCGCTGATCGGCTTGCGCCCATCGACCTTGAGATCGGGCAGCGCCGCGTGCCCGAGGAGCTTCAGCTCCGGCAGCGCGTAGGCATACACCGCGTTCGCCGAGATGCTCGTCACCCACAGGGTTTTGTTGTCGGGCGCCACACCCATGCCATGCGACGGCGAGTCCAGGCGCCGCTCCTGCACGCCGAAGCCATTGTCGGGCAGCTTGATGCGGTCGACTTCCTTGCGCGTGGCGAAATCCACCACGGCGAAGCCGTTGAGGTTGGAAAGCTGCACGAAGATGCGCCGTGTCGAGCCGTCGGGCGCCCTTTCCATCGTCATCGGGCGCACGCCTTCATCGAGCTTCAGCTCCCAGGCGATCTTTTCGCTGGCGAGGTCGATCACCGTGAGAATCTTGGTGCGGATCGAGCCGGTGATCACGTATTTGTTGTCCGGCGTCACGTACACGTTGTGCAGGCGCCCGTTCACCGGGATAGTCTTCGCCACGCTGAGCTCGGTGGTATCGATCACGTCCAGCGCGCCCGGATCCTCGGCGATGCCGACCACCACGCGGCCGCCGTCCTTGGTCGTCGCGATGTTGTTCGGATGGCCGCTCAGCTTGACCTTGGAGACCAGCTTGCCGCTCGCGCGGTCGAACACATCCAGCGTGCGATCGGACTCGTTGCTCACATAGACGCGCTTGCCATCTGGCGAGAAGTCGACGCCATGGGCGCCCTCGATGCCGGGGATCACCTGCACCACCTTCTGCGTCGCCGGGTCGATCACGTGGACGCTGTCGCCGGCGCTGTTGGTGACGTAGATGCGCACGGTCTCTGCGGCCGCGGGCAGCGTGGTGAGCGCGAGGGCGGTGGCGAGGGCTTGCAGGCGGATGCGCATGGCGAACCTCCCGGGTTTCATTCGATGACGATATTACCTTCGCGAGCGACCTTGAGCCACTTCGCATAATCCTCGCGCACCAGGGCGGCGAATTCGGCCTGGCCCATGTCCATCACCTCGACGCCCATGGCGCGGTAGCGCTCGCGCATCGCTTCGTTGGCCATCGCTTTGCGCAGCGCCTGCGCCAGTTTCTCTACGACCGGAGCGGGCGTCCCGGCGGGCGCGAAGATGCCGGTGAAGGTGGCCGCCTCGAAGCCCTTGACGCCGAGCTCGTCGAGCGTCGGCACGTCGGGCAGCAGCGGCGAGCGCTTGAGCGAGGTGATGGCGAGCGCGCGGATGCGGCCTTCGCGGATGTGGCCGATCGACGCGGTGAGCTGATCCATCATCGACTCGACCTGGCTGCCGATGAGATCGGTGAGCGCGGGGCCGCTGCCCTTGTAGGGCACGTGCAGGAGCTTGAGGTTCGCCTGGCGCATGAAGAGCTCGATCGCGAGGTGGTTCGACGAGCCGTTGCCCGCCGAGGCGACGCTCAACTGCCCCTGCTTCGCTTTCGCTAGCGCCACATAGTCGGCGAAGGTCGCCGCCGGCGTCTTCGGCGCCACGGTGAGCACGATCGGCACCGTCTGGATCGGGCCGATGGCGACGAAGTCCTTCAGCGGATCGAAGCTCAGGCTCTTCCAAACGGCTGGCCCTGCCGTAATCGTTCCGCTCGAGCCGAGAAGCAGCGTGTAACCGTCCGGCGGTGACTTCGCCACGGCCTCGGTGCCAATCCTGCCGCCGGCGCCGGCGCGGTTCTCGACGATCACCTGCTGCCCGAGCGCCTCGCCGAACGCCGGCGCGACGGTGCGCGCGGTGATGTCGACGTTGCCGCTCGGCGGCCACGGCACGACGATCCGAACCGGCCGATTGGGAAATTCCTGCGCGTGCGCGCTCGCCGCGAGCACCGCGAGGCACAAACCGAGGTAAATTGCGCGCATGAGCAAAGCCAGGGTGACGAACCTCCGCAAGCATTATCCCGAACTCTCGCCGGACAGGACCTAATGTACGTCGTCGAGCGCTACGCGCAGTGGGCTGCCGACTGGCGCTCGCAGCCGATATCGCCGGAAGTGCTGCACCACGCACGGCGCGCGGTGATCGACTGGCATGCCGCGCTCCTTCCCGGCGGCGTGGTGCCGCCGGCGACGCTGCTGAAAAGAGCGCTCGCCGACGAGTTCGACCGGGGCAGTATGCGCGCCGCCGCACTCATCAACGGCGCCGCTGCGCATACCGTCGAGGTTGACGACATCTATCGCGACGGCATCTACCATCCCGGCGCGCCGACCATCGCCGCCGCGCATGCGCTGGGTTTCGAGCAGAAGAACTTCCTGCGCGCAGTGATCGTCGGCTACGAAATCTCGACGCGCATCGGTGCGGCGATGGGCCGCGCGCATTACCGCTACTGGCACAACACCGGCACCATCGGCTGCTTTGGGGCCTGCGCTGCGGCGGCCGAGCTGCTGAAGCTGGACGCAAAGCGCTTCGCACATGCGCTCGCCACGGTAGCCACGTTCGCTGCCGGGCTGCAGCAGGCCTTCCGCATGGACTCGATGTCGAAGCCGCTGCATGCCGGGCATGCCGCAGAAGCCGGCGTGACTGCGGCGCTCGCGGCGCGCGAAGGCGTCACCGGCTCGCTCGACGTGCTGGAGGGCGAGGCGGGCTTCGGCCGCGCGATGGGCGACAACCCCGATTGGGAGACGGCGCTGGTCGGCCTCGGCCGCGACTTCCACATCACGCGCATGACGTTCAAGAACCACGCCTGCTGCGGCCATACCTTCGCGGCGATCGACGGCGCACTCGCTCTGAAAGCAAAATTGGCTGTCGCGCCGGCCGATATCGAGCGCGTCGAGGTCGGCACCTACCGCGCCGGCGTCGAGGTGGCGCATTACGAAGAGCCACGCACGCCGGCCGAGGCGCGCTTCTCGATGAAGTACGTCGTCGCCACCGCGCTCACGCACGGCAGCGTGCGCCTGGCGGCTTTTGAATCTCCCAGGTTGATGAATGCCGAGACGCGTGCGCTGATGAGCCGGGTTTCCGTGGCGCTGGATCCGGAGCTCGATGCGAGCTTCCCGCGCCAGCGCGCGGCGCGCGTCGCCATCACGGTGCGCGGCCGGCGCGAGGAGCTGCTGCAGCCGACGCGCAAAGGCGATCCCGATCTGCCGCTGAGCGATGCCGAGCTCAATAGCAAGTTCCTCGAGCTCGCCGCTCCCGTCATCGGCAAGGAGCCAGCGCAGTCGCTGCTCAGGCGGCTGTGGAAGATGGAATGCGACTAGCGCAGGCGCTCTTCGCGCCGCGCGCGGTCGCGCTCATCGGCGCCTCGGGCGATGCGCGCAAGAACACCGCCCGTCCGCAGCGCTTCCTGCGCAAGCATGGCTATGCCGGCCGCATCGTGCCGATCAACGCCACGCGCGACGAGGTGCTCGGCGAGCGCGCCTACCGGCGTCTCGCGGATGCCCCCGGTGAAATCGATCATGCGTTCATCATGGTCGAGGAAGTCGAGGAGGCGCTCGAGGACTGCGCGCGCAAAGGCGTCGCGGTCGCCAGCATCTATAGCAACGGTTTCGCCGACGCCGGCGCCGAGGGTGCCGAGCGGCAAAAAAAGTTGGCACTAAGGGCGGCGGCGCTGGGCGTGCGCGTGCTCGGTCCGAACAGCATGGGCGTGGTCAATCTGCCGGGGCGCGTCGCGCTCACCGTCAATGCAGTGCTCGAGATGGACGCGCCGCCGGCCGGCAGCACCAGCCTGGTCTCGCAGAGCGGCACCATGCTCGGCACGCTGCTCTCGCGCGGCGCGGCGCGCGGCCTCGGCTACGCCAAGCTGATCTCGGTCGGCAACGAGGCCGACCTCGGCGTCGCCGAGCTGGTCGAGTTGCTGGTCGAGGACGCGGACACGCGCGTGATCGCATTGTTTCTGGAGACGGTGCGCAACGCCGCCCGCTTGGCAGCCGCAGCACGTAGGGCGCACGCCGCCGGCAAGCCGATCGTCGCCTACAAGCTCGGCCGTTCCGCGCTCGGCGAGGAGCTCGCGCGCACCCACACCGGGGCGCTCGCCGGGATGGACGCCGCGCTGGAGGCGTACTTCCGCGACTGCGGCATCGTGCGCGTCGATATGCTGGAGACGCTGATCGAGATTCCACCGCTTTTGAATGGACGGCGACCGAGGGGGCCTGCGGGCGCACCGCGTGTCGCTGTGGTGACCACCACCGGCGGCGGCGCGGCGAGCGTGGTCGACCGGCTGGGCTTGCACGGCATCGAGCTCGCCTCGATGCATGACCTCACGATGACCGCGACGAAGGACATTTACCGCGCGACGCTCGAGCAGCTGCTCGGCTCGCCCGGCTGCGACGCGGTGCTGGCGGCAGTCGGCTCATCCGCGCAGTTTCATCCGGAGCTCGCGGTCGAGCCGATCGTGCAGGCGACGCGCACGGCGAAGCCGCTCGCCGCGTTCCTCACGCCGCACGCCGAGCGCTCGCTTGCTCTGCTCGCGGAGCAGGGCGTCGCCGCCTTCCGCACGCCCGAAGCCTGCGCCGATGCATTCGCCGCCTTCTTCGCCTGGCGCGCGCCGCGACAAAAAATGGGGACAGACCCCATTATTTCGCTAGGCGAAAAAATAGGGTCTGTCCCCAATTTCGAGCTGCTGGCTGCCCTCGGCATTCCGGTCGCGGAGCACGCAGTGGTGCAGGCGCCGAACTTTGTGCATTCGATCGCGTATCCCGTGGCGCTGAAGCGCCTGGATGTGGAGCACAAGACGGAAGTGGGCGGCGTGGTGCTGAACATCCAAAGTGGACCCGAGCTCGCCGAGCACGCGAGGCGCATGGGACAGCAGCGACTGCTGGTGCAGCGCATGGAGCACGGGCTCGCCGAAGCGATCGTCGGCTATCGCGACGATCCGGTGGTTGGACCGCTGGTGCTGGTCGGCGCCGGCGGCACGCTGGCCGAGCTCTACCAGGACTTTGCCGTCGAGCTCGCGCCCGTGAGCGAGGCCGAGGCGGAGGCGATGATTGCAAGGGTGAAAGGACTCGCCGTGATCCGCGGCTACCGCAACATGCCGCGCGGCGATGTAAAGGCGCTCGCGAAAGCGGTGGCGGCGTTTTCGACCCTCGGTAGCGAGGTGCGCGAAGCCGAGATCAATCCGCTCATCGTGAAGGCGCAAGGGGTCGTCGCGGTCGACGCACGCGTGGTGTTCAACGATGCCTGACGCCGCGCTGCGCGAGCTGCTGGCGGCGGCGCAGATCGAGCCGATGGATTGGCCGCTGATCGCCGGCGCCGATCCGGTGCTGCCGACGCCTTATCGCGTCGGCACGGCCGGCGCCGCAGCGCTCGCGGCCTTCGGCACCGCGGTGGCGCGGTTCGGCGAGCTGCGCGGCCTGCCGCCGCAACGCGTCGCGGTGGATCTGCGCGCCGCGGCGCTGTCGCTGCGCAGCGCTCGCTATCTGCGGATCAACGGCGAGCCGCTGCCGCCGGTATGGGATCCGCTGAGCGACTTCTACCCGGTGCAAGACGGCTGGATCAGAACTCACTGCAATTTCCCGAATCACCGCGCTGCGGCGCTCGAGGTGCTGCAGGCGCCGGCGGATCGCAGACAGGTGGAGGAAAAGGCGCGCGCCTGGGCCGGAGAGGCGCTGGAGGACGCGATCCATGCCGCCGGGGGCTGTGCCGGCTTCGTGCGCAGCGCCGCAGACTGGCAGCGTCACGCGCAGGCCGAGGCCGTGGCTGCACAGCCGCTGATCGAGATCACGCGCATCGGCGATGCGCCGCCGGAAAAGCCAAGGACGGCGAAAAGACCGCTCGCCGGCATCCGCGTGCTCGACCTCACGCGCGTGCTGGCCGGTCCGACCTGCGGCAAGAGCCTCGCCGAGCACGGCGCCGATGTCCTCAAGATCAGCGCCGAGCATCTTCCCGACATGGGGCTGGTGGAGATGGATACCGGCATCGGCAAGCTCTCAGCGCGCCTCGACTTGAGGACCGCCGAGGGCGCGTACATCCTCAATAGCCTGGTGAAGCAAGCGGACGTTTTCTCGCAGTCCTATCGCCCCGGTGCGCTCGCCGGGCGCGGCTTCTCCCCCGAGGCGCTCGCTGCCGTGCGTCGGGGCATCGTGTGCGTTTCGCTTTCCGCCTGGGGCGAAACCGGGCCCTGGCGCGCCCGGCGCGGTTTCGACAGCATCGTGCAGGCGGTGAGCGGCATGGCGCAGGCCTCCGGCGACGCGAATGCACCGAAGCTGATGCCGGTATCGGCGATCGACTATGTGAGCGGCTATCTGATGGCGTTCGGCGCGACGCTCGCGCTCGCGCGGCGCGCGAGCGAGGGCGGAAGCTGGCTGGTGCGCGTGGCGCTGGCGCGCGTCGGCCGGTGGATCGTCGAGCGCGGTACGGTGCCGTTCAGCGGCGTCGCGGCGGACATTCCACCTGCCGAGCTGGCGAAGTACTGCGCCGAGATGGAATCGCCGGTCGGCAGGCTGACCTACTTGCGCCCGGTGGTGCAGCTTTCGCACACGCCGGCTCACTGGACCCGGCCGCCGGTGCCGCTGGGAACGCATCGCGCCGAGTGGCCCACAAGGGAGCTTTGACATGGACTTCAGGCTGAAGCCCGAGCAGCAGCAGTTCCGCGATGCGGTGCTGCGCTTTGCGAAGAAGGAGCTGGCGGAAAAAGCAGTCGAGCGCGCCCATGCCAGCGGCTATCCGTGGGACGTCGCCAAGCTCATGGCGAAGCAGGGCCTGCTTGGCATCACCATCCCGGAAGCCGACGGCGGGCAGGGCGGCACGCTGCTCGATGCGGTACTCGCCATCGAGACGATCGCTTCCGTATGCCCCAGGAGCGCGGACGTGGTGCAGGCCGGCAACTTCGGCCCGATCCGCGTGCTGGCGGAATACGGCTCTGCTTCCCAGAAGCAAAAATTTTTGCAGAGGCTGCTGGCAGGCGAAAGCGTCATCGCGGTCGGCATGACCGAGCCCGACGCTGGCTCGGCGGTCACCGATCTCAAGACCAGCGCAACGCGCGATGGCGGCGGCTACCGCATCAACGGCTCGAAGATCTTCACCACGCATTCGGCGTACGCGGAGCTGTTTCTGGTCTACGTGCGCTTCGGGCCCGGGGTCGGCGGCATCGGCTCGGTGCTGGTCGAGCGCGAGGCGCCGGGCGTGAGCCGCGGCAAGGCGTCGAAGTTCATGTCGGGCGAGGAGTGGGCCGAGCTGCACTTCGCCGACGTGCAAGTCCCCGAGGAGCGCGTGCTGCTCAAGGAAGGCGGCTTCAAGAAGCAGATCGCCGGCTTCAACGTCGAGCGCATCGGCAACGCGGCGCGCTCGCTCGCGCTAGGTCGCTATGCCTACGAGGCGGCGCGCGCTTGGGCTCTCCAGCGCCGGCAGTTCGGGCGCCTGCTCTGCGAGTTCCAGGGACTGCAATGGAAGTTCGCCGACATGAAGATGAAGCTCGACGCGGCGCAGCTGCTGCTCTACCGCGCGGCGGCCAACGCCGACCGCGCGCTGCCGTCGGCCGAGGAGACCGCGATTGCCAAGGCCTACTGCAACCAGGCGGGCTTCGATGTCGCCAACGAATCGCTGCAGGTGATGGGCGGCATGGGCTACAGCCAGGAGGCGCTGGTCGAGTACTGCCTGCGCCGCTGCCGCGGCTGGATGATCGCCGGCGGCTCGATCGAGATCCTCAAGAACCGCATCGCCGAGCACATCTTCGAGCGCAGCTTCTCGCAGCGTCCCGACTAGCAAAAAGGGGTCAGACCCCTTTTTCAGTCGGCCTTGGCGCCGGAGACCTTGACCACCTCGATCCAGCGCGCGACCTCATCGCGCAGCTGGCGCTCGAATTCCTCGGGGGAGTTGCCCACCGGGTCGGCGCCCTGCTCGACGAGCTTGCGCCGCAGGTCCGGGTCGCGCGCGGCGCGGGAGACGCCATTTGCCAAAATGCCGACCACCTCGCGCGGCGTGGCCGCGGGCGCGAGCAGGCCGAACCACAGCGGCACCTCGACGCCTTCGACGCCCGCTTCCTTCATCGTCGGCACCTCGGGCAGGAGCTCGGTGCGCTTCGCGCCCGCGACGGCGAGCGCGCGCAGGCGCCCGGAGCGCACGTGCTGGAGGATCGCGACCGTGTTGGAGAAGCTCAGCTGGACTTCGCCGGCGATCAGCGCGGTGAGCGCCGGCGCGCTGCCCTTGTACGGCACGTGCACGATGCTGGTGCCGGTGCGCAGCTTGAAGAGCTCGCCCGCGAGATGCTGGCTGGCGCCCGAGCCGGCCGACGAATAGTTCAGGGCGCCGGGCCGCTCGCGCGCGAGGGCGATCAGCTCCTGCAGCGAGCGCGCCGGCAGCGCTGCGGAAACCACCAGCAGGTTGACGCTCTCGGTGAAGATCGAGACCGGCGCGAAGTCGCGCAGCGCATACGGCGGATTGCGGTAGAGCGCCAGGTTGATCGCCAGGGCCGAGCTGTTGAAGAGCAGCGTATAGCCATCGGGCGCGCTCTTCGCCACGTACTCGTTGGCGATGTTGGTGCCGGCGCCGGGCTTGTTCTCGACGATCACCTGCTGGCCGAGGAGCTCGCTCATGCGTGCCGCGAGCAGGCGCGCGTTGATGTCGACGCCGCCGCCGGGCGTGAAGCCGACGATGAAGCGGATCGGGCGGCTCGGGTACGACTGTGCGGCGACCGGGCTGCTGACCAGGGCAAGAATCAGCAGCAGTGCGCGCATTACGAGTGGTTATGCGCGGCGATGCACAGGTCGATGCGCTCGAGCGCCTGGCGATACTGGCGCGGCCCGCCGAGGAATTGGGCGGCGCGCTCCTTGAAGAACGCGGCAAACCGCTCGCGCTCGGGCTTGGTGCAGAACTCGCCGAGCTGGCCCATCATCCAGGTCATCGAATGCTGCGGCAGCTTGGCGACCAGCGGGTCGAAATGCTCGCGCAGGAAGTCGAACGCCGCGCCGCGATTGATCTCGTCGCCGAGCGCGTTCTCGAGCAGGTCGCGCGCCGTATTGCCGCTGACCTCGCTGCGCAGCATCAGCGCCAGCGCCCGCTCGCGCAGCTTCTCGTCGCGCACTCGGACGAGCGCCGAGACGAGGTGCTGGCGGTCGCGCAGGTCCTGGTTGGTGAGCAGCGCCTGCTCGAGCGCACCGTAGGTCTTCTCGTCGGCAAAGCGCGCCGCCGTGTCGAGCACGGCGCGCGTCAGCGTCGCCGGCACCGCCTCGCGGTTAGCGAGCCAGGCGAGCGCGAGATCGTGCGCCTGCGCGCGCAGCTTTTCTTCCTCGGGCACGAAGCTCGCGGCATAGGACAGCACGCTCGCGCGCAGCTCGCGTATTTCGTCGGACTCGCCGGCCCGCTCGGTCCAGCCGAGCTCGGCGGCAAGCGGACGCACGCGCCGTGCGGTGACATCGCGCTTCGCCGCAACCTCCGCCGGGCTCAACCACACATCGCGCTGCCGGTGCAGCAGCTGCAGCCCATGTTGCCGCGGCATCGGCGCCGGGTGCGAGAGCGCGGCGTCCGCCCAGGCCAGCGCCTCGCCGATGGGCAGCAGCCCGGACTCGGAAAGCACTCCGGCATCGACGCTGTGCGCCACCATTTCGTTCGGCGACAGCTCGCCGGCGTTGGCGCGCAGCGCGCGCGCGAGCGAGGCCTCGTAGCGCGGCACGTAATAGCTCTTGCCGCCGGGGTTGGCGACCAGCCACGCCGGGCAGCTTTGGGCCTCGAGCGCGACCGTCTGCGCGCCATTGCCGATGTCGGCGCACTGCGTCTGCGAGCCGTGGCGGAAGCACGCCGGCGTCGTCCAGTGCACCTCGGCCGCGCTCGAGCCGACCGGCCGCAACCGCTCCTGAGACAGGCGCAGGCTCGCGCCCTTGCTGCAATCCAGCGCGACGTCCACCAGGGGCACGCCCGGCTGCTGCACGAAGCCGCGGAACACCTCGAGCGCCTCGCGGCTGCGGCCGGACGCCTCGCCGAGCGCGCGGAAGAAATCCGCGGAGGTCGCGGTGCCCCAGGCGTGGCGCTTGAGGAAGCTGCGCACGCCCTGGCGGAAGCGCTCCGGGGTGAAGCGCGCCTCGAACATCGAGAGCACCGCCGCGCCCTTGTTGTAGGTGATGGCATCGAAGGCGCCGAACAGATCGTTCTTCTCGACCACCGGGTTGCGCACGCGCCGCGCACTCGCCAGGCGATCGAGCTCGAGCGCCGAGCGCCGCAGCCAGCCGACCGAGTTGCCGCGGTCCCACTCCGGCCGGAATGTCGCCGCGGCCTTGTCGCCCATCCAGGAGGCGAAGGCCTCGTTCAGCCAGATGTCGTCCCACCAGGCGAGCGTCACCAGGTCGCCGAACCACATGTGGGCGAGCTCGTGCGCCCCGACGGCGGCATAGCGCCGCTGGAAGGCGAGCGTCTCCTCGCGCGGCGTCGCGAGCAGGAGCCGCCCGGCGTAGGTGACCACGCCGGGGTTTTCCATCGCGCCGAAGCCGACCGTCTGCGGAATGCTCACGCTGTCGAGCTTCTCGAACGGGTAGGGCATGCCGAAGTACTCCTCGAGGATCTCGAGCAGCCGCGGCGTCGATTCGATCGCGAAGCGCACCTCGGCGCCGCGCCCCTTGGGCGTGAAGTAGCGCAGCCTGGTGTGCTTCGCCCCCGCCGTGCCGCCGTCGATCACGTCGAACGGCCCGACCGCGAGCGCTACAAGGTAGCTCGGCAGCGGCTTAGTCGGCGCGAACTCATGCCGCGTCCAGCCGGCGCGCGCCGGCGCCGCGCTCGCGCGCGTCTCGGGCGTGTTGCTGACCACGACGTCGGCGGCGGGCGCGTCGATGGTGAGGCGCCACGGCGTCTTCCAGCCCGGCTCGTCGAAGCAGGGAAAGGCGCGCCGCGCCGAGATCGCCTCGAACTGCGACACCACGTACCACTCGCCGCCCTCCGGTTGCCGAAACAGGCCGCGCGTCGATACCGGTTCGAGGATGCCGGTGTAGCGGATGGTGGCGAGCGCCACGCCCGGAACGAAGTCCGCCCCGTTTGCCTGGAAGCCGACGAAATCCTCGCCGCCCGGCACGATCGTCACCGGGATCTTGCGGTTGCCCTGCTGGAACGCGGCGGACTCGATAGCGAGATTGGTGGCGTTCAGCCACAACAGCGGCGTCGCCCGGTTCACGCGCAGCGTGATGCGCACTTCGCCGCTGAAGCGCGCCTCGCGCGGATCGATGGCGAGGCTGGCGGCGTACTCGATCGGCGTCGCGACATCGCCGAGGCGAAACGCGGGGGGCTGTGGCGCTGCGTGCGCGAGGCTCGCGGCGAAAAGCGCCGCGATCCATAGGGATGGGATGGGCATGGGAGGGCAAGGATACTAAAATCGAGCGCTCTCTTTGGGAGGATTGCGCGTGCGAGCAGTGATTTTCTTGGCCATGCTGGCGGCGCTTGCCGCGCAAGCGCAGACACCACCGGCTCCCTTTCCGGCGCGCAACGTACCGGCGACGTTCCACGGCACGGTGGTCGACGATCCATACCGCGATCTCGAGGACATCAAGAATCCGGATGTCCTGGCCTGGGCGAAGAGCCAGGCCGATTACGCGCGCAGCCAGCTCGAATCGATCGCCGGGTACAAGGAACTGCGCGCCCGGCTGGCGCAGCTCGACGATTCCCGGGCCGCGGTCATCGGCGGGGTGCTGCGCGATGGCAAGGGCAACCTATTCTTCACTCGGCGCGGTGCCAAGGACAACACCTTCAAGCTCTATCGACGCGATGCCAATGCCGCCGAGACGCTGCTGATCGACCCGGACGACTGGCAGAAGCAAACCGGCAAGCCGCACGCGATCAATTACTTCTCGCCTTCGCCCAACGGCGAGCTGGTCGCCTTCGGCATTTCCGCGGCCGGCTCGGAAGAGGCGGCGATCTACGTCATGGAGACCGCGGCCGGGAAGCGCATCGGCGAGCCGATCAGCCGGGCGCAGTACCCGCGGATCAGCTGGCGACCCGACTCGCGCTCGTTCTTCTATTTGCGCGAGCAGGAAATGAAGCCGGGAATGCCGGCGACCCAGAAGTACCAGTACGAGCGTTCCTATTTGCACGTTGTCGGCACGCCGGAGACCAGCGATGTCGAGGTGGCCGGCGCCGCTCTAACTCCGCGCATGGAGGTACAGCCGGCCTATATCCCGTGGGTATTCGCGCTGCCGGGCTCGCGTTTCGCGGTCGCCCTGGTGGAGAACGGCGATCAGCGCGAGGTCGCCCTCTATACGGCTCCGCTGGTCACGGTGGGCAAGCCGGGAACGCCCTGGGTGAAGGTCTGCGACTTCTCGGACAAGGTGACCGACTGGACCGTGCACGGCGACGACATCTATCTGATGACCTACCGCGACAGCACTCGTTTCTCGGTGGTGCGCACGAGCCTCAGCGCGCCTGACCTCGCGAAGGCGAGCACGGTGCTGCCGGCATCGGACCGCGTCCTTGTCCGCGTCGCCGCCGCGAAGGACGCGCTGTATCTCGAGGCGCGCGACGGCAGCGTCAAGCGCCTGATGCGCAGGCCGTGGGGCGCGAGGGCCTCCGATGTGCCGCTGCCGCTCGAGGGCGCGGTGGGAATCATGGCGGGCCGTGCCGATGTCGACGGTGCCATCTTCGCCCTGGCGGCATGGACGCGCGCGCGAGAGATCTACGCGGTCGATCGCGCCGGCAAGGTGACCAACACCGGCCTGCAGCCGCTCGGCCCGTTCGACGCGCCGACCGGCCTCGTCACCACCGAAGTGAAAGTGAAGAGCCACGATGGCGCGATGGTGCCGCTCTCGATCATCCATCGCGCGGATGTGAAGCTCGACGGCTCGAATCCGACGCTCCTTTCCGGCTATGCCTCGTATGGCTTCACGGCGGAGCCGAACTACCAGCAAATGGGGCTCGCCTGGCTCGAACGCGGCGGCGTCTACGCGGTCGCCAATCCCCGCGGCAGCAGCGTCTATGGCTACGACTGGTACAAGGCCGGCCAGAAGACCAACAAGGCCAACACCTGGAAGGACTTCATCGCTTGCGCGGAATATCTGATCGCGCAGCAGTACACCAGCAACAAGAAGCTCGGCATCATCGGCGGCAGCGCGGGCGGCATCCTGGTCGGCCGCGCGATGACCGATCGCCCGGACCTCTTCGCGGTGGTGGTTCCCGTGGTGGGTGTGCTCGACGCGGTGCGTGCCGAAACCACCGCCAACGGCGTGCCCAACATCCCCGAGTTCGGCACCGTTACGAAGGAAGACGAGTTCCGCGGCCTGCTGGCGATGAGCAGCTATCACCACGTGAAGGACGGCACGCCGTATCCGGCGGTATTGCTGATCCACGGCGTGAACGACCCGCGCGTCGACGTCTGGCAATCGGCCAAGATGGCGGCACGGCTGATGGCGGCGTCGACCTCCAGCAAGCCGATCCTGCTCGATCTCGACTTCGACGCCGGGCACGGCATGGGCAGCACCAAGCTGCAGCGGCAGCGCCAGGTGGCCGACTATTACGCGTTTCTCCTCTGGCAAACGGGACAGCCGCAGTTCCAGCGGCACTGAAGCAGGGCAAGATTCGCGCAAGGCGGCCATCACCGCGGAGGTGATTAAGGCGCCCGCCAATTTATTCACAGTCAAAAAGTGTCATACCGTCTAGATTCGCCGCGACTTAAGGGGATGGCGTCTGCCGGAAGCAAGTCAAGCGAGTTCGTTCGATAACCTGCTCAGCGAGAGCCGCGATCTCGTTTGCGAGCGGCTGCGCGCCGCCGTGGCCGCCATGCTCGACAAGGCCGATGAAGCGCTGGCGGCGCTCATCACCGCGACGCAGAACCGCGAAGCCCAGGAGCCCTATCAGGACGCGCGCAAGGTCATCGCCGCGGGGCGCGAGAAGCTCGAGACGGAATTCCACCAGGCCTACCTGACCGAGTTCCGCCAGCACACCAGCAAGGTGAAGGAAGCCGAGAGCTTCTCCGACGTGGATGCCTCGCTCACCCTGGTCGGCGAGGAGGACCTGGAGGAGACGCTCAAGTTCAAGGAGCTCGCCACCAAGGTGCGCAAATACTGCGACGAGGAGCTCGCCGCGCTCGACCAGCGCGTCGGCGTGCTGCTCGGCGATGCCAATCTCCAGGCCGAGAACAATCCGTTCAGCCCGGAGACGATCTGCGACGCCTACCAACAGGCCTGCCACGCGCTCGAAACCAGCATGAAGGTGCGCACCGTGCTGCGCAAGCTGTTCGACGACCACGTGGTCGACGCGGTGCGCGCGATCTACAAGGACGTGAACGCTCTGCTCGTCAAGAACTCGATCCTGCCGAAGATCCGCTACGGCGCGAAGAAGTCCGCCGACAAGGCGAAAGCCGCCGGCGGCAAGGCGGGCGCCGCCGCGGCGAAGGACGACGACAACAAGGCCGCCGAGCCGGCGGAAGGCGGCGCCGCGGCCGAGCAGAACCTCTTTTCGCTGTTGCAGAACCTGGTCGGCGGGGCCGGCGGGGGCGGCGGGCCGGGCGGAGGCGTCGCGCTGCCGCCCGGAGCGGTGATCCTGCAAGGCGCGGAGCTTCTCGGGTCGCTGACCAAGCTGCAAAAGGGCGACGCGAGCGGTCTCCCGGGCGGCCTGCCGGCCGAGGCCGCGGCCTCGATGAGCGCCGCGATGAGCGCCGGAACCACCAACGTCCTGCGCGAGCTGAAGACCTCGAGCTTCGGTGCGGGCCTCGTGCAGATGGATGCGACGACGCTCGACATCGTGTCGATGCTGTTCGATCAGCTGTTCGATGATCCGAAGATTCCCGCGGGCCTGAAGGGGCTCATCGGGCGCCTGCAGATCCCGCTGCTCAAGGTGGCGATCGCCGACAAGTCGTTCTTCGCAAGAAAGACGCATCCGGCGCGCCAGATGCTCGACACGTTCGGCGACATCGCCGTGCGCCTGCCCACCGAGTTCAGCGCCGACAGTTCGACCTTCGTGCACCTGGAAGTGATCGTCCAGCACTTGATCGACAATTTCCAGGAGGACGTCGCGGTCTTCGATGGCGCGCGCGAGCGGCTGCTCGGCGTCATCGCCGAGCACGACAAGCAGATCGAAGCCGAGACCAAAGCGCTCGCCGAGCGCATCGAGCAGACCGAGAACCTGTCCGTCGCGAAGACCGCGGCCGAGGACGAGGTCAAGGTTCGGATCCAGGCGCACAAGATGCCGGGGCCGGTGCTCGAGTTTCTGGTCGAGCAGTGGCTGCGGCTCCTGCTGCTCGCGCACGTCAAGGCGGGGCGCAACGGCGCGGAATGGAAAGACGCGATCGAGGCGATGGACCAGCTCATCTGGAGCGTCGAGCCGATGAAGACGCCGGACGACCGCCGCAAGCTCGCCGCGACGGTGCCGGGTCTCGTCAGGCACCTGATCGCCGGATTCAACACGCTCGGCACCGAAGCGCCGGCGCGCGAGCGCTTCTTCGGCGAGCTGATGAAATATCACACCGACGCGCTCGAGCCGAAGAAGGCGAAGCCGAAGGCGGCCGGGGAGAAAGCGGCCGATAAGCCGGCCGAGCCGGCCGCCGCCGAGGCCGCGTCCGCCAAAGCCGCGCCGGCGGCATCGCTCGACTTCACCGCGCCGGTGACGATCAAGAACCCTTACGGGGAGGGCCAGGTGCAGGTCACCGGCCTCGATTTCACGCCGCAGCCGGTCGACCCGAAGCAGCGCGCCGCCGCCAAGGCGTCGCTGAAGTCGTCGCTCGCGGTGGACCCGCCGGCGGACATGGAAATGGGCACCTGGGTGGAGTTCCGCCCGAAAGGCGACGGCGAGGAGCACCGCGCGGCGAAGCTCCTGTTCGTCAGCCCGAAGAAGACGCGCTACCTTTTCTCCGACCGCCGTGGCCAGAACGTGCTCGAACTGTCGCGCGCCGAAATCGTGCGGCGCCTGCGCAGCGGCGAGGCGGTGCGGCTCGACGACGAGCCGAAGGAGCCGCTCTTCGACCGCATCATGACGGGCCTGGTCGACAAGCTGAAGACGCCCGCGAAAGTCGCTGCCTGAGCAAGTGAAAGCCGTATTCGTCTGCGCGCACGGCGCGGGCGGTCATATGGACGACCGCGCCATGCTCGCCACGGCCGCGGCGCTGGGCGTGCGCGGCGTCGAGGTGGTGCGCTTCAACTTTCCCTATCGCGACAAGGGCTCGCGCCGTCCCGATCCGATGCCGGTGCTGCGCGAGCGCTTCGAGGCGGTCGTCGCGGGCGTGCGCAGCAAGAAGACGCTCATCATCGGCGGCCGCTCCATGGGCGGGCGCGTTGCCACCCTGCTTGCCGCCGAGGGCTTCGCGTGCGATGGCCTGCTGCTCTTCGCCTACCCGCTGCACCCTGCCGGGCAGCCCGAGAAACTGCGCGATGCGCACCTGCCGCGCATCAGCGCGCCGGTGCTCTGCTTCAACGGCACGCGCGACGCCCTCTGCCGCCGCGACCTGATGGAGCGCGCGCTGACGACGGTGAAGACGCGATGGGACATGCACTGGATCGAAGGCGCCGATCATTCGCTCAAGGGCGAGAAAGTGATGGCCGAGATGGGCGACGCGGTAGCGCGCTGGCTAGGCACCGAAAGGCAGGGTTGATGAAGGTTCCAAACCGAGTGCCGCGATGCGTGCTGACCGCGCTCGCGATCCTGTTGCTCGCTGGCAATGCCAGGTCAGCGGAGATACGCGTATTCAGCGGCGGCGCTCCACAGGCTGCGCTGCAGCATCTCGCCCCGGAATTCGAGCGGGTCACCGGCCACCGTCTGCGGTTCACCTTCCAACTGGTGACCGAGATTCAGCGGAAACTTGCGGCGGGGGAAAAGGCAGATGTGATCTTGCTCCCGGTTCCCCTGATCGCCGCGACGGAGAAAACCCTTCCATTGCGCAGCGAAGGCCGCATCGTGCTGGCCCGCGTGGGTATCGGGGCCATTGTGCGTCAGGGCACGACGCCGCCCGATATCTCGACGGCCGAAGCCGTGCGCAAGATGCTGCTCGGTGCTCGAGCAATCGCATGGGCCGATCCGAGTACCCCGGTCGGCGGCCACCTTGATCGAACGATTGCGCAACTCGGTATCGCGCACGAGGTGCGGCCAAAGCTGATCATCAAGGCCGCGATCCACGGCGGGGCTGAGCTGGTCGCGAAAGGCGACGCGGATTTCGGGCTCTATCTCGTCAGCGAAGTGCAGACCGCCAAAGGCATCAGCCTCGTGGGATTGCTGCCCGCTCCTTTTCAGAGCTTCGTTGTCTACGGCGCGGCGGTTCCGGGCAACAGCCCGATACCCGAAGCCGCGCTGGCGTTTGTCAAGTTCATTTCGGAGCCGATGCAGGAAGGGCGCTGGAAAGCCGCCGGCTTCGAGCTTGTCGGCGCACGCTAGCGGCTAGCCTTTTTTGCCGCGCAGTTCGGCCACTTTGCGCCGGGCAAGCTCGACGAATACACCGGCCGGGAACTGCTCGATGTACAGCGCGAGATCGTCGGCATCGCTGCTGTCCTTGACCTCGTTCCAGAATTCCGTCTCCGCCTCGCTGCCCTGCGAGGCCGGCACGAGGACCTCGCCGGCGTCCTCCAGCGGTTGCCCTTCAAGAATGCGCTTGAGCGACTCGGCGAACTTGCGCGCGGTCTGGTAACGCTTCTCGGGCGTCTTGGCGAGGGCCTTGGCGACGACGCGGTCGATGGCCGGCGGAACCTGCACGATCGAGGACGGCCAGGCCGGGTCGTCCTGGACGATTTTTTTCGCGAGCTCCCATTGCCCGCCCTCGAACGGCTTTTTGCCGGTGAGGAACTGGTAGAACAGGATGCCCGCCGAGAAGATGTCGGTACGGCGGTCGATCGTTTGCCCCTGGATCTGCTCCGGCGACATGTAGGAAGGTGTGCCGACCAGGGCACCGGCGCGCGTCGCCTCGCCTGCCTCGCCCTCCGTCTCGGTGACGCGCGCGACGCCGAAATCGGCGAGCTTGGCGTGGCCCGCGGCATCCACCATGACGTTGGCCGGCTTGACGTCGCGGTGGATGACGCCCGCCTCGTGCGCGAAATCCAGCGCATCGAGCAGCTCGGTCATCAAGCGGAATATCGTCGCCAGGTCGAACGCATGTTTGGCGTCGAAGTAGTCCTTGAGCTCCTTGCCTTCGATGTACTCCATCACGATGTACGCGAGATCGCCTTCGGTGCCGAAGTCGTACACCTGCACGATATGGGGATGATTGAGCCGCGCCACGGCGCGCACTTCGCGCTTGAAGCGCATGGAGTACTGGCGAGCGACGGCCTCGTCGAGCGCGCTCGTCAGGATGGTCTTGATCGCGACCCTGCGGTCCAGGGTGGGGTCCAGTCCGTCGTAGACCAGGCCCATCGCACCTTTCCCGAGTACACCGCGGATCTGGTAGCGACCAAGCGATTTGAGTTCTTTCACCCTACGGATAATACTTGCCAACGACGCCGACTTTAAGACTGCAGGCGCGCTGAACCGCCGGGGAGAACGCAATGCGAAATAACCCACTACCCGTACTCGTGCTGGCATCGTTCTTGATCGCCGGCTGCGCTGCCACACCGTCAGTACAGCAGCTGCGTCCGATCGAAGGAGACTTGGCACGATACCGTGCGCTCCTGGTGGTCGTCGACGCACCCGAGGAGATTCGCAAGCAGAACGGTTATGACATTACCGCTGCCGAGTTGCAGCGGGGGCTCATTGCTAACGTGGCAGCTTCCGGAAAGTATGCGACGGTCGGGACGGGCGCCGAGACCGGCAAAGGCCTCGAGGCGCGCCTCACGATCAATGAATTCAACTACGTCAGCGGCGCGGCTCGCGGCACGTTGGGAATAATGGCCGGCCGGGCGGTTCTCCACGTAACCATGACGCTGAAGGACAGTGAGACCGCGAAGGTGCTGGGGATGGTGAATGCTGCCCATAGCTCGAGCCACGCCCAAGGCGTGTTTAGCCCCGTCACCAGCGCCCAGATTTCGGCGATCACGAAAGAATTTTCCTCCAGGCTCACTGGCCAATGATCCGCAGTGCCGCGGCCGATGACGCCGAAGCCGCCTCGGGGGAGCTGAAGGGTGCACGCGCGACGCGCATGGCGTGCAGGCTGCCGGCTCGTGCGCTGGGTGCAGAGAAATGCCGAAGCGCGTCGCGTTCGGACTGAAGGCGCGCACGGGCAGGGCGGTGCTGGTGGCCATCGGCGGCGACCTGCAGCAACCGCAATTTAAAAAAAACCCCGCCGAGCGGGCGGGGCTTCAATGAATTCGTTGAGGCTGGTGATCAGGTGCCCCGGACCACGCCATCGCCGTCGTCCGCTTCGTGAGCGCTCGCGATCGGCGTAAAGCTGAGGGCGAATAACGCGATTATTGCGACCAACATTGCGCGAATCATGTTCCAACCTCCGGTGAGATGATGAACGACTTCTTGGTAAAACTTTCCTGTCAGGTGCCCCAAACCATGGTATCGCCCTCGCCGGCTTGGTGAGCGTTCGAGACCGAGGCAAAGCTCAGGGTGAACAACGCGATTACCGCGACCAACACTGCACGACTCATGCGACCTCCACTGAGAAACCCGACGCAGTCTAGGGTCTCTGTCGGGGAGAGGTCTGTCATGACCTCCTCCGGCATTGTGTCGGCGAGTTGCGGCTACCCAGCCCCACCGTTTGAACTACACGGCCCGCTTGCAAATCCGCGGTGCGCCCGCACCTAGGGCGAAAGGCGGCAATCTTGGAACCGGCTCCGCAATTCCTGTTGGATGAAAGCGAGCGCGCCACGGCCGGCGCGCAGTCGGCGCCGGAGGACGGGCGGCTGCTCGACGCCTACTCGGCGGCGGTGGTCGCCGTCGTCGAGACCGTGGGCCCGGCGGTGGCGCACCTGGAGGTGGAGCTCAACGGACGCCGCGGCAACGGCTCGGGCTTCACCTTCACGCCCGATGGCCTGCTGCTCACCAACAGCCACGTGGTGCATGGTGCGAAAAGCATCCGGGCTACGTTCGCCGATGGGTTGAGCCGCGAAGCGGATCTGGTCGGCGAGGATCCCGATACCGACATCGCGGTGATCCGCATCGGCGGCAATACCCTGCACTCGGTGGTGCTCGGGTCGTCGCGCCAGGTGCGCGTCGGGCAGCTCGCGATTGCGATCGGCAATCCCTACGGCTTCCAGCACACCGTCACCGCGGGCGTGGTGAGCGCGCTCGGGCGCAGTCTGCGCGCGCAAAGCGGACGGCTGATCGACGACGTGCTGCAGACCGATGCGGCGCTGAATCCCGGCAACTCGGGCGGGCCGCTGGTCGACTCGCGCGGCGAGGTGATCGGCGTCAACACCGCGATCATTCCGGGCGCGCAGGGCATCTGCTTCGCGACGGCGATCGATACCGTCAAATGGGTCGTGCTCCAGTTGCTCAAAGACGGACGGGTGCGGCGCGGCTTTCTCGGCCTTGCCGGCGCCAATGTGCCGCTGGCGCGGCGCATCGCGCGGCACTTCGAGCTGGACAACGCCCGCGCGGTGCGCGTCGAGACGGTGGAGAAGGGCGGGCCCGCAAGCCGGGCGGGCGTCGAGCAGGGCGATCTCATCGTGCGCTTCGCGGATCAGCCAGTGAACGGCATCGACGACCTGCATCGCCTGCTCACCGGCGAGCGCATCGGCGCCCAGAGCCGGCTCACGGTGGTGCGCCGTGCGCAGAAGCTCGAGCTCGCGGTCACGCCCTCCGAGCGCTGAAATTAACTCCGCGTCAGGATGCGGTCGAGGTGGTCGAGGTCGTTAACCACCTGCCACTCCGCGGCGCCGGCTTTCTGCACGCGCGCCTTCCATTCTTCGAGGCGCCCGAGGTAGCGGCGCGGATCGACGTTGTCGGTGCTGAGCTTCACCACGTTGACGGCGATCACGCGGATATTGTTCAGGCTGATGGGGAAGTTGCGCACCGTCACCTTGTCGAGCTCTTCCTGCATGTCGGAGAAGATGATGACGGTCTTGGTGCCTGCGCCGCCTTCGTTGAGGAATTCCGCGGCCTGGATCAGGCCGCCCGTGATGTCGGTAAAGCGGCTGCCGGTCACGTTGCGGAACGCGGAGTCGATCTTGGCGTGGAAGGCGCGCTTCTGGGCGTTCGCCTGCGAAGGCCGCGCATCGAAGGTCGCCTTGGCGATGATGTCCTTCTCGCTGAAGCTGCGGCTCTGCACGCGCGCCACGGCGAGCGAATCGCCGGGCTGCAGTGTGCCCAGCAGGTAATTGATGATCAAGACCGCCTTGCCTGCCTCCTGGGCGTAGGTGCCGGAGGTATCGACCAGCATGTACACGGCCTGCCGGTGGCTGCGCGCATCGCCGCATGCGGCGAGCGCCAGCGCGGGTACTGAAACGAGGAAGCGTCGTCTGTCCATGGCATTCCCCTATGCGTGCGTGCGCTCGACTTCGACATCCAGGTGCGCATTGCGGCCGCCGCGCCGCGCGCCCTTCGCCAGCCGCTCCACCAGGAGCGGCACCACGATCGCCACGTCGTAGAGGCGGATGAGCACCCGGCTCGCCTGCCGCACCGCTTGAGCGACGATGCGCAGCACGAGGGCCAGGCAGCGCACCAGCGCCGTGAGAAGCACGCCGCCGACGGTGCGCGCCGAGTGGATCAGCGACTCGAGCGGTATCGCGATGAAGGCCAGCGCGAACGGCAGCATGAAGCCGAGCAGCATCTGGCCCGCCGTCGGGATGCGTCCGATCCAGCCTTCGTTGGTCACCGCGTGCACGGTGGCGAGCGATTGCACCAGCGCCTGCTTGTCCGCGATCAGCATGTCGCGCATCAGCGCGAGCGCCGCCTCGACGCCGGCGAGCGTGACCAGCAGCACAAACGCGATCCACAGCATCCGCCGGCGCAGCACCTCGTTCAGGTTGGCGATCCCCGGGAACAGATGCGTGACGCGCATCGCCTCCAGCAGGAACAGGCCCATCGACGCCTCGACGAAGATGATCACCAGTGCGGCCACTTCAGAGGTGCGCAGCGAGCTCGTCAGGTAATCGCCCGCGCCGACCATCTCGGACATCGGCAGCGCGATCAGCTTGAAGTTGATGAACGCGCCGCCCGCGGCGATCGCCACGACGAAAAGCGCGATGGCGAACTGGGTGAACGCCGACACGGTGAGCGCGTGCTGCGCCTTGTCGGTGGCGGCATTGATCTGCTCGTACTTCGCCATGTGCGCATCCACGATGCCGACGCTCGACTGCAGGCTCGCCAGATTCTTCTCGACCTGGGCGAGGTTCTTGTCCACCGAGCGCCAGAACGGCATGAAACCTTCCAGGATCTTGTGGCGCGTCTCGTAGGACTTGCGGTACTCGGCGATCGCCTTGTCGTGAATGCTGGTGACCGAGCGTTTGATCTCCTCGAGCACGCGCACTACCAGCTCGTTGCCGGTCGACTTGATATTGGCGACGGCCGCGACGGCCTCGGTCCAGTCCGGCGGCGGCGGCGGCACCTCGCCGCATTTCTTGTAGTCCTCCTCGATCTTCGTGATCTCGTCGAGGAGCTTCCTCTGCAACGTCGGATAGCCCTGCAGATCGCGCGTCACGATCGCGCCCAGGCGCTCGAACTCGCGCTCGACACGCTGGCCGACTTCGCGGCGCCCGTGGGCGAGCAGCACCGCCTTGTTGCGCTGGTTGATCTCGTTCGCCGCCGCGGCGAGCGAGCGCGCCGCCATGCGCAGCGGCCCGCCGACCACGTGGCCGAGCGAGCGGATCAGATCGTGCATCGGCCGGCGCGCCGCGTACATGAACGCCATGCCGACTACGATCAGCACCAGCATCGACAGCGCGACGTTGTCCGGCCACAGCAGCCAGGATTGAAAGCTCATGACGCCCTCCCTTTTCTGATCACAAGCTAGATCAGAACGGACTGGCCTGCCGGACAACTTATTACGTTTTAGGAACTATGCCTTGGCCCCCACGATGAATAAGTCCTGCGCGTTGGCAAATTACGACGCGTGCGGCTTCATCACCTTCACGACGTATTGCGATCCGAGGAACGACGCGAACGGCGGGCGCGAGAGCGCCGAGATCCGGCGGTTGAGCGCCATCGACGCGCCGGGGTGCAGCTCGTGCAGCGGATGGAAGATGAAGTTGCAATAGCGGCCTTCGACCTTTTTAAATCCGGCGCGCTCCAGCGCCTGGTCGAGCTTCGCCGGCACGCAGCGGTTGGTGACGAAGCGCTCCGAGGGGCGCGGCGCGCGGCGCAGTGCTCGCTTGGCGAGCGACCGCAGCTTGGTGGTCACGCGGCCGGCGCGGTGGTAGGCGCTTGCGCGGTTGGGCACGGCGAGCACCGCGACGCCTCCCGGCCGCAACAGGCGGAAGATCTCGGCCAGCGCGCGCTCGTAGCTCAGCAGGTACTCGAGCATGCCGAGGGAAACCACGGCGTCGAACAAGCCGTCGGTGAAGCCGGTGGCTTCGGCATCGGCGACCGCGAGATGGCAGCGACGGCCGCGCGGATGGTTGGCCATGCGCTCGCGGCCACGCTCGATCATCTGCGCGCTGAGGTCGATGCCCCAGAACTCGCGCGCCGGGCCGAGCAGCGCATCGGCCATCACCGCCGGACCGCAGCCGACGTCCAGCACGCGCTCCATGGCCTGCGGCAACAGCTCCAACGCGATGCGCCGCTGGGCGCTGAACGAGAACTCTTGCTCCCGCTCGCGCGCATAGTGGTCCGCGCTCGAGTCGAAGTAGCTACGGATCTGCGCGGCCTGGTCGGGCATGCCGACAGCTTGGCACGGCGACAAGACGCCAGCGCGTTCGGTTCCTCGCTGCGGGATGACTCCTCTGAACTACCTTTGCCTACACGTTCTGTCGGGAAAGGGCTACGCTAGCCCGGCGATGCGCCTTGTCCTGCTCGTTGCGCTGTTGTGGGCCAGCCAAGCTCTCGCGGCGCCGGTGATGGTGGTGCCGCTGGAAGGCGCGATCGGGCCGGCAAGCGCGGACTTCGTGCGCCGCGCCATCGAGCGCGCCGCTGCCGACGGCACGCAGCTCGTCATCCTGCGCATCGACACGCCGGGCGGGCTCGACACCTCGATGCGCGAGATCATCAAGGCGATCCTCGCCTCGCCGGTGCCGGTGGCGTCGTTTGTCGCGCCGAGCGGCGCGCGCGCCGCGAGCGCGGGCACCTTCATCGCCTATGCCTCGCATATCGCGGCGATGGCGCCTGGCACCAACCTCGGTGCGGCCTCCCCGGTGGCGCTGGTGGGCGGCGGCGCCGACAAGGACGGCAAGAAGACCGAGGATACGATGACCCGCAAGGTGACCAACGACGCGGTCGCCTACATCCGCGGCTTCGCGCAGATGCGCGGGCGCAACGCCGACTGGGCCGAGCAGGCGGTGCGCGAGGGCGTGAGCCTGCCGGCGGAGGAGGCGCTCAAGAAGAAAGTCATCGACTACGTTGCCGCCGATGTGCCGGCCTTGCTCAATCTGCTGGAGGGCAAGACCATCGAGAAGCGCACGCTGCACGTCGCGGGTGCGGTGGTGCAGGAGGTGCAGACCGACTGGCGCACCAAGTTCCTCGGCGTGATCACCAACCCGAGCGTCGCCTACCTCCTCATCCTGCTCGGCGTCTACGCGCTGCTCTTCGAGTTCATGAACCCGGGCCTGGTGATGCCCGGCGTGGTGGGAGTGATCGCGCTGCTGATCGCCGCGTATGCGCTGCACCTCCTGCCGGTGAACTATGCGGGGCTCGCGCTGATCCTGCTCGGCATCGGCTTCATGGTCGCCGAGGCGTTCCTGCCGGCCTACGGCTCGCTCGGCATCGGCGGCGTGGTCGCCTTCGTGCTCGGCTCGATCATGCTGATCGAGGACCGCGCGCTGCCCGGCTTCGAGATCCCGCTCGCGCTGATCGCCGGCGTCGCGGTGGGCAGCGCGGGCTTCCTCATCTTCGTCCTCGGCATGATGATCAAGAGCCGCCGGCGAGCCGTCGTGAGCGGCCGCGAGCAGATGATCGGCGCGCGCGGCGAGGCGCTGGACGACTTCGAGCGCGAAGGCTGGGCGCGCGTGCTGGGCGAGCAGTGGAAGGTGCGCGTCCCTGGTGCGGTGCGCCGCGGACAGAAGCTGCGGGTGATTGGCATGCACGGGCTGGTGCTGGACGTTGAACCGGAAAGGGACTGATATGTACTTCATCGTCGGGTTCTTGTTTCTGCTGGTGCTGCTCGCGCTCATGTCGATCAAGATCCTGCGCGAGTACGAGCGCGGCGTGGTGTTCTTCCTCGGGCGCTTCCACAGCGTGATGGGCCCGGGGCTGATCCTGGTGGTGCCGCCGATTCAGCAGATGGTGCGCGTCGACCTGCGCACACGCGTCTTCGACGTGCCGCCGCAGGACGTGATCACGCGCGACAACGTCTCGGTGAAGGTGAACGCGGTGGTCTACCTGCGCGTGGTCGATCCGCAGCTCGCCATCATCCAGGTGGCCAATTTCAGCGAGGCGACCAGCCAGCTCTCGCAGACCACGCTGCGCGCGGTGCTCGGCAAGCACGAGCTCGACGAGCTGCTCGCCGAGCGCGAGAAGCTCAATAACGATATCCAGGAAGTGCTCGACAAGCAGACCGACGCCTGGGGCATCAAGGTGTCGAACGTCGAGATCAAGCACGTCGACATCAACGAGACCATGATCCGGGCGATCGCGCGCCAGGCCGAGGCCGAGCGCGAGCGCCGCGCCAAGGTGATCCACGCCGAGGGCGAGCTGCAGGCTTCCGAGAAGCTCCTCGCCGCGGCCGAGATCCTCGCCCGGCGCAGCGAAGCGATGCAGCTGCGCTACCTGCAGACCCTCACGCAGATCGCCGGCGACAAGGCCTCGACCATCGTGTTCCCGATACCGATGGAAATCCTCGGCCCGCTTCTCGGCAAGAAGAACCCGTAATTACTTTTTGCCGTAGTTCTCCGCGAGATAGGTCGCGATCGTGTCGACGTCTTCCTTGGCGATCGGCGCGCCGAAGGCGTTGATCATCTTGTTGACCGACGCGGTCCAGCCCGCCTTGTCGAGGAAGCGCGAGTTCATCTGGATGTAGTCGAGGCTGTGGCAGGCGAGGCACTGCATTGCCTTGTCGCGTCCCGGCGCGTCTTTCAGCACCACCTTGTTCTCCTGCGCCGAGGCCGTGCCGGCGGCGAAGACGAGGAGGAGGAGGGCGAGGGCGCGCATCAGACGATCTCCAGGTAAAGGCGCTGGATCACGTTGTGGTGGTAGCCGGCGGGGTTCGAGACGAGCTCGTTGACCTGCGTTTCTCCGGTTGCGCTGGTGGCGCGCGCCATGATCACCATGGCGCCGCGCTCGGGCGTCGGCACGCTGTGCGAGAACTGGCGAAACGAGTAGCGGCCGAGATCTTTGCCGAGCTTGGCGGGCGTCCAATTGGAACCATCGCTGCTCACTTCGACGCTTGCGATGCC
>Ga0209647_1000876_pt1 | contig 27104 bp, 28 predicted proteins | sample GraSoi_2013_60cm_FD_185827 | JGI IMG/M metagenome (GOLD analysis project Ga0209647, IMG submission 185827) | Grasslands soil microbial communities from the Angelo Coastal Reserve, California, USA - Sample 9_17_2013_60cm (SPAdes) (version 2) | ecosystem: Environmental > Terrestrial > Soil >... | reverse complement strand
TCGGTACAGCCATTGAGTGGTATGACTTTTTCCTCTATAGCACGGTTACCCCGCTCGTGTTCGCGAAGTTGTTTTTCCCGAATTCCGATCCGTTGGTTGGTACGCTGCAAGCATTCCTCATTTATTTCGTGGGCTTCCTGGCTCGGCCAGTGGGCGCGTTTATTTTTGGTCATTACGGCGACCGCGCGGGTCGGAAGGCGGCGTTGATCGCGACGCTCCTGCTCATGGGAGTTGCGACAGTGCTGGTCGCCTTTGTACCCGGGTATAACGTGATTGGAATCTGGGGTGCGATCATTTTGACGGTGCTCCGCTTTATTCAGGGCGTTGGCGTTGGTGGCGAATGGGGAGGATCGGTCCTTTTGGCGATGGAGTGGACGAAGAGTTTCGGGAACCGCGGATTCGTCGCTTCCTGGCCTCAATTTGGCGTACCGGCGGGATTATTCCTGGCGAATCTCGCCGTGCTTGGTTTTAGCGCGTTCTTGCCTCAGGACCAATTTCTGAGCTGGGGTTGGCGAGCCTCAATTTGGCGTACCGGCGGGATTATTCCTGGCGAATCTCGCCGTGCTTGGTTTTAGCGCGTTCTTGCCTCAGGACCAATTTCTGAGCTGGGGTTGGCGAGTCCCCTTCCTGTTAAGCGCGGCGCTGGTGTTTGTTGGTCTGTGGATTCGGCTAGGAATTTTGGAGACGCCGACATTCGCTCGGTTGCTCGAGCAGAACAAAATAGAGAAGACTCCGGCATTGGAAGTCGTGCGGCGTCAACCGAAGCCTGTATTTCTCTCACCGTTGGTGCGGCTGGCGGAGAATGCGCCGTTTTATCTCTTTACCGCGTTCGTTTTCACTTACGGTACCCAGCTAAAGATAAGCAGGGACCTCATGCTCAATGCCGTGATGATATTCGCGGTGATCGAGTTTTTTACCATTCCTCTGGCCGGCTTTGTCTCTGATCGGATCGGACGCAAACGTACCTATCTGATTGGCACCGTCGTGCTCTTCATAGTTGGATTCCTTTTTATCGCACTGGTGAGTACGAAAGACCCGGCGTTGGTCGTACTGGGTATCGTCCTCGGCGCTATTCCACATTCTCTGATGTACGGTCCCCAGGCAGCTCTCATTGCTGAGCAGTTCACTCCCCGTATGCGCTACAGCGGTGCTTCCATCGGCTATCAGCTAGCGTCGATTATTGCCGGTGGTCCTGCGCCGCTCATCGCAACCTGGTTATTCGCGACATACAAGACTGGAACGGCAATCTCTTGGTACATCGCTCTCTGCGCAGTTATCTCGTTTATCGCAACCCTATTCATGACCGAATACTCGCGGCGCGAGATTCACGACGAGTACGAGCAAGTCGGTGGCGCAACCAAGGCATAGGTCGATAGGCTGCTTTCATCGCCGTTAGCTAAGCTAACGTTTGGCTCCAATGTTGGCGGCTGCATTTGGATCAACAACCAACGAAGTAACTATACGTGACAGTGGTATAGGGGTCAGCTCAGGAAACGGAAATTTACGTACACTAAGGCGTTCCAAGAATCACCCGACTAAAATAAAACGCTCCAGAATTCGATTACAGCTCGTCCTTCACGTCGGTTAAAACCGCTTCTTCTACAGAAACCGAAATGCACTACTGTTCGAGATACGCACAATTAGGTATCACCAGGAACCTGGTTGGAGTGCTAATACTCTCTGGAGAATGGCAAACCAACGTGGAAAGCAAGACCTTTTTGCCAGAGTAAGAATGACTGACAAAAGGGACGGAGCGGCTTCCCTTTACCTGTTGCTAAGACTGAAGTTCTGGTGCGCATTCCGCTTGAGCTCGCGGCAAGACTTAGCGATGAGCGTCAGTGGTTGAGTCTGGTGAGGTTTTGACGGATTTTAGGCATCGCTGCGCGGCTCAAAGCAATCTAATCCTCACAACCGCGATTCCTTGAAATCGTTCGATTCTGCTGTCATAAACCAGGGCTTAAGATGACCAAGACTGAACTTCAAATCGCACTTGCCGCAGCCACGCAGACCAACAAAAGAACCGCTGGAATATTCCTTGATACGCTCGGCAACCTCGCCTACAAAGCGATCAAGAAGGACGGGGAATTCGTCTTGCCAGGCTTTGGCAAGTTAGTAAAGCAGAAGAGGAAAGCTCGCACCGGCGTCAATCCCAAAACGCAACAGAAGATCAAGATTCCAGCAAAGACCGTCGTCAAATTCCGAGTCGGAAAGGTCGCAAAGGACGCGATTCTGGGGGCAAAAAAGTCGTCTAGCTAAGACCCTAGAAGCCATATTTCTTGGAAACGAGAGACCGTTAGGACGCTCAAGTCTTCGTTGCTTTGGGCGCGGTGCGAGGTCTCGCCCTCAAGCGCTCAATCCAGTGAAGTCAATGAGAGCTCTCCGATTTCCAGAAAAACTTTGCCGACGGAGTCGCGTTCGAAGGAAGACGGTCAAAGAACCCAATATCGGCGATTTCTGCCACAGGAAAATGCATTCGAGCAGAGTGTCTTTTAACCGAGACCTTGAACAAAACAGTAACTGTTCCCCGCTTGGGCCGATCATACATTTGCTGATAGCCAATTGCGTTAATGTCTAGGCCGGTTTCTTCTCGAACCTCACGTTTCAGGGCGCGCTTAAGAGATTCGTTTCTTTTAACTTTACCTCCAGGCAACGTCCAAAGTCTTTGCCCAACAACTTGCCGAACTAGCAAGACGGAGCCTTTATCATCCTCGATCCATGCCATCACAGAGACTTCCTTCTTTGGGTTAAACCTTGCGCGTTTCTTCTTTGCCATCCGTAAAAGGCTTCTTGATCCGAGGTAAATCGGCCTCCAACATGGGACCGGAAGTTATTTGGTCAAGACGTCGGGGTCTAGCAGTTTAGTTTGTGATCCCCACATATCACGCTGATTCCCAACTCGTTGCGCTGCTCAAGTGGTAAGATGGGTCTATCAGGTCTAGAAACATTTTTTGTCCGTCACGAGGGTCTCGAGTCTCTCTGAACACCGATGCTTCGCGAAGAGACGAGGGAGCTCGTAAGAAGGACGCATGGAGGCGGGCGCCGAGGCCGCGGCAATAGTTCGGAGCTCGTCCAAATGGTCCCTAGACGCATGTCAGACAGAGGCCTGCCGCTTTTATCTGGTGGTAGTGCGCAAATCTCAGAGTTCCTTCTCCCCAAAACCGTATAACGCGGCTTTAGAATTGGGGGGTGTCCCTGTTGACTCTTGGCCAAGTAGTTTTGTGAGCCGCATGGTTCGGGCTCCCGCTTGGCAAAAAGCCGACTTCTTGGTATGCTTGTAGAGCGAAATAGCGCACACGACAAGCGGGAGCTAGACATGCTCAACCCAGACGCGTGGCATCGTAAGCAAGTTTGGCAATTGCTTTGGCAGGGGCCCGGAGCAGTCTCTACATTTTGGTCGATGCCTGTGGCGCTAGTTGGTGCTGCGCTTTCATTGGCTGTCCACACCGGACCTGCATGGCCAGGCTTATCTATGCCCTTAGCGAATGTCTCGCTGGGCGCTTTGCTGATTTTGATAGATGAACTTCGTGCGTGCCGAAATCACGATCTAGGTCTACTGCGTTTCTCTGCAGCGAGAAGCCGAGACCGAATCGCTAAACTCGGGATCAGATCGAAGCAGATTGATCGATTTGTTTATGCGCTCTGGTTAAGTTCGGAGCTGAAGCACACGTTCAAAAACTCCCGCCTCGAATCTGTCGAATTAGTGGTCCTTGGTCTTGACCTATTGAGTCAAATCGCATCGCGCTATGGTCGTTGCGGTCGAAGAGTTTTCGAAGCCAATCAGGATCCGATCGTAAGAGCAATGCAGCTATTCGAATGCATGTCTTTTGCGGAAGCCGAGCAGATGTTGGTCGAACCACTTCGGACCTGGCTGAAAGATCCACCTGAATATGATCCCGAAGGTTGGGCGGTATCGATATATGGGGAGTCATGAACTCCGCTCGATTCATACCGCCCCTTTGCTTATAGAAGAAAGAAGCTCTTCTTTAGTGAAAGCTGTCATTCTGTACACCTCTCTTGAGACGAGATCAGGGTGTCGGCGAAGCCTCGGGGCTTTCCATCTTGATCAATTGGCTTACGGTAACCAAGTGGTAACCTTTGGCGATTAGTCCATCGAGCGCAGCAGGCATGGCGTCGATCGTTTGCCCATGGATATCGTGTTGCAAGATAATGGCACCGGGACGCGCCCCGGTAAGCACTCGCTGGGTGATCGTGGCAGCTCCAGGGTGTTTCCAATCCTCGGTGTCCACAGACCAATAAATCACGTTAAGCTTGAGCCGTTGTGGGATCCAGACGTGTTCAGGCTTGTTAAGCGCACCATACGGAGGTCGCAATAGCACGGGCGTGACCCTGCAAGCGGCGCGAATGGCGTCTTGGTTTTTTTCGATCTCATCGGTAGCTTGCGCGTCCGAGAGTTTCGAGAGCTGCGGGTGATCCCAGGTGTGATCGCCGACCTCGTGCCCCTCCGCAATGATGCGGCGGACCAAGTCCGGGTGCGCTTCGACATTCTTGCCCACTAGGAAGAAAGTGGCTTTAAGGTGGCGCGCTTTGAGCAAGTCGAGTAGCCGCGGGGTGTACTCGGCGCTTGGGCCATCATCGTTGCCTGCCCCATCAACAAGCCAGCGTTACTCTTTTTCCCGATTGAAACGATTCGACGGCAGCCCAGGCTAGTTGCAGGGCCCGTCGACCGGCGCGCGCATGTATCGGCGGTTGGTCGCCGCTTTTGAACGCCTCCATTACCGCGTCTAAGTGCATGTCGAAAGTGCGGTGGAATTCTCGATCGAAATCGTTGAAATAACCCGCCTGCCAAACCTCAGCAATCTCGCTACCGGCGTTCTGAATACAAAAGCGCTGGACAGTGTCCTCTACGACGAACCTTCCTCGAGTTCCATTGATCTCAAGCCGATGCGTGTCTTGATAAGCGTAAGAGGAATCATAGGTGCCCGTCATGCTCCCGACCGCTCCGTTCACGAATCGCAGAGCCAGAGCCATTGTACGGTAACCGCCCCCGGTGCGGTCGGTCATTTCGGCCATGACTGACGCGATTGGACCGCATAAATCTTCCAGTTGGTCGAAGCCATGACACTGGGTTTCAATGAGATTAGCATGAGGGTGAGCGCTCACATTGGCTTCACCACCGAACCGCCAGGTCGCATGTGTTATATCGCCGAGCCGATCCGCTTTAATCGCCTCGCGAGCCAACCGCATAGGTTTCGCATAACGATGATTAAAGTTGATGGCAAAGAACAGGCCTCGTTTTTCCGCTTCGGCCAGCAGGCGGTCTGCCTCGGCCAGGTCGAAAGTTAACGGTTTCTCAACCAGCAGCGGATAACCAGCCTCGATCACTTGCATGGTCGCTTCAAAATGTTCCAGGTTTGGCAACGACAGACTAACGAGATCCGGTTTCTCTGCCGCCAACATCTCTTGTAGGTTGGTGTAAGCGCGGAATCCGAATTCAGACGCCCGTGCCTGAGTCTTTGCCAAGGTGCGTCCGGCAACCGCGCAAAGCTCCACGTCCAGCCTCTGCGAGAAGACCCGAGCGTGCTGGCGACCCCATTCACCCGCTCCAACCAGGCAGACCTTTATCTTTCTATCGGTCGAAGTCATTGTTCGATAATGACTTTCCCGGTTTCACACGCAAAGAAGAATGATTCGAACGCCTGCTGGATCTGATCAACTCCCATCCGATGGGTGATAATCTGGGTTAGATAGGCACGGTGCTCTCGCAATCGCTGCAGATTGGTGGGCATTTCGTTATACCGGAAATACTCGCTTCCCACGATGCTCCGCTCCGGGGCAATTATGTCGGGTGAAATCTTAAGTGCGATGCCTTCGCCGTGGCCGACGCAGATCAGCGAGCCGCGCTGCGCCAGTGAATCGACGGCCTCCTGACGAGCAATCTGTTTTCCAGTGGTGTCTACTGCCACGTCGACTCGTGCCAAGTCATGTGATTGGATACCGGCACTCAGGGAGGTTTGGCGAACATTGATGGGCAGTCCGCCCAGCCGTTCGGCTAGCTGGAGCCGATAGGGCACAACGTCTGTGATCAAAACCTTTAACTGCCGCCCGATCACAATCTTTGCCATCGCCAGCACAGCGAGGCCGATCGGGCCGGCGCCCAAGACTAGGAGAGACTCTATGTCAGGTCGCATCAGCCGGCACCGCTCAATCGCGTGCCCGCCTGTGCCCATGATGTCCAGCAACAGGGTGGCTTCTGTAGGAGAGAACTCATCGGGCACCGGGAAAAAGATACTTTCGTGAACCAGTTCATACTGGCCGTAGCCGCCGTCGCGATTAAACCCCATGTCACCCCGTTTTTGGAGGCACTGGTTTGTAAAGCCTAACCGGCATGAGCGGCATTCGCCGCAGAAGTCCATTAAGAATACAGCTCCGGTGGTTCCTACCGGCGTCTGCGTACCCGGTCCAGCAGCGACCACGGTGCCTGTAGCTTCGTGGCCCGGCGTAACCGATGCGCCATCAAAAAACTGCGGTCGTTCAGAGCCGCAGAGGGCGTTGGCACGGACGCGGAGCAAGAGTTGGCCGGGTCCCGGTTCCGGCACTGCTCTTTCTTCGAATTTAATTTCTTTGTTCCCCACAAAATGAGGAACCCTGCAACTTGAGGGTATAGTGGTGGCCATCCGTTGTAAGGGGGTGATGAGAACCTGAGACCGATCATCACGTTTTAGCCGGAACATTCCAGGTGGATTTGCGTCTGCCGTTTTGAGAAATTTGGCCGTGACAGTCGAGCTCGGCGCATTTGCAACGTCGTCAACTTTCCGTGCATCACGCTCAGCCGTCGGTCGTGAAGAAGCATTGACAAGCCATACCACCGAATCTGATGAGGTTTTTGATCAATTCCGGGCGCCGATCAGAATATGCGCCAGAATGTCGGCCTGTGTCATTGTTTCTCTCTCGGTTAGTTCCGCCACCAGCGTGCCGCCTCTCATCACATAGATGCGGTCGCTCATCCCGATCAGCTCCGGGAGCTCCGAGGAGACCATCAGCACCCCAAGCCCTTGGGCTGCAATTTCGTCGATCATCTTGTAGATTTGCGACTTGGCATTCACGTCGATGCCGCGCGTCGGCTCATCCAGCAGCAGGAGCTGTGGCTCTGCGGCGCGCCATTTTGCGAAGACCGTCCTCTGCTGGTTCCCGCCGCTCAGGGTCCCCACCGTCTGTTCGACGGATCGGGCAACGATTCGTAGCTGCTGGATCCATCCGCGGGCGACTTCGCTCTCTTTCCGTTGGGAGATCGTACCGAACCTGAAGAGCCGAAAAAGCGAGGCGAGAGTGACGTTCTCACGGATCGTCATCGTGGTGATAAGACCCTCGGTCTTGCGATCCTCGGAGAGGTAGGCTATGCCTGCGCGCACCAGGCGCCCTGGTCTCCACCCGTTGATTTTCCTCCCGTTATACACGATCCGGCCTGAAAGCAGCCGGCGCGCCCCGAAAATGGTCTTCAGCAGCTCGGTCCGTCCGGAACCGACAAGCCCGCTGATGCCGACAACTTCGCCGCGGCGGACTGTGAGGCTCAACGGAGGGGCCCCGGGGAGCAGCCTGAGGTTCTCCACCGTGAGCAGAACGTTCTCTGTCGGTCGGTGAGAGCGCGGATACATGTCGTCGATCGACCGGCCAACCATCATCTGAATCAATTCGTCTTCGCGGAATCCGTGGCTGGGAATCGTCCCGATGGAACGGCCGTCGCGAAGGACTGAGATGCGGTCCCCGACCTGTCGCAATTCCTCGAACCGGTGTGAAATGTACACGATCCCGATACCCCGCGCTTGAAGCGTCCTCATGAGGGAAAAGAGCCGATCGATTTCATTTTTCGAAAGGCTCGCCGTGGGCTCATCCATGATGAGGATCTTCGACTCATAGGAAAGCGCTTTTGCGATCTCGACGATCTGCTGATGCGCCGTCGTGAGCCTGCCCAGCATGATCATGGGATCGATCTCGAACCCAAGGGAGGAAAGCAGCGCCCGCGCCTGCGCGTAGAGCTTCTTCTTGTCCAGGATTCCGCCGCGCGTCGGTTCACGACCGAGAAAAATGTTATGGGCAACGTCGAGGTTCGCGCAGAGGTTGAGCTCCTGGTGGATAAACGCGATTCCTCTGTCGCGGGCCTCCCGGGCGCTGGCGAAGCTCACGGCGGCGCCCTCGAGGGTGATCGTGCCCTGATCCGGAGGAATGATGCCTCCGAGGATCTTCATCAGCGTGCTTTTGCCCGCTCCGTTTTCACCCACCAGAACGTGGACTTCCCCCCTGCGCAGATCGAAGGAAACGGAGTCCAGGATTTTAACGTCTGAGTTGCGGATCGGCCTGCCGGAGCTGTCGTAGATGTACTTCGTGATCTCGTGCATCTCCAGGAGCGGTTCGTCCATCTGTTGCTCCCCCTACGCTGCCCTGCTCCTGATCTTGTCCATCACAATGACGGTTAGAATGATGCCGCCCTGGACTGCGAGATACAGGTGATAGGAGATATTCATCAAGTTGATGCAGTTCTCGATGACCTTTATGATGAGAACCCCGAAAAGGCTCCCGATCACAGAGCCCACTCCTCCGAACAGGCTCGTCCCTCCCACGATCGCCGCGGTGATGATCTCGAACGTGAATACTCCGCCTCCCATGTTCGGCTGGGCCGCATTCACGCGGATGGTCAGAAGAAGACCGGCGAGCGCGGCCAGGCTGCTGCAGAGGACGTAGGTCAGCACGTTGACGCGGGCAGTCGGAAGCCCGCTCAGGAAGGCGGCACGGGAATTGAACCCGAAAGCGCATAGCGCCCGGCCAAAGACAGACCCGTGGATAAGAAACCAGCCTAGAGCGACGATCCCGACTGCGATGTATACCGATGTCGGGAAGCCCAGTAGGTCCGTTCGGCCGACCGCGAGCAGCGAAGGCGGCAGGCGCGTTATGACGTTCCCTGCGCTGACGAGTTGTGATATGCCGTAGAGAATATACCCCGTCCCGAGGGTGGTGATGAACGAGGGAACCTTCATGTACTGGATGATGGCGCCGTTGACGAGGCCGACAAGAGCGCCGAGGAGCAGTGTGGCTGCCACCGTGAGGCCGACAGGAAGACCCCAGACCTTTGCCATGAAACCTGTTGCGGTCGAGGCCAGACCTACAACGAACCCAAGGGAGAGATCGATACCACCGGTCATGAGAACCATCGTCATTCCGAGAACAGCGATGGCCGGGATCGCGGACTGCCTGACGATGACGGCGGCGTTGTCGACGGAAGCGAAGTTGCGGACAAACACGATTCCCACGAGCGCCAGGAGGACTAGGATGACAGCACTCCCGCTTTTCAAAGTAGTTTGTATGATTCCTCTCATACGGGAACCGTCCGTCTGTAACGAGAGAGGCCGGAGCCAAATACAACCAGGATGATGATTGTCCCGACCAGAACATTCTGGAAAAAGGGGTGAACTCCCAGGAGGTCCAGCACATTTCGCACCGAGCCGATGATGAGAGCACCCGCGACTGCCATTGCCACGCGGCCCTCACCTCCGGCAAGGCTGACCCCGCCGATCACGCACGCGGCGATCGTGTCCAAAAGATAGGGATCGCCTTGAATGGGGTGGACAGTGTCCAGTTGCGCACTGAGCAGAATGCCTGCGATGGACGCGCAGAACCCCGAAAATGCATAGACGAAAAGTTTCAGTCCGTCGACGTTGATTCCCTCCTGCCGCACGACCGTCTCATTGCCGCCGAGGGCATAGATACGGTTTCCCGTCGGAGTGAACTGGGTGATGAAGATCCCGATTCCCATCATCACGAGCAAGAGAAGGTCCGAGACCGGGATGCCGAGAAAAGATCCATTTCCAATGTGCACGTAAGAGGCTGGGAAACCACCGATCGAGCGGCCGTTGTTCATGATGAGCGCCAGTCCCTGGCTGACCTGCCCGACAACTAGCGTGGTGATGAAGGGAGGCACGTCCAGCTTCGCAACCATAAGACCGTTGAACAGACCCATCCCGATCCCCGCGATGATCCCCGCGACGATCGAAATGACAATAGGAACACCCTGGAGCATGAGCAGTCCGCTCACCATGGGACAGAGGGCGATCAGCCCGGCAATTGACAGGTCGATGCCCAGGATCACGATGACCATGGTCATGCCCACCGCGCCAATGCCGATGATAGAGCTCTGGCGAACAACGTTCAGGAGGTTGGCAGGAGTGAGAAAATGCGGTACGAGGAGCCCGGCGGCCGCCAAAGCCGCCACGCCAAGGAGAGAGAAGAGGATTCGGCCTACACGTTGGCCCATGCGCCAATGTTCTTTTTACAGGCTGACGGTCCGGCCTGCGCGGCCCCTAGTGTCACGCCGCGCAATCCAAACACTCGTTTGGCGATCAGAACATCTGCTTTTTCGCTTCGTCTAGGTTGTCTTTGCTGTACAGCATGGTGCCGGAGTCAATAACCTTCGGGATGCTGTTCGCCGCGGATTTGTTTTCAATCACTGACACGAGCTTCTCCACCGCGAGACTGCCGATCTTCTGCGGGAACTGGGCCATAGTCCCGTAGATCTCACCGGCGGCAAGCAAGTCAACCGCCTTGTGCGAGCCGTCGACGCTGATAATGACGATGCCTTTCCTGTTCGCGTCGGAAAGTGCCTCGAGTATTCCGTCCAGCATGACGTCGGAGGCGCTGAACAGCCCTTGCACATCCTTGTTCGCCTGCAGCATGTTTTCCGTAACCTGCATGGCGACCGAGTTCGTCCAGTTGCCCGGCTGCTCTCCCCCGATCATCACGCCACTTCCCTCGAGACCCTTTTTGAATCCGTCCACGCGGTTGTCCCCGGCCACACTGCCGTTCGCGCCTCGAACGACAAGCACCTTGCCTTTGTTGCCAAGAGCCTGCACCATCTGCTTACCTGCTTGCATACCGGCGTTGAAATTGTCGGTCCCGACGAAGGTGATGTACAGGTCGTCATGGCCCTTCGCGACCGGCGAATCCACAATCACCACGGGAATTCCTGCGTCACGCGCCTTGCCGAGAACGGGAACCACCGCATTGCCATCCATTGGGTTGAGGACGATGCCGGTTACCTTTTTTGCAATCAGGTCCTCCACCTGATTCACCTGCGTGGAAACCGCGGTCTGCTCGCCAGCGGTGACGAGCAGAAAGGTATACCCCATGGATTCGGTCTTTGCCTTCACAGCATCGGCCAGAGCTTTCTGGAAGTCGTCGTTCGTGATCGTCTTCAGGCTGAGAGCGATCGTTCCCTTGCTTCCAGAACTCTCGGCAGCAGTGGACTGTTTTACGCCCGTAAACGTTGTTCCTGCAATTAGGGACAGCGCGAAAACGGCGGCCGGCACCTTTGAGAGGCCTCTCATCGCACACCTCTTAAAAAGAAATGTGTGAGTAAAAAAATGAACGATTGGCAGTGGGGGGGTCATGTTTGGTCGCTCTTTAAAAAAAAGACTACTCATTGTCGGTCCGGCGCCAACAGCATTCAATGAGTGTTTGCCGCAGACATTTTGAGATCTTTTGCCAAAGCAGAGATCGAATCGAAGACCAGCGATCGTGGGCCCGCGAGGCTGTTTCCGCCAAGCTAATGGTCGATGAAGGTTTAATTAAATTGACGAAAGCCACCTTCGATGATCGTCTCGGTCAATTTGAGTTTTCTTTCCGCGGCAGAAGCAACTACAATATCTGCAGATTATTGAGAATTTGTACCTATCGCAGGCAGAATTCAACGAACCGTTGGCTAATCCAAGTGAGGTGAAACCGGCCCCCCAGGTTGCTCTGATCATCGAGACGTCAGTCATCTACGGTCGCCGCATACTAGCAGGTGTCGCGCGGTACTTGCGGACGCACCACCGCTGGTCGGTCTTCATTGAGCAGCACGAACTAGGCACTCCCCCTCCAGCCTGGCTAACGTCTGGCCATTGGAACGGAATTCTCAGCCGACCCACTGATCACGTCATGGCGCGTCTTTTTCGCCAGATGAAGGTGCCGGTAGTGGATCTAAACGACCTGTACGAAAATCTCGATTTGCCATGGGTCGGTTCAGACCACGTGGCCATCGGCAGAATTGGGGCAGCCCATCTTCTCGAAAGAGGTTTTCGAAATTTTGCGTTCTGTGGATTTGCGAATGAGCTCTGGTCCAGGCAGCGCTTCAACGGATTTTGTTCGGGCGTTCCGCGGAACAATGGCCCCGTCTCCCTTTATGAAACCCCATGGCGCGGCCAAAATGTGCCACGCTGGGACCAGGATATTCAGCAAATTGTAAAATGGCTAATAGCACTTCCAAAGCCAGTGGCGGTAATGACATGCAATGATGTTCGGGGCCTGCACGTCCTGGACGCCTGCAGCCGGGCTGATTTACTCGTACCTGAAGAAGTAGCGGTCGTCGGCGTCGATGACGAGGAAATCATGTGCGAGCTTTGCAGTCCACCGCTGTCCAGCGTCGCTCCGAATCCCGAAGGTATTGGTTATGGAGCGGCAGAGTTGCTTGATGCGCTTATGGCTGGGAAGCGCCCGCGGCAATTGCGCATTTCGGTTGATCCAATCCGGGTCTTCTCTCGTCAGTCAACCGACGTGATGGCTGTCTCCGACTGGGCCGTTGCCAGCGCTGCTCGTTTTATGAGGGAACAAACCCTTCACGGCTGTCGCTTAAGCGACGTGCTTCAAAAGGTTAATATGTCACGATCTACGCTAGAGAAGCGCTTCCGCAAACATCTAAATCGTTCACCTAAGCAAGAAATGCGGCGTATAAAAATCGAGAGGATTAAACAACTCTTGGTGGAGACGGATTTCACGTTGGAACATATTGCGGAGCTTTCTGGGTTCGAACACCCGGAATACATGAGCGTCCTTTTCAAGCGCGAAACCGGACAAGCACCCGGCAAATATCGAAACCAGTTTGGAGAGAGAATACGGGGGAGAGACTCGGGTCTTTGAAAGGATCAGCAGGCATTCTTCAGCGCTAGTCTGACCAATATCGTCCGAACGATCTGACCATTTTTCAGCTCCGAGAGCAAAAACCAATATACAACTTTTCCCCCCGTCTACTCTTCATTGGACAGATAACGACGCAGTGTGACCGCCGTCGACACCTTGCGACTCCACAGTGGAGATGTTCACTTCCACCTCGACCTTTCAAACATCCTTACCGAATAAAGCTTCGCCGTCGGCTAAATACTTTTGGTCCGCGAGGAAAGGCCCAATCAAAAAAGCACCTAGAATTCGAGCCTCCACACGGCCCTTGAAAGGGCTTCAAAAAGATCCCCTTTCTTAACACGATAAAATACATTCTCATGTTTAAGTAGGGGTGAAGAATGGACGTCGTCCCGCTCAAAAAAAGAAATCTTGGCGCGCCCAATTCGAGCAGCTCCCCGATGTTCCTGCGGAGGATGAATGCATTCGCGATCTGGGCCACATCCGGTCATTCAGATGTGTCCTCCAAGACACCTACGTGTACGAGAGTGCAAAAAGAAGTGATCGCGTCGATCAAAGAGAACACGATCTCTCCAGCGGAAGCAAAGTGGGAAGAACTGCGGCGAATGATTAGGCCCGCCGTCCGGTAACAGAACCGTCGTTCTCGGACCGAGGATCAGTGAGACGAGGGGATAGAAAATTTCAGCCGAAGGCCGAAATCGGGGCGAGCCCGTTTGGAATCGAACGCAACGCGGTGCTGATTCTGCCCATTAACCAGTTCATGGCTCTATTTCTCAGATCACGCGCTAGGTCGAGCAGGTTGGTTACGGCTCAATGGGGGACGACAAATCATTCGTCTGCAAAGCCGAGAAGGTGGCGGCGGAACGAGCATGTAAGCCTCATACACGCTCATCAATGTCTGTGACGTGAGGTAGTGGAAGGCACCCATTGCGGATCTTCAGCGACAGCGCGGGAGGACTTGGAGCGCGGTAAAGATAGGGCGAAGACAACCGGGAGGACCAACGCGGCCGTAACCAAGAGCCAGGCTTTGGCGTTGACCTTTGGATGCTTAATCCAGTGAACCGGAAGACTGGACTCTGCCAACGCGGCCGTGGTCATGCTCCAGCTGTTTAACTTCACGATTTTCCAAGTGAGGCTCTGAGTACCCAGGAGATGTAGGCTTCTGTCGTCCAAAACCTGCCATCGAGCGATAGTGCGAAGCCTCTCGTCGGAATCGGCGACTTTTCCTTTAATATCAATCTCAGCGGTTCCATCCTGATTAAGGCGGAGAGCCGTACGAATGCGGCCACGCTCATTCTTCACATCCGATGCCCATTTTCCAACCAGCGTTTTCCGCGGGTCCGGTTTCCGGACAATGCGAACGAGTAGCAGGATTCCGAGTGCGATCAAACCGTAGGTGAGGAAATCGCACGGATTGAAAGGAATAGCGCTTAGCTCCTTCGGGTCGTTGAGCGCCTCCAGCGTGACGCCAAAAACGAACAGGCTCAGAAGGCCCAAGCCGAATAGTGTTAAGCATCCGCGGTTCATTGAAAGCGGACAACACAGGTACTACGGGGTGACGGCGATTGTTTTGCTGGCTCGCTGCTTTGCCGTTACCTCTTGCGGGGTTTCCTTCAGAAATGGTCTGACCTTGCCGAGAACATCATCACCAGCCTCGAAAGCCGCTTTAGCCGTTTCGCGAATCTCGATCCTTCGCGATACGGGCAAATCTGGACGAAGTAACTTGGCCAACTGTTCGACAGCAGAATCCGGGCTGATGGTTTTGTCTGCTACGCCAACCCGAAGAAGTTCCACTACGGCTTCCTGAGGAGTGGCGGTTCCGTTCACAAGGTCGATGTGAGAACGGAGATTGGTAAGCTTCTTATGCAGAGTCGCTAGATTTTGTGCACGTTCTTCGCGACTTTGTGCCCTGTGCCTGTCCCGCTCCTGCAGCTTTCGTGCGAGGCGGATTAGCGAGTCGGAGAGTTCACCGCTTTGTTTAATCAGTGTTTCGATGTCTTGGATTTCGTCGTTCATAAAGTTCGTGCTCTATCGTGATAGTGTTTTCGCGTCTCCGTTCCCGTTAACATCCGAAGAGACACTCGCTTGAACTGCCCGGGCCGGCCTGCATGAACGAGGACGGCACGATAGACTGGCATCTCGCGCAGCTGATGAGGCTTCACCTTATATTCTTCAGTCTCCTGGTAGGAGTAAGTGACGCCACGGGAGCCGACTGACCGGCTACGCTTGTTGGTGACCTTCTTGCCGATAAAGTCGGCGCTTTGCTTTGCACACTCAGCGTCAGCAGCCCGGAAGATCATCCGGTTGCGCAAGTTCAGCACCAGGACGTTTGCCTGATCTTTGTTAGCATGAGGCGGTAACAGAGAGAGATAACTCTGGGTGAGGACAATCAACGCGACGTTCGCTTCACGGATCTTTCCGGAGACGGCGTAGTCGCTCATCCCACCAACTGATGAGGTCACGACGTCCTGAAATTCCTCACCAACTAGAACGAGGAGGTTCTTGCGCCAAAACGCCTGCGGATCGCGGGCTTTGAGATCAAGCCGACGCAGGCTGTGCTGATAGAAGAGCAGCTTAAGAACTGAGAATAGGTATTTGCGTTCGTGCGCATACTCCTCGCTGATTGATAGACAGATCTTCTTACCTTGATCGACTTGATCGATGGTTATGGTGTCGTGCTGATCGGAACAAAAGACTTCGGCAACAGCAGGATGTTGGTAGGGAGCCAGGAAATTCCCGATGGTACCGAGCTCGCCTTCGCTCTGGCCCTCACTCTTGAGATTCAGGTAAAAGGTTTCGAAGTGCTGCACCAGTGGTAACAGCTCCCTCGCACGAGGGTGATCTGGTACAGTATCGAGGGTGTTCTTGAGATGGTCTTTGTTAACCAAGAGATTGTATGCGGTTCGTAGGTTGAACGGCAGATCGAGAGTGCGCATCAGCTCGAAACACTTTGAGATGTGCTCCATAGCTCGCTGGTTGAAGAAATCGGAATTGCCAGCAGCGCTTCCCGTGCGGTGAGCGGCGTGAGTATCGACGATGATTTGCGCATAGGTGCTGCACGGGACACTTCTGTCGCCAATGAGATTGAACCGCAGTGGATGATCATGTTGCGCAGTTTCCTGTCGCGAACGGACGCGCAATACGGCGATGTCAGCTGGTCTTCCTGCAGCCTGCAGCATGGTTTGAAAGGTGCGCCAGTAGACGCCTTTCGGGTCGAGTATGAGTGCTCCCCAATGAGGATAATGTTCAGTGAGCGAGATTAACAGTTTATTGAGCCCCGAGCTAGTCTTGCCAGCGCCCGTGTCACCGGTAATGAACCAGTGAGTACAAAACTCTTCGATGTCCCATTTCCAGGGTCCAATCTGACAAACGATTTGGTGAGAGTCGTAGACGATTCGGGCATCCCTACCCGTGCCATCTCTGATTATGCGCCTCGGCCGCTTGGAGCGGGAAGCGGAGGAAGTATCAACAAGCGGGGCCGCGCCGGTGATGGCCAGGACAAAGATCATGGCGTCGTAGTAGTAAGGCAGTCGATGACCGGATGTGTACCAGAGCCCGGCCATAGCTGCGATAGCCAGCGCTGCGAGTCCAATCAGTCGCATCAGTTCAACACGTTGATCGCGTACATACCGTCGGCGTAACGCGGGTAATACAACGATACGCCCTTGGTGCCTTGGAGAAACAATACCGTGTCGCCCGAAACGCTGTCGCGCTCGACAGAGACGCGCACGCCGGTGTCCACGAGTGCCTTCAGGCTGTCGAGGTGCTGCTTGACATAGTCCGGCTGGAGACGTTCTATCGCGTCCTTGGTTCGGGCGGCTACGTGCTCGTAAATGGTCTTCTGGAGATTATGATGATCGTTCCAGACAAACCACGCACCGCCGGCAAAATAGAAGGCGGTGAGCCCAACGATCACCACAAGGTGCCATAACCGGTTCACTGCGAGGCGCTGGCTAATAGTGGTAGCTGCGCTGGCGATTGCATGCGCTGTCTGGGCGTTGCCTTCCGTTATGGCTCTGATTTTGTCCACGTCCGGAAAGCTCAATTGCGAGCAAGTGAATTTGCGCTCTGCGCGACCTCATGGAGCGCCGTGACCTGCTTATGCAACTCATCATTGATGCCACTCAACCCGGCGAGCTGTGCTGTCTGTAGTGATCTTAGCTCCGTTGTTAGTTGAGCCCGTGCCTGGGTGATCGTGTCACTGAGCCGTTCGGGAAGCTCGTGGGTATACAAACTTAAGAACCCCATCGCTTCCACAATGCGCAATAGCTCTGGGTTGTGGTCGCCGTACTCCTTTAGTTGCCTGGATAGGCGCAGGAAGGCTTCTTTGCGCTCCTGCGGCACGAGTTGTTCAAGCTCGTCGTAAATATCCATCCTCAGATAGCCGCTATTTCCGCCTGGTGGGAGGGTAGTAGGAGGTCAGAGACCGACTCGAACGCAGTATAGGCCTCCTGCTGATAACGCCGTGCCTGGACGATTCGAGTCAGCGAATGGAACCAGCTGATCGAGTGTCCGCGATCAACCACCTTTTCCAGCGTCAGATGGTTCGCTCGCAGCATATCTTCGAAGTCTGGATTCCTGTTTTGGAATGCGATGACCGAAGGTTTTGCTGCAGCGACAAACTCATTTACCTGAGGTGTCGTGCACCAGGCATCGAAACCCGTTCCTCGTACGAGCTCATTGAGGACGACCAAATAGCGCACACGATCGCCGAGGTGATATGCCCAGGTAAGCACGGACTCAACTGAGCCGGGGTCTTTAGTTACGATACCGATCGAAGTTATATCGGCGAATTCGCGCACGATTTCCGCGGTGCGGTCGAACCAAGAAAACGTTTCTCCACCCGAGCCTGCTCCTTGATCGGCAATCACGATCACGCCTGGTTTCTCAAGAAAATGGAACACTCTATCCAGAGAATCCGGGGCATGAATGTCAATCTTTTGCGCTTCAGGATAAAAGCTCTGAAAGCTCGATTTATCACGGTTCTCGCTGTCGAAATCGAGCAGTATGGGATCGAATCCCTTTGTTCTGATCCACGCGGTCAGAGTTGTAATAACGGTTGTTTTTCCAACTCCGCCCTTGCCGCCTTGAGTGAATAATATGTGTGATCTTCGTGTCATCATTACTCCTTTGGTGTGTAATTGATGCCTTGTTCCGCTCCCAGCCGAACCATGGCTGCTTCTTTTGCTGATTAACTGGCATTGGAGAAAGTCCTTGGTTTCTACGCGCCTCCTTTTCTGAGTTCCCTTCGGCGTCAAGCCGGTTAGCGTTCGGGCCCGAGATTGCAGCAGCTGCCCCCTCTTCGGTCGGTGGATCCTCAAAGCCCATCGGCAATGGCCTGCGGGTAGCGCGCCGGAAGAAATGGCAAAGCGCGCTTCGTGTTAGTCGCAGACCGTGACGGGTCGCCAAATGCTCCGTTATTTCTTGCCACGTATGTCGCGCTCTTCGCATGCGGCGTGTATCTCTGCGAGGTGCTCGCGCAATGGGCTGCGCCAGGCCTTTGGTTTGTCTGACATAAAGTAACAATTGGATACTTATGGCAGATCGGGATCTGAGCAAGTTAAAAGTGAATACATGCGACGCGAAGTGACGGTAGCAGTGACGGGTTGTGACGATGTGTGAATAGATGCGAAGCCGGAAAGACCAATGTATGCACAACACGTCAAAGGGTGGATACAGAGGCGTCACACGTGTGACGATATGTGAGACGATGTGATCATATATGTATCGCAAGGATACCAATCGGGCCTAACGGAGTTAGGGGCATGTGCGACGATTTAGTATCGAGCGAAGCGAGTCCCTGTTTTCGACTCAGAAAGCAGCCAGCTAATGTTAGTCGGTACACCTCGTGAAGATTACTAGGATTAGTAGTTAGTGTGTAAAAAAAGATCGGCAGGTCACTAACCGCCGGTAGACATTGGTCCACCAGGAAGGCACAGTTAAGGATGGTTAGTAAAGCGGTGCATACCTCCGGTGCGGAGTTAGTGCGTTATCACGACGAACATCTTTCAAACGGTGACTACCATCTGGAGGAAGGGAAGGTCCAAGGTGAATTCGTCGGAGCCTTGGCGGATGATTGGGGTTTAACGAAGAGAGCCATCGTCAAAGGAGATCCAAGGTTCCAGGCGTTCGCGGAACTGGATATAGGGGCGCTCAGCGGGCGGAAGCTCGAGCGCCCAAGAAAGTCAGAACGCCAGGCAATTGAGTTTGCGTATTCGGCTCCCAAGTCGGTGAGTGTCGCGGCAACCCATGATGCGCGTATCGCTGGGGAAATGGCTTCCGCGATCAAGGAAGAACTGAAGTGGTTCGAGGGCTTCGCGTGTTGCCGGGATCGAAGAGGCGAATTGTACAATTCGGAGGCGGCGCCGAGGACCGAGAAAATGCTTGCCGCGACATTCGTACATGAGACCTCAAGAGCGAAAGATCCTGCGTTACACATGCATGTCCTGATCGCCAATGTGACGATTGACCCCGAGCGTCACGAAGCGCTGGCGATGAGCTACGGCGAGATGTTCGAGATGCGCAAAACCTTGGATGCCCGCATCCACAACAACCTGGCTCGCAGGCTGAGCGCATTGGGCTATACAGTGGAGGTAGCAGAATATGGGTTCCGGCTGCGAGAAATCCCGGTGGCGATCGAAGAAATTTATTCGGTGCGGAGCAAAGAAATCGCCGCAGCCAAAGAATTGCTGATAGAAGGTTACACGGTCCAGCAACTGGGCCAGGCGTTGCGGGGCCGGTCTGCGGTAGAGAAAAACGAGTTATGGGTGACTGACAGGATCCGGGAGCTGCTAGGCGAGCCTGAGCTTCCTCGGGACCGACCCATCGATGAGCATGGTCTCAATGAGCAGGCGTGGCTCGTGACGCGGCGGCCGAAAGAGACTACGACCACCGTGGAATTGCGAGCAAATGTCGAAAGGACATTCTGGGAAAACGGGTTTGAGATGTTCGTTGCACCGGAAGCGCGGCGCGAGTCGGCTGTGACGATCGGCCTGGATGATGTAATCGATCAGGGAGTGCGGTCGGTGTTCGAACGGGAATCAATTGTGCGCACCGATCTGCTTGTCGGTGAGATCGTGCGCCTGGCACCGGGTCAGGCGAGTAACTTTGAGATCGAGGCGGCACTCGACGACCGTGATGAGTTTGTGCGTAAAAAGGTTGGTCATCATGAGATGATCACGACGCACGCAATCATCGCCGAGGAAGAGACTATTATCGATGGGGTGAAGGCCGGAATGGGAAAGAAGGGCCCGCTCATAAACGAAGCCGATTACCAGACGCCGGACGAGCTGCGAGTCACGTACGACGGTTTGGCCAGGGTCTGTGACGATGCGCGAAGGAAGGGCGAAGAAATGACAGCTGATCTGGCTGCGCTCTGGCTCCAGCAGCACGAGGCAGTCAACCGGTACGTCATGACCACCACGGACCAATTTCTGAATATCCGCGGGGGCGCAGGTGTCGGGAAAACGTATTTCATGGAACGGCTGGTGCGAGCCTCGCTGGATGCGGGCCGACCCGTGGCGCTGGCGGCACCCTATGGCGAGCAGAGCCGGGTGACGCTAAGAGCCGAAGCTGAGAAAGCTAGCAGGGCGGACGTGGCACAGGCATTTCGTGAGGCGAATACCGTCGCATGGCTGTTGAATAAAGCCCGTTTCAATCCGCAGTTTCGGGAATCCTTAAGAGGAGCCGACATTTATGTGGACGAAGCGTCGCTTCTCGACAACCAAAGCATGCTCGGGCTGGTGACGCTGGCCGGGGGTATCGATGCGAGACTTATTTTCCAGGGAGACACGCAGCAACTGCCGGCTGTCGGGCGTGGTCAGCCGCTGGCGATGCTGGAAAGGGAACTCGGGTTTGGGATGCATGTTGGACGCATTAACGTCACCCGGCGTCAGCTCAGAATCGAGGACAAGCGGCTATCGCAAGAGTTATCCAGCGGAGACACTGCGCGCTTCTGCGCGGCGATGGAAAGACTCATTGAGCGGGGAGCGATTCGCCGTGGCGGGATCAATGAGGCGGTGCAAGCGATTCTGGCCAACAGAAACGCGGCAAAACGGGTGGAAACGATTGTGTTGTCCTCGACTCACCGTGCGGCCGAGAAGATTTCCGAGAAACTGCACGAGGTTTACAAGAAAGCCAGGCCGGAGGTCACTATGGCTCAGATTGCAGCATTGAAACCGAAGGATCTTCAGCCCGCTGAATTGCTTTCGACGGCAAGCTACAAGCCCGGTGAAATGATCGAGTATGAGCCGGACGGCAAGCCCGTCCGTATGGCGGAGGTCCTGCAAGTAGCTGCGCAAGGCGTGCAGGTCAAAGGACAGCTCAAGGGGGCGCAAGAGCTTATCAGTTTCGACAAGGTGGCGGCTATCTACGAGCGCACGACTTTGGAACGAGGACCGGGCGAGATGCTGCTGTTGACGCAGAAGATAAAAGTGGATGAGAAAGTGTACGAGAACGGCTCGCGCCAGACAATCGCCGGTATGGACGGAGAAAAAATACGCTTCGAATCTGGCCTTGAACTGCGGCTCGACGATGGCCGGGTACGCCAGGGTGATGCCGTGACGACTTACAAAGCACAAGGCGCAAGCAAAACGGAAATGATCCGGGTTGAAGACAACCGCTCGCTACTGGCGATGGCAAGTCGGGAAGATTTGCATGTCGCCTTTACCCGGCATAGGGCGAGTGCCCGGATGTTTGTCCAAGACATCGGTGTCTTGCGGCAAGTCGCTAACCGCTCGCTTATCAAGGACGTCTTTGCGCGCGATCTCGAAAGCCAAAAAATTGTCGGATTTGCGGAACGGTTCGGGCAAGCGCTAGCCCAGACTGTGCGCTTTGCGAAGATAATGACGAAGGCAGCGAAACGGGAGCAGGAGCGAATCCGTGAGCTATTCGTTAAGAAATGGCAGGAAAAAATGCGTGCTCAATCGCGGGTGCAGAAGCGCGAAGCTGAAATGGCGTCCGTATGAAAGAAATCTTGGAAACCGGGCACGGGTTCGAGTCCCGTACGCATTCCTCCAGAGCAAAACGGCGTCGCCCTTATGTCGCCGTAAAAAATGAGGCTCGCATTCACTATGACGCTCCGGATGCAGCAATATTCATACAACATGTTGTTTGTCACGAGCGGCGCCTTCTTTGCACGCTAAATACTCTTGCTCTGCGAGGAAAGGCCCAATCCAAAACGGTAATAACTTCGATCGCCCTACGAAAATAGCACCCCTCTCAAGGCCGGTGCACGGGTTCGAGTCCCGTACGTTCTCCTGTAGAGCAAAATGCCGTCGCCCTTATGTCGCCCTGAAAATGAGCTTGCAGTTCAAAGCATCGAAATTTCTTGAAAACAGGTTCAATGCTAGCTGAGCGCTACCTTCGAATGTTGAGCAGCTAATGAGTTGGTCTACTCTGTTCATAGCGTTGGCGACCGCGCCTTGCCGAGATACATCAGCTCCCATATGGCATGGTCATCGAAAACCTCCACGCGCACGTCCTTCTCAAATTTCTCGATCGTGACTTTGCCGGTGAAGCGGTGATAGGCGCCATCGAAGTCGGTGAAGATGGATTGCACAATTGTCTTTTGCCGCCCGAAGGTCACGACATAGCGTGCATCACCATCTCGGTAGGTATAGCGCGTGATGTCGGCGACGGGCTTGCCCGTCTTGCCATCGGTGGCGACGCGCTCGATCTCGAAGGAGACCATGACGTCATCGTCCGCGACAATCTCATCGTCCTTAGCCAACATGTAGAGGTTCTGTGTCTCGTAACCGTACGCCTCAGTCGCCGTGATGTGGCAGGCGATGACCGTGTACGGACCGGCCTTGGCCCGTCCCCAATACCAGTTGTGCATAAGCGTTTGCATCGGCACATCGCCCCAATTGTGATCGTGGTAACCGCTGCCCGAGGCGCGATATTCTTCGTGGCCGATTTTGTACCGGACTTGCGCCACACCTTGCGGCACCGACGGGAGCCAGGCGAACAACGTTTCCCGCCCTTCGGAGCTAAAATAAAGATGGCCGGACTTTGGACGCCAGGCGCGAACTTCACCCGTCAATTCGATCTCGACAGATATTTCCTCAATGGCAGCCGTGATGCGGTAGCGACGAAGATCACCGACAAAGCGATTGGTTCCGATCCGCACATCGCACCCCACGTTGGACGCGGTGAACTGATCGGCGGTGGTGTCGTATAACTTCTCGAACCGCCGACCATCTGGCAGCGTCAGATTGATGGTGATCCGCGGTGCGAGAGGTCGATTCGGGCTCACGTTCGGCTTGGTCCAGAAGACCACGACGACGGTCGCGCCGTCATCGAGATGCGCATCGAAGTACCACCACTCGTAGCGGCCCTTTTCCGTGCCAATACGTTCGCCATCCTCGAATTGAGCCACTTCGACCGGATCGATGCCAAGTTTCTGATAGTCGGCGGACCGGCCCGCCAACCGAAGATGGCTGTTCTTATCGCGAGACATGATTGTCATGTTAAAGGTCTCCTTGTCATATGCTTTAAGAGTTTGCTGGTGCATCTCTTCGCGCCATTGGTCTTGCCTTCGAGGCCATGCATTCCATTGTGTTTTTTTAACCGGCTTTCGCCGTGGTTCCGGCCCTCAGTTGAGTTCAGCTTTTTCGGTATCTCAAGGACACAATGACTTAGCTTTTCAGACCCAGCTAACCGGACGATCATTCCGTGCGCGTGAGGTCTCAATGAAGCTCGGCGAGATCGGAGGAGACGTGTTCCCCGTCGAGCCAGCAAGCTATCTCTCCTTCCTCTTTCTCTTAGGTTAACACAGGTTCGCCTAAAGCCACTCCTGTAGCTTCCTGGCTCACGCCAGATGTAGGTTCGTAACATCGACGGCCCCCGGTGCAAGAGTGCCGTCTGTTCCATGCCTCCTCAAATTTTCTTTTAGCGAGCAGCAACGATCCGATGACGTACTCCGCGGCAAGCCGTGGGGACTACCGTACCGGGGTGGCTAGGAGCCCGATGGTGTTGCCGGCGCCATCGACATAGAAGCCGACGATCTGGCCGCGGTCGTTTAGGCCATTGAACGTTGTCGTGCCGATCCCGTTGGGGTCGTCCTGTTGCTCGCACGCACCTGTCGCTACGTCGCAGATAATGCCATGCAGCGCCCCGTTTGCGTCGATGTCAAAGCCGACGGCCTCGCCAGAATTGTTCAACCCGAAGAGCGACGTCGCGGTTGCATTTGCAGCGTCTATTGTCTTGAAAACGCGGCCGTTTTTGAAGAAACCGTGGGTAACGCCATTTCCATCTGTATAGAAACCGACGATCTGATCGTGGTCGTTGATCGCAGCCGCCGTTGTGGCACCTACGCCGTTCGGATCGTCGATGTCGGCGGAGAAAGTGTTCGCTGCGATATCGTAAGTATAGCCGTGCGTCGCGCCTGCCGTATCGACGTAGAAGCCTACAGCGATATTCCTATCATTCACCCCGAGCAATTGGTTGGTCTGGACCCCGTTGATTGTCCCTGTGTTCGGGTTGTTCACATTGATGAAATAGCCGTTCGGGCCGCCGATATTGACGAAGCCGAAACTGTTGTTAACCAGGTTTGCGTTGTTCGCATTGGACCAGAAGCCGACGGTCGTGTGTCTAAAGACGCGATCAAAGCCCAATCGTGCGCCTCCATTGTTGATTCCAATGACTTGCGTCTGGACAGAGCCAGGGAAGTTCTCATTGGTGAAGTCTAACTGGGTTTTGTAGGGTTGGACCACGGTGTAGCCCTTGTTGGGATGTCCCGCCGCTCCACTGCCAAGATATCCCACGATCTCGCCAGCGTTATCGATCCCGAGCTCCTGATTGAACGTCGGGTCATTAGCATTGGTGATATCTTGGAATTTAAAACGAACTTTGTCGGTAGCGGGCGTGTTTGTTTGTTGGGCAAAGATCGGCAAAGCCAAGCTGATTGCCGATCCTACAAGCGCAAATAGTAAGCGTATTTTCATTGTTTCCTTCCGGGGGTTTAAGATTGACAAATGGGATCGTCTTTCTGGCACCCCTGTTATGTGCTATTTGTTCAATAGTTAACTTCCACATGCTGGCGCCCTGCTCGCTTCGTGCTGCAGCGTGCCAGTAATTTTCATGCCAGGGCACCAAAGCAGTTACTCTCGGCCTCAGCGCTTACTTAGTTCTTATCGCGGCGATAAGCAGAACTCATCACGAAGAGTATAACTATGGAGTTGCGGCCTAATGCAATAGAACGAAAGGTTAGAAGTGGCCGCCATTTGGAAGAAACGTGCGGAACTACCCGCAACTGCACAACAATTCATGAAAGTTTTGCAAGAGTCTTCCCTCTTTTCTTGAGGAACTCGTCGCCGGTATCAACTCCCGGATTTACCCGCAACTTCAGCAGGCTTTATCACCTCTTGCAGAACTTCGATGAACTTGGAGATTGTCGGGGCTATTTGGGATTGTTTTTTCCAAATCGTGGACAGTTTGAACTCACTCTCAAGTTCAGTTAACAGATGAAAGTCAACGGCTGCGGTCCGGCCGCGGACACCAATTTCCGGGGCTACAAGAACTCCGCGGCCAGCTGCTACCATGCTGACCTGACTTTCGAGCGAATCGGCTATCGCTAGGAACTCAGGCTCAAACCTGCCGAAGCGATAGCAAAGTCCACGAACCCATTGCTCGTGTGTATATCCATACTCCGGATCGAACGATATGAATTTGTCGTGCCGAAAGTCTCTGAGCTTTGGGACGGCTCGTTTCGGAAGCTGCCGATGTTTCGAGCAGCCAATTGCGACCGGCGAACGAAGCAGCAGCCGAGTACATAACTGCTCACGCTCATCTTCGTTTACTGCCGAGCCGAAATACCCTATACCCAGCATGATCGAACCGTTCAACACCGCCTCGAGCTGAGCGTGATTGTTCATGTCTAGAGCGGTAGCCTCAACCAACGGGCGCTGCTGACGGAATCGGGCTAGAGCGACCGGCAAAAATGAACTTGTGACGGCACCGACGCTGCCGATCACGAGCCGACCTCTTTCTCCGTTCGCAGCTTCTTGCGCTTGTGCAATTGCCTGTTTGGCGCCCGCCAGCACTCGCCGCCCTCCCAGAAGAAAAGCGCGTCCGGCTTCCGTGAGTTCGACCCCTCGTGAATTCCTTTCGAACAGCTTGAGACCGAGTTCATCTTCCAGCTCACTAATCTGCAGGCTCAACGCAGGCTGCGAGACATGGAGCCGGTGGGCCGCCCGGCGGAGGCTCAGTTCCTCGGCCGCGGCCACAAAATAGCGGAAATGACGCAACTCCATAACTAATACCTCCTCATAGTTTCCAGGCCTGGTAAGGAGATCGTTTAGAGCGGTTTATAAGATTTAACGGGGTTGATACGGGACCTCCTTAAACAGATCGCGTGCCAACCCTTCTTGACCCACTGCTTGTGCCTGTCCCTTAGGGACTTATGCACAGAATGGGCTCCGGTTGGATCCCGTACGAGGTTTCGGACTTACAGATTTCCGTTCTGCCGGGTCCGAGCTTCCGACTTCGCTATCATTTCGTAACGGCTGCCCGAGATATAGGAAGAGTTTCCACCTTCGCTAAAGCTATGGCGGACACGTCGTCGAACAGGTCGGTGATAAGACCTGCTTATCGCCGCGACAAGAAATAAGTAATCCTCGCGTCACTAACAACGACCTTTGTTTCGGCAAAGCTTCAATTGGGATAATCCAAATGAAGCGGCTGAAAGTGGAAAGAGTCATATGAATTCTTCAGCCAATGGAACAAGCAACAAATTGCACAAAAAGTTTGCCCGAGGGATCAAGAAACTAAGTAACTAACTGACAAGGGTTGAGAATAAACAGATGAAAGATAGAAATATTGATAATGATAAAAGCGGTCTGACTCGCCGGCACCTTCTGGGCATGGCCACTCTCACGGGAGCCGCTGTGGCCGCTGCATCGATGGGGACGCCAGCAGCGAAGGCGGTTAGACAGGAGTACAATGAAGACGAGTACAATCAAGACGAAGGACGGCACGCAGATCTATTTCAATGACTGGGGAACCGGACAACCAGTGGTTTTTAGCCACGGCTGGCCGCTGAGTGCGGACGCTTTCGAGGACCAGATGTTCTTCCTGGCGTCCCGCGGCTACCGCTGCATCGCCCACGACCGTCGTGGTCATGGCCGCTCGAGCCAGCCCTGGCAGGGAAACGACATGGACACCTACGCCGATGACCTCGCGACGCTGGTCGAGGCGCTCGACCT
>Ga0209647_1000875_pt1 | contig 27115 bp, 25 predicted proteins | sample GraSoi_2013_60cm_FD_185827 | JGI IMG/M metagenome (GOLD analysis project Ga0209647, IMG submission 185827) | Grasslands soil microbial communities from the Angelo Coastal Reserve, California, USA - Sample 9_17_2013_60cm (SPAdes) (version 2) | ecosystem: Environmental > Terrestrial > Soil >... | reverse complement strand
GTGCCGTCCACGAGCTCCTTCAGGCGACTGCACGTGACGACATTGACGTTCGCCGCGCCGTTGAGGTCGCCGGCGCGGTAGGTATCGAGGCAGTAGCAGCGCCCCGACATGCGATGGGGATTCTTGGTGAGCGCCGGGGGCAAATTCAGCGCCGCACCGAGGTACGATTCGCCGTTCTCTTCATCCAGCAGCCAGACCCAGCCAGTGTGCAGCCCAAGCAGCTCCGCCACCTTGGCGAGCGCGGTGCCAAGCACCTCGTCCATATCCACGGTGCGATTGAGCGCCTCGGCGATGCCGTTGAGGATGGAGAGCTCGCGGTTGCGCTGTGCCAGCTTCTGCGTATTGGATGTGGTGGAGCGTGATGCGCCCATCAGACAGCTGCCTCTCTCGTGATGCTTCGGCCACATTATACTGCGCGCGGCGTTGCGGCCGCGCACCGGCGGCCGCGCACGCAAGGGAACTTGCTATGCGGAGGCGAAAAGACACTTGCGGCACGCAGACGGCATGTGCTATACTGCGGCACGTGGGAGAGCCAGCGTACAGAGCACGCGCTGGGTTCTCGCCGAAGGTCGTCTCTCGGGGTGTAGCGCAGTCGGCTAGCGCGCAGCGTTCGGGACGCTGAGGTCGGAGGTTCAAGTCCTCTCACCCCGACCAGGCCGCCGGAGGTCTTGGCCACCGCAGTGCGGTGACGCGAGATGTCTGGTGGGTGTGATCTGAGGAGCACGCCATGCGGGCGAGGGTCGCTGACGCCGGTATCGAAGATGCCAGTGTCGCGCCTCCCACCGGGGGCGTGCTTTTTGCGTGGCGCGCGTTCTCTGCGGAACGCGCCTGCCTTTACGCCCGCCCAGGTTGGACCGACGGTCGCCATAGACGGCGGAGATAAGGTCGCGCGCGCGGGTGCGCCCGCGCGTTTTTCGCGGCTCCCTCCCTACCTCTATGACGAGGACCGTCTGTTTCGGGGAGAAAGGGAGTCGCCGATGCCGGTGCTGGTCCTGAATGCCTCGCTGCAGCCGCTCTCCGTCATCCCTGAGCGTCGCCTCGTCGTGCTGCTTTCCAAGCAGAAGGTCACCTTCGTGGACGAGGCCGTACGTCAGCTGATCGAAGAGGGCATTGCCGCCCGGCAGCTCCAAAGTGAAGAGCCGGTTATCGTGCAGCTGCTGGCGAATGTGCGGGTGCCGCGCATGGTGCTGCGCCCGACACGCGCCAATATCCTGCTGCGCGACGAAGAGACGTGCCAGTATTGCGGCAAGCACTCGCGCGAGCTGACGCTGGACCACGTGGTCCCGCGCTCGCGTGGCGGGCAGAGCACCTGGGAAAACCTTGTGGCCTGCTGTCGCGCCTGCAACGGCCGCAAAGGCAACCGCAATCTCAAAGATGTCGGTATGCACCTGCTGCGGCAGCCGAAGCCCCTCGATCACGAGTATGCCGGCTTCTTCTTGCTCCGCTACCCGCGGCTGCGCGAGGCGTATGAGTCCTTCTTGCTTTCCGCGCAGACCAAGAGCGCATAGGAGGCGCAGTCAACAGCGCAGCGGAGCGCGCGTGGGGTGCTGGCGCATCGCGCGTGGTGCGCCAGCACCCTTCTGCGCCAGCCCATCGGGGGCTGGTGTGTGTCTTGCATTTCACTTCGGGCGGAGTGAAGAGCGCTTCTCAGCTATAGCTTCCCAGCTCTGGTATAATCAGAGACGCTCTTCCGGCGTTGTGCCGGCGGGTTGTTTTCCCGGATTACCCATTCGGGCTAAGCCACCTGCCGGCGGTGTGGCACTTCGCGCCGAAGTGTGATTCAGTTGTGCGTGGCCCGTATTGGATGAGATCGGGCACGACACAGCGAGCCGCTCTCACGCAACGCTGAGCGAGCGGTACCCTTCGGAAAGTCAGGTGCGCACGTGTCTACGGACTCGCATCAGTTCGTTTGTTTGTACGGTCATTTTTATCAGCCACCTCGTGAGGACCCGTTCACGGGTGTGGTGCCGCCGGAATCGGGTGCAGCCCCCTATCCGAACTTCAACGAGAAGATCACCATCGAGTGCTATCAGCCCAACGCCACGGAAGGGAACTTCGAGCACATCAGCTTCGATCTGGGCCCCACCCTCGCGACCTGGCTCGAGCAGCATCATTCCGGCACCTACTCCACCATCATCGAGGCCGACCGGCGGAATGTCGCGCGCTATGGCGTGGGCAATGCGTTGGCACAGGCCTATAACCATACCATTCTCCCGCTGGCCACCACACGCGACAAGCGCACGCAGATCGTCTGGGGGCTGGAGGACTTCGCACATCGCTTCGGCCGCCGCGCGGAGGGCCTGTGGCTAGCCGAGACCGCGGTAGACCTGGAGACGCTGGACCTCGCCGCGGAGCAGGGTGTCACCTATACGGTGTTGGCACCCTGGCAGTCGGCGGAGCCGGTGGACCCCACCGAGCCGTACCGCGTGCGCCTGCCCAGCGGCCGCACCATAACGGTGTTCTTCTACAACGGCCCGCTCAGCGGGGGCGTCTCGTTCGACTGGGATACGACCAGCAACGCGGACTCCTTCGCGGCGGCCTATCTGCCGAGTCACCTGAATCGCGAGAAGGTGACGCGTGGGACGGATCAGCTGATCGTCGTCGCCACCGATGGCGAGCTCTATGGCCACCACAAGCCCTGGCGCGACCGCTTTCTTTCCCATCTCGTGCGCGAAGGCGCGCACGCGTACGGCTTCAAGGTGACGTCGCTCGGCCGCTACCTGCGCGATCACCCCGCGACGCGCGAAGTGACGCTGCGCGTGCCGAGCGCCTGGAGCTGCGCACACGGCGTCGCTCGGTGGAGCACCGGCTGTTCCTGCACCCAGGGCGACTCCTCGTGGAAGCCCACCCTGCGCCAGGCGCTCGACAACCTGGCGGCACGGCTGAATGAGACCTTCGAGCAGGACACGGCGCACGCCCTGCGCGATCCCTGGACCGCGCGCGATGCGTATCTGGGGCTGCGCAACGGCTGGACAAGCCGGAACGAGTTCTGGCAGCGTTTTGGACGCAACGGCATCCGGCGCGTCCGGAAGGCGGCGGCGGAGAAGGCCGAGATGCTGCTCGAGGCGCAGTATTATGGGCAAAGCATGTACACGAGCTGCGGCTTCTTCTTCGAAGACCTGGACCGCATCGAGCCGCGCAACGACATCGCGTTCGCGCGCCGGGCGATCAGCCTTGTCTGGCTGGCAAGCAAGGTGGATCTCGAGCGCGACTTCCTGCGCGATCTGGCCCAGGTAAAGAGCGGGCGCACCGGTATCACCGGCGCCGATGCCTACGCCCAGCTGCCGCCCGTCGCGCCGGAAATGCTGCCGGGCAACGTGCTGGACGATCCAGCGGCGTAGGCTCAGGTCCGGCGCACCCGCAGCGTCGCCAGCAGCAATGCCCGCAGGCCGGCAAGCGTCCCTTCGACGGCGTCCTCGTTCCCAGTGGCGAGGGCGCCGTCCGCGCGCTGCATGTGGGCGAGCCGCACGAGCGCTAGATTTGCCGGTGGCTCCGTAGCGGGCAGACCCGCCCCCACCAGCGAGATCACCAGCTCCGCCAGCTCACGCACGCTCATCGTGCAGTCCGGATCGTCGAGCCGCATGGTCAACTGCGCTAGCGGCAGCGACACGCGTGCGCTGCCGGCGCGCTCGCGCAGCAGAGCCGCGCTGGCTGCCAGCCACGCCGCTCGTGGCGGCTGGTCTTCCCACGACTGCACGTTGCGGCAGAGCCACGCATAGGCGCGCGTCCACGCACCGTTGAACGCCGGCACACCGCTCACCCAGGTGTCGAGCGTGGCGAGCGCCGCGGCGGTCCACAGCGCCGGCGCGCGCTCCTCTTCGCCGCGCGCGGACCCTGCCTCCGGGCTGCCGGAATCGGTAGGCGCCTCATCCACAAACGCGCCATCCGCGGGGCGCTGCCGGCCCACCACCCACAGCAACCCCGTCCGGACCTCCGGCCGCACGCCGATCTCCATCTCCCAGGCGTCGCCCAGGGCGCGCAGTGTGGCGGGAAGGCTGCTCGGCGGTGGCTGCGTGCCGGGGGCAGCGTCTTCGTCGGCAGGGCGCGCGTGCCACCCGCCGTCCCGATTACGGTCAGCACGCCAGGCATCGAGCGCCGCTTCGTCTGGCAGCGTCCCCTCGAGGAGGGCGCCGAGGCGCGCACGCTGCACATCCGTGCCATGCCGCGCCACATACGCGATGGCCTCTTCGCGACGGACCGCTTCGTCCACGTCGCCCACGTTGCCGTGCCTCCCATCCGCACCACGCGCGCATCCCGGCGCCCAGCTGCCATCCTCTCGCTCAGGCGGTCGCAGTGCCGCTCGTGTCCGGGGCTCCTGTGGAAGACGCCACGGCGTGCGCGATGGGCAGCGAGAAGGAAAAGGTGCTGCCACGACCCGGGCTGCTGCGCGCCCAGATGCGCCCGCCGTGCATCTCGACAAGGTGTTTGGCAATCGCCAGGCCCAGCCCAGTGCCTGCCGCGGCGTTCAACTCGGGGTTAGAATCTTGATCGCCGTCGTCCAGCGGACGACGCGGCTCGTCCCGGCGCGCACGGGAGCGATCCACCTTGAAAAAGCGCTCGAAGACGCGCTCCAGGTCCTCCTCGCTAATGCCGATGCCAGTGTCTCTCACCTCCACCACCAGCTCCGGCCGCTCGAGCGCGTCGCAGGAGGCACGCGAGGCACGCATGCCGATGGAGACATCGCCTCCTTCTGGCGTGTATTTGATCGCGTTGTGGATGAGGTTGACGAGCACCTCGCCGATGCGGTTGGCGTCTATCTGCACGTCGGGCAGGCCGTCCGGGGCGGTGGAGAGGAGCGCGATCTGCTTCGCCTCGGCCAGTGGGCGCATGCGGTCGATCACGACCTCGACCAGCCCGGCCATATCGGTTGGCTCGCTGCGCAGGCTAATCTTGCCCGATTCGATGCGCGAGAGCTCGAGCAGCTCGACCACCATTTGCGAGAGATGATCGATCTCAAGGCCAATGCGCTCGGCGAACGTGCGCGCGGAGGCAGGGTCGTCCTCCAAAGCACGCAGGAGTGTCTCGGCCAGCAGCTTGACCGCCGCCAGCGGCGTGCGCAGCTCGTGCGAGACATGCGACACGAAGTCGCGTCGCACGGTTTCCAGCCGGCGCAGCTCCGTCAGATCTTCGATGGTCAGAATCAGCCGGGTCGCCTCGGACGGCTCGCCCAGCGCCGCGTCTGCCGGCGTGGGCTGTACCGGCGCCACGATCACATGCCACGTCTGCCGGGTGACAGCGCGCGTAAACGTGCTTTCTTGCGAGACGCCGGTGTGCGCCGCCTCCATCAACATGCGCGTCGTCTCGTAGTCCTGGATGACGGTCGCCGCGAGCCGGCCGACGACCTGATCGCGCGGGAGGCGAAACAGCGTGATCGCCGCGGTATTGGCGAAGCGGATGATGCGGGCGCGATCGGTGGCGAGCACCGGCCGCGGGACATTATCGAGCAGGGTTTGGAACATCAGGAGGAGGTGCGCGGACTCGGCGGTTGTCGCCGCGAGCTCCTGACGTGCCCGCGTGAGCGCCGCCTCCGCGCGCAGGCGCCGGCGCAACGACCAGCGCAAGCGCGTCCAGGCGATAGCGGTCGCGATGGTGGCGCCCACGACCGCGGCGAGCAGCAGCTGGGCCGTTTGCCCCATGTCCATGCCGCATCCCCTCGTAAGCAGACAGCAGGCCGTGCCAGCTGCAAGCCGGATTCGTGACATGCTCCCCATCCCTACAGGGAAGGGGCTTCTCGGTTCATCCCCGCAGGTATCCCCGCGAGTCCCCAAAGGGCCTGCCCGGCCCATTGAATATTCCTGGCGGCGTTCTCGTCGCGGTCCATGACCAGCCCACAGGAAGGACAGACATGGGTGCGCACCGAAAGGCTTTTTGGCACGCGCTCCCCACAGCCTGAACAATCCTGGCTGGTGAATGCAGGGGGTACCGCAATCACCCACTTCCCAGCGCACGCTGCCTTGAAAGTGAGGATGGTGCGGAACTGCCCCCAGCTCGCATCGCTGATGCTTTTGGCGAGATGGTGGTTCCGCGCCATGTTGCGGACCTGCAAATCTTCGAGAGAGATCACGTCGTACCGCCGGAGCAGCGCGAGCGCGACCTTGTGGTGAAAGTCGCGCCGCTGCCGCTGAATCGTCTGGTGCTTCCGCCGCAACAGGGCCACGGCCTTCTTGCGGCGCGTGCTGCCCTTCTTCCGGCGAGATACGCGGCGTTGGGCTTTGGCGACCTGCTTCTCGGCCTTGCGATAGTGGCGCGGGTTCTCCACGACCTCCCCATTAGCCGTGATGATGAACACCTTGAGGCCCACGTCGATGCCGGTTTCCTGGCCGGTGAGCGGCAACGGCTCCGTCGGTACCTCGGCACAGGATATGGAGGTATACCAGCCGTCCGCCTCACGGCTGATAGTGACGGTCTTGGGCGTGCCCTCTAGGGGACGGTGCAAGCGGATGCGGATGCGCCCGATCTTCGACAAGCTCAGCACGCCGCCATCCAAGACCGCGCCCCCGCCATACTGCGGGTAGCTGAAGCTGTTGTAGCGATTGCGCCCCTGGAAGCGCGGATAGCCGGGTTGCTCGCCCGCCTTCAGTCGCCGGAAGAAGGCTTGATAGGCACGCTCGACGCGCAAGATGACATCCTGCAGGACTTGTGCGTTGACCTGGGCGTACTCCGGGCATGCGGCTTTCAAGTCGGGCAGTTCGGCTTTCTGCCGAAAGTAGGTTGCGCCGATACCTTGCCCGCGCTGCCACCACGTCTTGCGCTGTTCGAGCGCGACATTGTAGAGCGTCCGACAACGCGACAAGACCATTTCCAACGCCTGCGCTTGTGCCGGCGTTGGAGTGAGTTGGTACTTGAATGTCTTGCGGACAGTGTCTCCCACGCGCTCTCCTTACCCTCCTCAGTGGCAGAAGGCCCCGCCCCTTCAGGGCTGGGGATGAATGCCACCTCGCCCGCAGGCGAGCATCATAGGTGCTATACTGCCTGATAGCACCTTGCCAACTGAATGATGTTTCGGCGTTCCACGGTAAATCGTTCCCGTGGGTAAAAGCATCAACGTATCTTGGACGTGGTGCTCGTTCGGTAAGCGGGGGCAGCGCATTCTACCTCTCCCGTGTTGAACGAAACCAACGTACTGGCTGTGGGGCGACACAGCATCGGTGCAAGACCGTAGAAGCCCCTTCCCTTTAGGGATGGGGAGTCGTCACTTGCCTTTCTGGCTCTCGACGTACCGCTTGAGGGTTTCCAGCGTCACCCCGCCCACCGTGCTCACGAAGTAGCTGTTTGTCCACAACGAGGGCAATCGACGTTTAAGTGCGGGAAACTCCGCTCGTAGCGCATGCGAGCTATAGCCTTTGAGCAGCTTCACCAGCCGGTGAATACCAAACTGGGGAGCGCAGCCAACGAGCAGGTGGACATAATCGGGCATGACTTCCATCTCAATCAATTCCTGCCCCCACCGTTCAATCTGCTCGGCAAGGATAACCTTGAGCCGTTCGTCTATCGGCGGCGTCAACACCTTGCGCCGGTACTTGGGGCAGAACACCAGGTGATATCGGCAGATGTAGGCGACATTGTTGCTGCGCATGTCTCTCATGCAAGTAGCCTATCATGTTAGATGGCGCGGTGTCAATTATCGGTTCCGTCGTCGCCCTCAGGCGGCCCGGCTTTCACCCCCGTGCCTGAAGGCAGGAGCCCTCTGGCCCCAGGATGGCAAAAACCGCCTCCAATCTTGGTCATGGCAGAGCAAGGGGGCATCGTTGCAGGGGTGGGGTTCCTTAACACATCTTTAACGCGGATTTAGGGAGCAATTAACCGGTCACCTCTACATTTTCGATGGGATACAAGAGGAGCTTGCGGCAAATCCGTAGGTTCCGTCTGCAAGATGCATGTGTGCACTCACTTTGAGGAGGAGTTATGCTCGATCGCCTGTCCGCGATCCGCTCGTTCGGCCCGAAGGCTTTGATTGGTTTGCTCGCCATTGTCGCCCTGGCAACCGCTGCCTGCGGCGGCACGACATCAACCCCCCCTGCAGGAAACACCACTGTCCCGTGCCCCAACGCGAACGCGCTCACCGGCGCGGGTTCAACCTTCATCAACCCGCTCTTCTCGAAGTGGAGCCAGTATTACACCAGCGTGAAGTGCGGCGCCCAGGTAACCTATCAGTCGGTGGGCAGCGGCGCTGGCATCACGCAGTTCTCCAATCAGACAGTGGACTTCGGCGCCACCGACTCGCCGATGACTGATGCACAGATTTCCGCGGCCAAGGGCGGCGCTTCCGTCGAGATTCCGGCTACCATTGGTGGTGTCGCGATCTCGTACAACGTCCCGGAAATTGCCGCCACGACGCATCTGCAGTTGTCCGGCGACACGCTTGCCAAGATCTTCCTCGGCACGATCAAAAACTGGAATGACCCGGCGATCGCCGCCAATAACTCTGGCGTCACCCTGCCGAGCCAGGCCATTCACGTCGTCCACCGGTCCGATGGCAGCGGCACGACGGGTATCCTTACCCACTACCTCGCCGCCGTGAGCGATACGTGGAAGAACGGCCCCGGCGCGGCGACGACCATCAAGTGGCCGGTCGGCCTCGGCGCCAAGGGCAATGACGGCGTGGCCAATCAGGTCAAGAACACGAAGTACGCGATCGGCTATAATGAGTTGGCGTACGTGGTCGCCAACAACATCTCGTATGCGGCTGTCAAGAGCCATGACGGCGCGTTCGTCGTACCGTCGTCGGACAGTGTTGCCGCCGCCGCGAACAGCGTCACGACCATCCCGGACGATCTGCGCTTCTTCTTCGTCGATGCTCCGGGCGCAAACTCCTATCCCATCGCGGGATTCACGTGGCTGCTGGTCTACCAGAACCAGACCGACGCCGACAAGGGCCTCGCCATCACCGACCTGCTGTGGTGGGTGACGCATAGCGGACAGCAATACGCTTCGCCAAACTATGTGGCCCTGCCAGCCAACATCGTCACGCGCGACGAGGCGAAGATCAAGGGCATCCAGTGCGGTTCCGCAGCCTGCTTCAAGGGTGATCCCACCAAGTAGCACTGGACTGCGATTGCCAGGTTTGGTATAGAGATATTGAGTGATCCTCCTGCCACACTCGGGCGACCCGCCCTCGTGGCGGGAGGATTGCATGTAGGCGACGTGTGCGAGCACCGTTGAGAGTAGTGCGCTAGCATGGGAGACGAATCATGCAGGCTTCGATATCTAGTTCGGCGGACTCCCTGTCGGCGCGTGCCCGTGCCTGGGTCGTACAACTCCGCTTGCTGACCCGCCGGCCCGGTGACTTCCTCTTCCGCGGGCTCACCTACTTCCTCGTGCTCACGGTGATGGCGATCGTGGCCGGGGTGACGTGGATCTTGGTGTCTAACTCGCTGCCAACCATCCAGACCTTCGGCCTGAAGTTTCTTACCAATGATGCATTTGATCCGGTGCACAATACCTTTGGTGTAGGTCCCGCCATTTTTGGCACGTTCATCACCTCTGCCTTTGCGATGATTTTCGCGGTGCCCATCGGGGTCGGCATGGCGATCTTCCTGTTAGACTACTGCCCCAGGCAATTGCGCGGGCCGCTGGCCTTCCTGGTGGACTCGCTTGCCGCGATTCCAAGCGTCGTGATTGGTCTATGGGGTCTCCTGGTGCTCGCTCCCTGGCTGCAAGCATCGGGCGAGCCCTGGCTGCAAGCACACCTGGGCTTTCTGCCTTTCTTCCAGGGCACGCCACAGGGCGTCGGGCTCCTGGCCGCTGGCATGATCCTCACGGTGATGGTCCTGCCAATCATCACGGCCATTGCGCGTGAGGTGATGGCGGTAGTGCCAGTCGCGCAGCGAGAGGCACTGTTGGCGCTTGGCGCGACCCGTTGGGAGGTCATCCGCTATGCCGTGCTGCCATTCGCGCGCATCGGCATCGCCGGCGGCGCGATTCTCGGCCTGGGGCGCGCGCTCGGCGAGACTATCGCCGTCACCATGGTCATCGGCAATCAGGCGAGCCCCCCAAGCCTGCACTTGTTCAACCCCGGTTATACACTCTCGAGCGTGATCGCGAACCAATTCGGCGAGGCGACGCAAGGGCTGTTCTTCTCCGCCGTGATCGAGGCTGGACTGCTCCTGTTGCTGTTCACCCTGCTGACCAACATTCTCGCCCGCATCCTCATCGCACGGCTCGGGCGCACGCGCGTGGCAGGACTAACACTATGACCACGTCGACAGCAGGCGTTGCCAAGAATCCCTTCCAGCCAAACTCGCGCGCGCTCGACGCCCGGCGCAGGGGAGCCAATATCCTGGCAATTACCCTTACGGCGCTGTTCGCAGTCCTGGCGGGCGCATTTCTCCTGTACCTGATCGCGTACGTCGCCAGCCTTGGCCTCAAGTACATCAACGTCAACTTCTTTACACAGAGACCCGTGGCCGAAGGCGAGACGGGCGGCGGTTGGGCGACGGCGCTGCAAGGAACAGCGGTCCTGGTCGGTCTGGCGTCACTTGTGGGCATCCCGCTCGGCATGGCCACTGGGGTCTATCTCTCCGAGTTCGGCCGCGGATGGCTGGCCTCGGTCGTGCGATTCCTGGTGGACACGCTCACGGGGATACCGACGATCATTTTCGGCCTGTTCGCCTGGGTGATTTTGGTCGTGCCCGCACACTCCTTCTCCGCGCTGTCCGGTGGCGTGGCGCTCAGCATCATCATGATCCCTACCGTTGCCCGCGCCTCCGAGGAGGTGCTGCGACTGGTCCCCAGGGAGCTGCGCGAGGCGTCGGTGGCGTTGGGCGCGACGGAGTCGCGCACGATCCTGCGTGTAGTAATTCCCGCGGCCCGCAGCGGCATCCTCACCGGCATCATGCTTGCCATCGCTCGCGTGGCCGGCGAGACGGCGCCGTTGCTGATGACCGCGTTTGGCACGACGTTTTTCAACACGAGCATCCTCAGGCCGATCGATGCCATACCGCTGCGTATCTTCGATTTCACTCTGAGTCCTTTCCCATCCGAGCAGAACCAGGCCTACGCCGGAGCGTTGGTGCTAATGGTGCTCGTAATCCTCACGTCACTCGCGGTACGCTGGGCAACTGGCGGCTTCAGGCCGCGCGGGCGCTGATGCGCGATTTCAAAGTAAAGTAATGCCGGGGCACGAAACCCCAGGGGAGCACAGGTTGGCGATACAAGTCGAACACTTGAACGCCTGGTACGATCGCACGCAGGCGCTCCACGACATCAATCTCGAAATCGCTCCGTTGAGTGTCACGGCGCTGATTGGGCCGTCCGGCTGCGGCAAGTCCACCTTCGTGCGCTGCCTCAATCGCCTGCACGAAGAGATCTATGGTGCGCGCGTCCAGGGGAAAGTGCTCGTCGACGGCGTAAATATCTATGCTGCCAGCATCATCCCTATGTACGTGCGCCGCCACATTGGCATGGTCTTTCAGCAGCCCAACGTGCTGCCCACGCGCAGCATCTTCGACAATGTCGCGATGGGCATCCGTCTCAATGGGCTGGCGAGCGGCAAAGAGCTCAACGACCTGGTCGAGCACAGCCTGCATCAGGCAGCCATCTGGGATGAGGTGAAAGACCGGCTCAACACCTCGGCGGCGGGCCTTTCGGGCGGCCAGCAGCAGCGGCTTTGCATCGCGCGCGCCCTCGCCGTCGAGCCACAGATCCTGCTGATGGACGAGCCAGCCTCGGCGCTGGACCCGATCGCCACGTTGCAAATCGAAGAGCTCATGACGACCCTCAAGCGCAACTATACGATTGTCGTCGTGACACACAACATGCAGCAGGCAGGGCGGGTCGCGGATCGCACCGTCTTTTTCCTTTCAGGGCGTATCATAGAAGAAGGCGAAACATCTCAGATCTTCTCGCGGCCAGAGAAGCGCGAAACCGAAGATTACGTCACCGGGCGCTTCGGCTGATTCCTAACAAACGTCCGGAGAGCGCATAGAGCAGTCAGGAGATCGCGTGAATATGGCTCAATCACTAATGGGCGACGCCGCGACAGCCCACGATGCCAGTCTGCACCAGGGCGCATACATCAGCCGAATTACTAGCGCCGCTAAGATGGAAACCAAAGACCTCAATGTCTACTACGGCGCAACACGCGCGATCAAGGACATCAGCCTGGAGATTCCCGAGCGGCAAGTGACAGCACTGATGGGCCCTTCGGGATGCGGCAAATCCACTTTTCTGCGTGCGTTGAACCGCATGCATGACCTCACGCCCTCCGCGCGGGTCGACGGTAAAGTCATACTGGATGGGCACAATGTCTATGACCCTGAGACCGATGTGATTCATCTGCGGCAGAAGGTGGGGATGGTGTTTCAGCGGCCTAACCCCTTCCCGAAGTCGATCTTCGAAAACGTTGCGTACGGCCTGCACGTCTTGGGCAAAAGAAACCGTGCCGAGATCGCCGAGGTCGTCGAGCGCAGCCTGCGCGGCGCGGCGCTCTGGGATGAGGTGAAGGATCGGCTGAACCAAAGCGCGCTGGGCCTCTCCGGTGGCCAGCAGCAGCGGCTGTGCATCGCACGCGCCCTGGCGGTCGAGCCGGAGGTGATTCTCATGGACGAGCCGGCCTCCGCGCTCGATCCCATCGCGACGCTCAAGATCGAAGAGCTGGTCCAGCAGCTCAAGCAGCGCTACACCATTGCGATTGTGACGCATAATCTACAGCAGGCTGGCCGCGTGTCGGATTATACTGGGTTCTTCCTGACGGGCAACCTGATCGAGTTCGCGCCGACGACCCAGATCTTCTCACGCCCGCAGGATAAGCGGACGGAAGACTTTATCACCGGCCGGTTTGGCTGAGACGAGGAGGCTGCAGGTGACGACACGCGACGCGTTTCATCAGGAGCTACGTGAGATCGAGGAAGCGGTCATTCAAATGGCCACCCTGGTGGAGGATGCCATCGCGCGGGCCATGCGTGCGCTCGTGCGCCTCGATGGCGTGCTGGCCGAGCAGGTGATCGCAGGCGACAGCGCCGTGAACGAGCTGCAGCGCAGCATTCGCAACCGCTGCATCAGCGTGATGGCGCGCCAGGCGCCGGTCGCCCGCGACCTGCGCGAGCTGACCACGGTGCAGCTGGTCATCAACGAGCTCGAGCGGATGGGAGACCACGCCGTCGGCATCGCTCGGCAGTCACTACGCTTGCACGAAGACGAGCCGCTGCCACTGACGGGCGATCTCAGCGAGATGGCTGCGCTGGTGCGCGAGCAGGTGCGCGCCTGCATTCAGGCGTTCGTGGATGTCAACGTGCAGGCGGCACGCGACATTTGCACACGGGACGATGAGGTGGACCACCGCTACCGCGAGATCTTCACGCTGCTGGTAGAACAAATGCATAGCAACCCCGAGGCGGTCGCGCGGGCGACCAGCTTGCTCTTTGTGGCCCACGATCTGGAGCGCATCGGCGACCGCGTGACCAATATCTGCGAAGACATCATTTACATGGTCACCGGCGAGATCGAAGAGCTCAACTGAGCGCGCAAGTACACAGGAGGGCGACGGTGCAACGCACGATCCTGCTCGTAGAGGATGACAGCACGCTGCGCGAAACCGTCACCTACAACCTGCGCGCGGATGGCTACGACGTGGTGACGGCGGCAGACGGCGTGGCGGCACTCCAAATCGTGCGCCAGCGCCCCGTCTCGCTGGTGCTGCTCGACCTGATGCTTCCCCGGCTAGACGGCCTGGAGGTCTGCCGCCGGCTGCGCAGCCAGCCCGAGACGGCGCAGATTCCGATTCTGATGCTCACGGCGCGTGGCGAAGAGACCGACAAGGTGGTCGGGCTTGAGATGGGCGCAGACGATTATGTGACGAAGCCCTTTAGCTGGAATGAGCTGCGTGCGCGGGTGCGCGCGCTCCTGCGCCGTCACGACCAGGACGCGTCTGGCGGCACGGGAGCATCGACCGGCGCCGGGGAGACCGTGCTGACCACGAGCACGCTGCGCATCGCCGTGGAGCGGCGCGAGGTCACGCGCGGCGATCGTGAGATCGAGCTGCCCGCGCGCCTGTTCGATCTGCTCGTGTATTTCGTGCGCAACGACGGGCTGGTGCTTACGCGCGACCGCCTGCTGCAAAATGTCTGGGGCTACGAATACGCGGGCGACACGCGCACGGTGGACGTGCACGTGCGCTGGCTGCGCGAGAAGATCGAGGATGACCCAGCCAACCCCCGGCTGATCCAGACCGTGCGCGGCGTCGGCTACCGCTTCAAGGGGTAGCTGGTTCCCCACGCCCCTACTCTTTCTCGATGGCCGCGCGCGCGTGCTTGGAGCCGTCGAAGCTCAGCCGCACCGGCTCGTCGTCGATCACCGTCTCCAGATGGACGGGCCGCGACCAGATGTACTGGAGGTATTCCAGCGCCTTCTGCGCATAGGGTAGGTCCAGCTCCTGCGACTCGAACTGATGCTTCAGGCAGAGCTCGGTGTTGCCGTTGTAGTCGGCGTCGAGTACGGTGAGGTAGGGGTAGCCGAAGTTCGTCATGCTGGCGATGATGCCGTCGCGGACCTTCTCCCAGTTCTTCTCGGCAATCACCCACTCATCGCCTTCTTTGCGGTACAGGTAGAGGTCCAGGTCCTGCACCAGCTCTTTGGTCAGATAATTGCGCAGCAGCGAGACATCGCTTTCGATCTCACGCACCTCGAAGATTTTCTCGCGGCCTTTCCCCGGCAGCCATCCCTTGGCCAGCTGCTCCTCGGTCGGATTGTCCCACCGCTGCTCGATATCTTCCAGGATCTTGTAGCCAAGGTGGTATGGGTTGATGCGCATGCGGCTCGGCGCCAAGACCCCAGAGTGCATCTGCGCGAAGGCGGTGGCGTCGCCGTCCGACAGGTCGAGCTGACGAATGATGCGGGCGTGCCAGAAACTCGCCCAACCTTCGTTAAGTATCTTGGTCTGCATCTGCGGCACCAGATACAGCATCTCTTCGCGCACGATCAGCAGAATGTCGCGCTGCCACTCTGCCAGGTTCGGTGCGTGCTCCGCTAGAAAGAGCAGCAGATCCTTCACCGGCTCGGCCCGCGAGCGCCGTGGCTTGAGTCGCGTGCGCGCCTCGTCATCCTCGGCGTCATCCGCCGCTTTGCGGTCCGCCAGCTTCCACAGGTCGTCATACGGCGACTCTAGCTTGCCCTCAGGCTTGTCGTCGTCCGCCGCCTCACGGGCAACCTTGATGCGCACGTTCGGGTCGATGTGCTCCTCAATCGCCAGCACCGCATCCAGAAAGCGCTCGACCTCGTCCATGCCGTGCTCGTACTCGTACTTGCGGATACGGTCGGCATTGACGCTTACCTTTTCGATCATGTTGCCGGAGGTATGTTTGAAGTACACGTTGTTTTTGAACATGTCGGTATGGCCGAGCACGTGGGCGACGACGACCTTATTCTGCAAGAGGTCGTTTTGCTCCATCAGGAAGGCGTACGACGGATTGGTGTTGACGACCAGCTCATAGATCTTGCTGAGGCCGTAGTCGTACTCGGTCTTCATGCGATAGTAGGCTTTGCCACGCGACCAATGGCTGAACCGCCCTGGCAGCCCGTAGGAACCGAACTCGTACATGATGGTAGCTGGCACCAGCTCGAAGTTCACCGGATAGGGATCGAGTCCCTCGCGCCGCGCAATCTCCCAAATCTTCTCGATGGAATCCGACAGCTCCGCAAGGTACTTCTGATCGGGAGTAAGCTCAGTCATGGGACTCAACCTCCTGGGTGGCGTGGCGGCACCGGCGGCGGCAGCGCGGGTCGCCCCGCTATGGGCTGGCGGGAACGGCGTCGCGCGTCGCGAAGAACTTGCGCAGGGCCGGATAGACCTCGCTCTTGTCCGAGATCGTGACGGAGATGAACCGCGGATCCTGCATCTTGGCGAAGGCCGACATCAGCGTGCTGGGGGACCGATAGTGCCCCTCGCGGATCTCGCCGTAGCCGAAGATATTGCAGACCTCCAGCAGGCTATGGACGAGATTCACGCAGCGCTCGTTGTCCCAGGGCAAGTTGTCGCCGTCGGAGAAGTGAAACGGATAGATGTTCCAATCGTCGGGGTTATAGCGCTCGTGGATGAGCTGCAGTGCCAGCTCGTATGCCGACGAGACCTGCGTGCCGCCGCTCTCACCATGCGTGAAGAACTCTTCCTCGGTGACCTCTTTCGCCTCGGTATGGTGGCTGATGAAGACGATCTTGACGTTGTTGTACTTCGTGCGAAGGAAGCGCACCATCCAGAAGTAGAAGCTGCGGGCGATGTACTTCTCGAACTCGCCCATCGACCCGCTGACGTCCATACACGCGATGACGACCGCATTGCTCTGGTACTTGATCGTCGGCTCCCACACCTTGAAGCGCAGGTCCTCGTTCTTGATGTCCTTGAAGCGGGCGTCGCCATGGGCGGCGTTGCGCTTCATGTTCTCCTTGATCGTGCGCTTCTTGTCGAGGTTGGCGAGCGGGCCGACCCTGCGCACATCAGTGAAGCGCACCGCCTCGCTTTCCAGCTCGGCCATCTTCTTCTCTTCGAGGAAGGGCAGCCCGAGATCCTCGAAGATCATGGACGCCAGCTCGTCGAGCGTGACCTCCGCTTCATAGTAGTCCGTGCCGGGCTCTTCGCCCGCCTGCCCCTTCTTGCCGCGGCCGGCGCGGGGCTCCGTGGCGACGACATCGCCGACCTGGCTATCGCCGTCGCCTTCGCCGGCGTGCTGCTGGCGGCCGGGGTCGTAGCGGAACCGATATTCCTCTAGCGAGCGGATCGGCACCTTGATGACCTTCTTGCCGTCGGACAGGATGATGCTTTCCTCGCTGACGATATCGGCGAGATTCTTCTTGATCGCCTCGCGAATCTTCTTCTTGTGCCGCTCCTGATCGATCTGTCCCTTACGATGGAGCGACCAATCGTGCTGCGAGATTCCTGACGTAGGCATGGGTGCTTCTCCCACCTGGCGCGCGATCCGCGGCAGCGGATAGCTCTGGCCGATCCCGCCGCGCGGATCGGGGAGTGGAGGGAAGTTGGAGCATGTGGCTCGCCGCCCTCCCTACTGGCGCACTCCCTAGCGGTTGAGCAGGGAGCCGACGTATTTCAGCAGCTCATTGGCGCAGACCGGGCAATAGCCGTGATCCGAGATCAGCCGGTTGATCACCTCGTTGGACTTGCGCAGCTGCTCGGCATCGGGCGTCTTCGTCGAGGTCGTGATCTTCACCACGTCACGCAGGTCCGCGAAAAGCTTGCGCTCGATGGCTTCCTTCAGCCGCTCGTGGCTCGTATAGTCGAACGTCTGGCCGCGACGGGCGAGCGACGAGATGCGAATGAGAATCTCTTCGCGGAAGGTCTTCTTCGCGTTCTCGGTGATGCCGATCTGCTCCTCGATCGAGCGCATCAGCTGCTCGTCTGGATCCATATCCTCTTCGGTGATGGGATCGCTGACCTTGGTCTTGTTGCAATACGCCTCGACGTTGTCGAGGTAGTTGTTGAGCAGCGTGCGCGCGGACTCCTCGAAGGAGTAGACGAACGCCCGCTGCACCTCTTTACGCGCCGTCTCGTCGTATTCTTTGCGCGCTTCGCTGATGAAGTTGAGATAATGCTCGCGCTCTTCGCGCGTGATGCCGGTATGCTGATCGAGTCCGTCGCGCAGCGCGCGCAGCGCGTCGATAGGATTGATGCAGGTCACGCCCGTGCGCACGAGCGCGCTGGAGAGCCGGTTGATGACATAGCGCGGCGAGATGCCGTCCATGCCCTCGCGGACCGCCTCCTCCTGCAGCTCCTTGATGTCCTTTTGCTTGAACTCTTCCAGATCCTCGCCGTCGTACAGCTTGAGCTTCTTCATCGCGCTCATGCCGGCCTTCTTGGAGCCCTCCAGGCGCGTGAGGACGGCGAAGACACTGGCGATGCGCAGCGTGTACGGCGCGATATGCACATTTTTGAGCGCGCTCTGCTTCAGCAGCTTCTCGTAGATCTTCACCTCATCGCTGACGCGCAGATTATAGGGCACCCGCACGAGGATGATGCGGTCTTGCAGCGCCTCGGACTTCTTGTTGCCAACGAAGGACTGGTACTCATTCTCGTTGGTGTGGCTCACCACCACCTCATCGGCGTAGATCATCGAGAAGCGGCCCGTCTTGATGTTCTGCTCCTGCGAGAGCGTGAGCAGGACGTACAGGAATTTCTCGTCAACCTTGAGCATCTCGACGAATTCCATCAGTCCGCGATTGGCGATGTTGAGCTCGCCGTCGAAGCGATAGGCGCGCGGGTCGCTCTCGACGCCGACCTCGCCGATGGTCGAGAGGTCTATACCGCCGACCAGCTCGCTGATATCCTGGCTCTTGGGATCCGACGGTGTAAAGGTGCCGATGCCCTGGCGGTGCTTCTCGCTGAAGGCCATGCGGCGCACCGGCACCGATTCGATCTTGCCGTCATACTTGTTTTCGAGTAGCCAGCGGCACTGCGGGCAGAGGTCGCCCTCGATGTACAGGCCGAACTCTTTCTCCACGTCCGGCCGCAGATCCGGCGGGATGAGGTGCAGCGGCTCCTCGTGCATCGGGCACTCGCGAATGGCATAGCTTGCCCCGGCCTCGGCACGCGAGTAATCCTCCAGCCCGCGCTTGAGCAGCGACACGATCGAGGACTTGCCGCCGCCAACCGGGCCCATCAGCAGCAGGATACGCTTGCGCACCTCGAGCCGCTGCGCCGCCGAGTGAAAGTATTCCACAATCTGTTGGAGTGCCTTCTCGATGCCGAAGATTTCCTCGGAGAAGAACGTATAGCGGGGATCGCCGAGTCGGTTGGTCTCCGTGCCGGCGGCCATGATCATGTTGTAGATGCGCTCGTGCGAGAGCTGCGCAACGGTGGGTTGGCGCGTCGCAATCTCGAAGTATTGCGCGAAGGTGCCCTCCCAGGCGAGTGCCTGCTCTCGTTCTCGATACTCTTCCAGCCGCTTCACCAGATCCATGCCATACTCTCTCTTCCCGGCCTGTCCGGCCGCTCGCGGAGCGGGGGCGGACCCTGCGGTGTGGAACGCCAACGCGCCACGGATGCGCTGCAGATACGTCGTCTCGCCGCTCGTCTATCTCTCGAACCATGCCGCACCGTCATGCCGCAGGTGCCGGCAATTCAGCACGCTTCTCGATCACCGGCGCGTCGTGCTGCCGATACGACTTCAGCGTCGTGCGAAACCGTCCTTGTTTGCTTGCGAATACGCTCTGGGCCTCATCGTCGTAACGGGGGGCCAGCGAGGAGAACAGGACTCCGGGACCATCGCGAACCGTGGCCGGTCAGGCGTGCGCCACGCAAAGGGGTGCGGGCTGCTCAAACGCGTGAAGCCGCAGGTGCGCTCGGCATAGAACGCAGGACGGTGGCGTGCCTCCCGTACTCGGACTAAAGGTCTGGTCGGGCACTCACACGCGTGGCGCATCTGTTCGATGATCGGCGCGCGACGCTGGGCGCTCGACGGCGAGGAGAGGACGTGGGCTCGCGGGGAAGTGTCACCAGGATCGGGCCACGCGCGAGCGGACGCTAATCTCCGCCGGCCTGGCGGAGTGACTCGGGAACGCGAAAGGGCTGTATTACCCGACCAAAGACAATACGGGAAAACAGCCCTTCAATGGTGCCCGGCTTCGCTACGAACTTTGCCTGCTTTCAGTTGGAAACCGCATTACCGCGGGCAGGCTGCTCGCATTGCGCTTACAGCCTCAAGCATACTGTCCCCAGTAGCCTACTCACCGGACGTGCACGTTGCGTGCCAGATTTATCTCTCCTGGCGTACGACATAATACACTCCGGTTCACCGCGTAGCAACAGGCTACCACACCTCAACTACACAATGCAAGCCCTCAAGCAATCAACAGGACAAGTACTGGACCAATTGGCTACCTGACCTGCATTCGGCAGACAACCAACCCGTGAGCGCCGGTTCTGTGCGCTACGTGCGCTAGCGGAAGTGTGGTAAGCTATGCTAGCGAAAGGTGGGCGGCGGCTGCGCATATCGCCCGCCGCCACATGCGGGAGAGAGTTCCGTACCAGCACAGTGCAGAAAGGAGCGCGCAGCCGTCCCCACGGGGCCACAGAAGCCCGCCGGCTGCGAAAGCGACAGAGTGAGCGAAGTCGTCATTAAGGAGGGCGAGTCCTTCGAGACTGCTCTCAAGCGCTTTATGCGCAAGGTCCAACAGGATGGCCTGCTCTCGGAGGCCAAGCGTCGCCAGCACTATGAGCCGCCGAGTGTCAAGCGAAAGCGCAAGGCTGACGCCCGCGCCCGCAAGGCGCGCAAGGCGCGCGCCAAGGCCGCGGCTCAGGGCCTCTAGCGACCCACGCGCTCGTAGCCGGCCAGACGCTCTGTAGCAAAGCTGTGACACAGGGGTCTGGTCGGCTTGATGTGTCTGCGTGCTCGCCTTCCCCACTGTCTCCGTTTCGCCCAGCCGTCGAGGTATCGCTCATGTTGGACCAATTGCGCGGACGCAATCTCGCCCACGTCGGCTGCACCGTCGGCCTGGCACTTGGGCTGCTGCTCGGCATGGTCGCCGCCATCGCCGTCCTCGTCGTGGTCCAGACGGAGTCCGCCGCGGGCTGGGCTACCCTCGCGTTCTTCGGCGTCACCTTCGCCCTGGGCGCGCTCGGTTACCTGCTGGGTGGGCGCACGTCCGAACGCCTGTGGGGCGCCGGCCGCCGCGGCGACTAGCCGCCGTGTCTTGCGCGGGGTGGGCGTTGAGCTGGCGTGAGCCGAGTGCTCATGGAACCCGCTCGCCAGGTGGCGCGTATGCTGTACGGGAGTGGGGCTGCCACTTCGCAGCGTAAAGCCACTGAGTATGCCCGGGCCGGCGCTCAGCCATACGGGCGAGAGGGAGCACGACAGTGAACCAGCAAACAGGGACCGCCTATGCGGGGCAGCAGACCGCGTTCGATCATGCCCTCGTCACCTCGGCGTTCGAGCTGCCCGGGCACCGCATCGTCCGTAACTACGGCATCGTGCGCGGCATCATCGTGCGCTCGCGCAGCGTCGTCGGCAACATCGGAGCGGCTTTCCAGCAAATCGTCGGCGGCAACATCTCCATCTACACCGAGCTCTGCGAGCGCGCCCGCGTAGACGCCTATGAGCTGATGATCGCGCACGCCGCACAGATCGGCGCCAACGCCATCATCGCCGTGCGGTACGACGCCACCGAGATTTCGCAGGGCGTCACCGAGGTGCTCTGCTATGGCACCGCTGTCACGGTCACGCCCGAATAGTGCCTCGAGGGGACCAGCGGCGCGGGCACTCCGCCATCTGTGGAGTGTCCGCCTGGCTCGCGGGCTGAGCTATTCCGCGAGCGCGGCGAACGACGGCTTGAGGGCAGGGTAGAGCGCGCGGTAGACTCCGTAGACGCGCTGATAGCGCTCCGTTTGCGCGGGATCCGGCAGGATCGGCGCCCGCAGCGGGATCGCCTGGCTAGCGGCGAGCACATCCGGCCAGGCGCCGGCGCCCACCCCCGCCAGTAGCGCCGCCCCAAACGCGGCCCCCTCGGTTGCCTCGACGGGCATCAGCTCCGTTGCCAGCACGTTCGCCAGAATGCGCAGCCAGAGCGCGCCACGCGCGCCTCCGCCCGAGACGCGCACCTGCTCGGTGGCGCCGAGGCCCACCGCGCGCATCAGCTCGAAGCAATCCGCCAGCCCAAAGGCGACGCCCTCCAACAGCGCACGCGTCAAGTGGGCGCGTGTGTGCCGCAGCGTGAGGCCAACCCACGCGCCGCGCGCGAGCGGGTCGGCGTAGGGCGTGCGCTCGCCGCTCAGGTACGGGAGGAAGAGCAGGCCGTCGCTACCGGCGGGAACCGCCTCCGCCTCCTCCAGGAGCTCGGCGAAGCTGGCGTACGGCGCCAGCGTGTCCCGATACCATTGCAAGCTGCCCGCCGCGCTCAGCATCACGCCCATCAGGTGCCATTGGCCGGGCACGGCGTGACAGAATGCGTGGAGCCGCCCGTGTGGCTCGATCAGCGGACCATCGGTCGTGGCGAACACCACGCCGGAGGTGCCCAGCGTGAGCGCCAGCACGCCTGGCCGCACGGCGCCAACCCCGACCGCTTGCGCCGCCTGGTCGCCGCCGCCGGCCACGATCGGCGTCCCCGGCGCCAGGTCCGTCAGCTGCGCCGCCTCAGAACTTACGGTCGCCGTCGTCTCCGGCCCTTCGAAGGTCGGCGGCAGCCAGGCAGGCGGAATATCCAACGCCGCCAGCATCTCCGCCGACCACATGCGCTCTCGCAGGTCGAAGAGCAGCGTGCCGGAGCCGTCGGCCTTGTCCATTGCCAGCGTGCCGCTGAGCCGGTAGCGCACGTAATCTTTCGGCAGCAGAATGTGGCGCACCCGTGCGTACACCTCCGGCTCGTGCTCGCGTACCCAGAGCACCTTGGGCGCCGTGAGACCAGTAAGCGCGTCGTTTCCCGTGATCTGGATCAGCCGCCCGGCGCCCACACGAGCGCGAATCTCGTCGCACTGCGCCGCCGTGCGCTGGTCGTTCCAGAGGATTGCCGGCCGGAGCGGCTCGCCATCTTCATCCAGCAGCACGAGGCCGTGCATCTGGCCGGTGAGGCCGACCGCCGCGACGGCGTTGCCCGCCGCGTCCGCCTGCTCCAGCGCGCCGCGGATGCTCCTGCACGCGGCCTGCCACCACTCGTGTGGCTGCTGCTCGGACCAGAGCGGGCGCGGCGTCTGTAGCGAGTGCGGCGCGGTCGCGCTCGCCACCACCGTGCCCGCCGCGTCCACCAGCAGCGCCTTCGAGCCGGTGGTAGAGACGTCCACGCCGAGAAACAGTGGTCCCCCAGCCATCGCTCCCTCCCTTAGCGCACACCCAACAGCAGCTCGACTGTCAGCTGGTCCAGCCGCTCGTAGGCCAGCCCGCGCGCGCCCAGCGCCTTGCGATCGAAGCTCGCCGCTTGCAGCGCCGCCGCCTTCTCCGCGCTGTAGCCGTCCCTATAGCTCGGCAACGCCTCACCGCCGGCCTGTGCCTCCGCCAGCAGCGCCTGAATCTCCGCATCGGCGTGCCATTGCCGCGCCTTCTCCTTCAGGATGAGGTACGTCCGCATGCAGCCGCGTGCGAAGTCTTTGACCCCCGCATAGTCCTCGGTGCGATAGGCGTGCGCGTCGAAGTGGCGGCTGCCGGTGTAGCCAACGTCTTCCAGGAACTTGACGAGGAAGAAGGCGGCCTTGAGGCTGTGTGAGCCGAAGCGCAGATCCTGGTCGTAGCGCGCATAGACCTGGTCGTTGAGATCGATGTGGAAGAGCTTGCCGGCGTCCCACGCCTGCGCCACGGCATGCAGGAAGTTGAGCCCCGCCATCTGCTCGTGCGCCATCTCAGGGTTCACGCCTACCATCTTGGGATGGTCCAGCGTCTCGATGAAGCCCAGCATGGCGCCCACCGTGGCGAGATAGAGGTCGCCGCGCGGCTCGTTGGGCTTTGGCTCCAGCGCGAAGGTGAGATCGTAGTGGCGATCCAGGACGTATCCGCTGAGGAAGTTGATCGCGTCGCGGAAGTGGCGCAGACTCTCGAACGGATTCTTGGTGGCGTCGGTCTCGGTGCCCTCACGCCCGCCCCAGAAGACGTAGACGCGGGCGCCCAGCTCGGCGCCGAGATCGATGGCGCGCATCGTCTTCTGCACGGCGTAGGCGCGCACGCGCGGATCGTTGGCGGTGAAGGCGCCATCTTTGAAGACGGGATCGGTGAAGAGGTTGGTGGTCGCCATCGGCACGACCAGACCGCTGTCGGCCAGCGCCTGCTGGAACTCACGCACAGCGCGGTCGCGCTCGGTGGCGGTCGCGTCGATCGGCACGAGATCGTTATCGTGCAGATTGACGCCGTAGACACCGCCGACCTCGCCCAGCAGGCGCACTAGCTGCGCCGGTGGGAGCGGCGCGCGCACCGGCTCGCCGAAGGGGTCGCGCCCGATGTTGCCGACGGTCCACAGACCGAAGGTGAAGCGATCTTGCGGGGTGGGAATGAAGTCGCCAGCCATACTGCCTCCTCGCTACTCAGTCGATCACGATCTGTCTCCAGCATCCGTACGCGGCACCAGCACCGCGGACTGCGCGCCGCTCCGGTGGAACTCGCCAATTGTGCCATCTCCTCAGGCGTGCAGCCAATCAGCACCTTCATCTCGCTGTCGCGCTTCGCCAGGTCCACGGTGAGGACGACGCCGGAGACCGTCCTGACGCCTCGGGTGTGCCGAGCCAAACGTCGATGCCCTCGCCGTCCATCGCGCTGGTGCCGGCGAGATAGCCGTAGAACAGCGGATAGCGAACGTCGTCAAAAGACGGGTGGGTCGAGCCGCGCGGCCGGTCGATTGTGATGGTGCTGGTGGCGATCAGGGTATCGAGCGCCGTCCAGAAGCGCTCGTCCTCTAGCCCGACTGGCCTTCGTGCGCCCATGCCTCTGCCCACGCTCACTGCTCCTCATCCACTCCGACTTCGGCGCCGTCCTCGAGCAACGCAAAGTCGCCCTGCGCGAGCGCCTTTTGGGCGCGCTGGCTGCCGCCGAGCGCCGTGGCGACGAAGACTGTGCGATGCTCGGCAGTGGGGCCGTGCGCACGCAGCGCCGCCAGATGAGCCGGCGTGCCGTAGCCAACGTTCTCGTGCCAGCCGTAGTCTGGATGCCGCTCGTGCAGCAGGCACATCAGCGCGTCCCGGTGCACCTTGGCGACCAGCGACGCCGCCGATACCGCCGGCACCTCGGCATCCGCGCGGACCATACAGCGCACCAGTTGGGCGCGGTCGCGTGGGGCGGGCGGGCGCACGCGGCCATCCACGACATACTCATCCGCCGCGACACGACCGATGAGCAAGCGAAACGCCTCGCGGTTGGCCCAGCCGATGCCCCGACGATTGATGCGCGCGACCGGCACCACCTGCACCTCCACCACCGGCGCGTGCCGCCAAATCAGCTCCGCCAGCTGTTCGCGCCGCCGCCGCGGCACCGTCTTCGAGTCGCGCAAGAAGCGCACGAGCGGACCGAGGCGCTCCGCGAAGTCCGCGGGCAGCACGACAGCCGCCGCCACCAGCGGCCCCGCCAGCGCGCCGCGCCCGACCTCGTCCAGCCCGCACTGCACCAGCGGCCCACACTGCGGCGCGGCAATCAGGGCCGCCTGGACAGTGACCTTCTCGGAAGTTACCTTCTCGGGCCTGGGCTGGCCGCTCATAGCGCCGCTCACGAGCCGAAGGTGGCGGTAGCGAGCGCGGGGTGGCCGCGCAGCGCCTCGGCAGTCGGCATCGGACGTCTCCCTTCGAGTTGCAGCACCTCCAGCGCAAGCGCCCCTTCTCCGCTGGCGCACCCCAGTTGTTGGCCGCCATGTGTGTCGCTGGCGAGCCAGCACGTGCCGGGGAGACGGCCATCGGTAGGCACGCCGGCGACATGGGCCCGGGCGATCTTGACGATCTGGCCGTTCCATAGGGTGAACGCGCCAGGCCAGGGTGAGTAGGCACGCACTTGTCGCTCCAGCTCGGCCGCCGGGCGCGACCAGTCCAGCCGGCCGTCTTCTTTGCGCAGGGGACGCGTCATCGTCGCATGCGCCTCATCCTGTGGCTGAGGCGAGACGCCGCCCGCTACCCACCGCGGCAGCGTGTCAATCAGCAGGTTCGCGCCGAGGGTCGCCAGCTTGGCCACCAGCGTGCCCGTCGTGTCGTCGGCGGCGATGGGGAGCGCTTGCTGGGCCACAATCGGGCCGGTATCCAGCCCCTCCTCCATCTGCATGATGGTCACCCCTGTCTCGGCGTCCCCAGCCAGGATGGCGGCGGCGACCGGTGCCGCGCCGCGCCAGCGCGGCAACAGCGAAGCGTGCACGTTGAGGCAGGAGCGCGTGGGAAGGTCGAGCACCGCCTTTGGCAAAATCTGTCCATACGCCGCGACGACGATCACGTCGGGCGCCAGCGAGCGCAGCAACGCCTGCGCTTCGGGCGTGCGCAGCGAGCCCGGCTGGTAGACGTGGATGCCTTGTTCCTCGGCGTAGCGCTTGACAGGCGAAGCGGCGAGCTGCCGGCCGCGGCCGGCGGGCTTATCGGGGCGCGTCAACACGCCCACGAGATCCAGCCCGCTGCTCCACAGGCGCGCGGGCGCGGCATGCTGGACGAGTGCACGGAGTGACGGCACGGCGAACTCGGGCGTGCCCATGAACACGACGCGTAGCGGCTCGCGCACGACCGTGTGCATCGCGATCACCTCCCGTGCCGTGAGCGAGCCGCCAAAGGCGCTGCTGGCCCGCGCTCTAGATTGGGAGTATACTCCAATTTGCGCCACGGCGACCGCTCTGCAGCAAACGCGAGCGGGCACGCGGCGCGGGAGGCGCAGGACGATGGACCCCGAGACGCTGTTGGCGATGGCGCGTGAAGCGGCAGAGCACGCCTATGCGCCCTACTCTGGCTTTCGCGTCGGCGCGGCCGTGGTCGTCCAGACGGCCGGCGGACCGCGCATCGTCACCGGCGCCAATGTCGAGAACGGGTCGTACGGCCTGACCCTGTGCGCGGAGCGCTCGGCGCTTGCCGCGGCGTGCATGCTTGGCTCCGGACGGCCAGGGGAGGCCAGCAGAAGCAAAGTACGACCGCCCGCGGTCACCCACGTCGCCATCGCCTGCGTGGATGCGCCGGCCGATGCGCCCGTTGCGGAGCGCACGCCCTGCGGCGCCTGCCGCCAGTGGCTGGCGGAGCTTGCCCCCAAGGCAACTTATTATATAGACGGCATGCCCGGCGAGCTACGACTGGACGACCTGTTGCCCTACGCGTTCCACCTGGACGGCGCCGGCATGCGCGAGCGGCCACGAGCGCGCAAAGGGCGGCGCGGAGCAGGCGCCTAGCGCGCCGCATCAGTCTCCGGTGATTAGCCGCGCGGCGCGATACTCGCGTGCATAGGCAAGATAGTGCTGCACCCCCCGCAGCGTGCGGGCACGCTCCGCCTCAGTCACCGGCCGCGCGACTTTGCCGGGGATCCCCATGATCAGCTGGTCGGCCTCGACATGCGTGCCCTCGGGCACCAACGCGCTCGCCGCGACGATGCAGCCGTTGCCGAGCGTCGCTCCGGTGAGCACGGTGGCGTGCATGCCGACGAGCACGCCGTCGCCGAGCGTCGCACCATGGATGATGGCATTGTGGCCAATCGAGCAGTCCGCGCCGATCTCGCAGGGACTGCCTTCGTCGGCGTGAATGGTGCAATTGTCCTGC
>Ga0209647_1000871_pt1 | contig 27202 bp, 26 predicted proteins | sample GraSoi_2013_60cm_FD_185827 | JGI IMG/M metagenome (GOLD analysis project Ga0209647, IMG submission 185827) | Grasslands soil microbial communities from the Angelo Coastal Reserve, California, USA - Sample 9_17_2013_60cm (SPAdes) (version 2) | ecosystem: Environmental > Terrestrial > Soil >... | reverse complement strand
CAAAATAGTCCAGATCAGCGATGAAGACCTAACACTTCTTAGATGGGATTCAAAAGCAAGCCATCTTGTATTTGGGCTGGGACGTTCGACGATGAACCAGCAGTCTGCACCAAGGGTGTATTTTCGAAAGAACCGGGGAGAGTGGGAGAAGACCGCAAATGCTGCAACCGAAGGGAATCCTCCAGAGATTTTGTTGGACGAAGGCATAAATGTACCTCCGAGGGTCTTCGCAGAATCGCATCCGACTGGGCAAAATACATTATTGCTGGATTTGAACCCCCAATTTAAGAACCTCAACTTCGCACGGGTTGAGGAAATCCATTGGAAGGATCCGGACGGCCATGATGTGAGCGGCGGTCTCTACTACCCACTGAACTACCTGCCTGGCAAAAGGTACCCACTTGTGGTTCAAACTCATGGTTGGAATCCGCACCGGTTTTGGATTGAAGGCGCATTTACCTCAGGTTTCGCAGCTCAAGCGTTGGCCGGGAAAGGAATCATGGTTCTGCAGGCTGATGAAAACTATGAGGGCATGTACACCTACGCCGGATTAAAGAGAGAGGTCGCTGCGTTGGAAGCGGCGATCGACAATCTGGATGCAAGATCTCTTATCGACCGCAATAGGATCGGATTTGTGGGTTTTAGTCTTACGTGCCTGTACGTCAAGTATGCTCTGACTCACTCAAAGTACGACTTTGCAGCGGCTTCTGTTACCGACGGTTTCGATGGCGGATATTTTCCATACATAGCGTTCGGGGATGGTGACGGCTCATTTTCGCAACTCGATGAAGCGTTAAACGGGGGCCTTCCTTTCGGTGAGGGTTTGAAGTCATGGGAGGAACGGTCCCCTGGATTCAACGTACACAAGGTTCAAACTCCACTTCGAATAGTGGCTCTGAATCCCGCTTCTCTCCTTGGCGAATGGGAATGGTTCGCTGCATTGCGGCGGCTCGCCAAGCCTGTCGACCTGATTTACATACATGATGCCGAACACGTTTTAGAGAAGCCGTGGGAGAGAATGATCGCTTCAGAGGGAAACGTGGATTGGTTCTGTTTCTGGCTCAAAGGCGAAGTAGACCCCAGCCGCGCCAAGACTGAGCAATACGCCCGCTGGCGCGAATTGCGTCGTCTCCATGAGCAAGATTCATCGCATCCGCAAGCCGCTGCGGCGAACTGACGAGCACACAAACGTCGAACGTCAGCTGCTCTGGGGCTGCATCACGACAACCCCGAATAGGTAAACAGGATGGTCAACAGTCCTGATAAAAGGGCTACGTTCGACTGTCACCCTACTCGTCCAGCTCGTAGGCCGGATTCGAGTCGCTGCCATTGAACTCAACACCAGGCATCAACTTGTTCGCCTGGATGATGCGGGCTGCTTCGCCGAGAACGACGACTTCAGGCTTGTTGTAGGTCAAGGTTTTCACATGTCCTTTATGATTCGGAAGAGCTTGCGACATATTGATGAACTCCTGCGGATAGGACCGCTTAATGCAGTTCCTGAACGGCTTGTGCGTCGCTTAGCGGATTTCACGTACAACTTCCAGCAGGGTACCCTGCTAGGAGCTGTACGCGTCTCAAGGCAACTGCCCTGGGACTGATTGATGCTCAGCCTCCGCACTACTCATCCAGCTCATAGGCCGGCAGAGTGCTCGTGCCGTCTGGATCTACTCCAGAGATTTGCTTGTTCGACTGAATGACCCGGACTGCTTCGCCGAGAACAACGATTTCAGGCTTGTTGTAGCTCATGGTTTTCACCTCCTTTCGCTTTAAGAGTCCACCTTGCTAGCAAGAAGTTACGCGGTATGCGTGTCCCTCACGAATCTCGAAGCCGTTTTGCCTCGAAGCTCTTGTAAAGATGCCTCTTTTTCTTTACCTTCCACCCTTACAGGAGTAAACCTTCGATCCTGTCCAGCTCGAAACACTGGTGATCCAACCCGTCTGGGGCCGGGTGCCGGACTGATTTCCGTGTTGAGTTCTATGAGTTTCCTGCTCATGACCTGGCGTAGCCACAGTTCCAAAGAAATCACCCTCAGGATATGCGTGATGTTTGGCGCATTTCCGTTCTTGGCGGACATCAAGACTCTAAGGAAACGATCTCCGTCAACAAAACCAAATTGTGCAGTCAGCGGGGACTTGAAGAGATTCTCGATTTGTTCCGAATGATCTCTGAAACTAATCATGTAACTCCCAGCCCAAATATTTTTTGAAGTTCGCAGCAGAATCTCTTTCGGAAGGACGTCCCGCAACGCGCGGCGCATCAAAGAGCGACGGTCTCCCGGTCTTAGCAACTGTGTTGCTGGTATCGAAGTGATGAACTCCACAAAGTTCTGATCGAGATAAGGATAGCGTCTTTCGACGCAGGCACCGGCGGTAGGTTGAGTTTGGCTCATCTGCCAACTGAGCACGACTAGGGTTCGGGCAAGGTCTCGACGGCTTGGCAACAAAAATCCGAAGTCCTTCAAAGGCCCAAGTTTCAGTTTGGCAAATCGCTGCCGACGTGCAAAGTCAGAACCGATGTAGTCCTCCACTTCGGATTTCTTTTCAAGGAGCACGCGCAGATTCGGCGGAAGTAATTGGCTCAGCGACCCTAGCAACAACTGAATTAACGGTCGTTTCTTCACCAGGCTCCAAGCGATCAGTTGTTTGGCCAATTGCCGAAAACGAAATTGGACAATCAGATCGCCTAGCTGTGGTCGCGGGTCCGGTATGCCACCAAGGAATTCATCTCCACCAATACCTGAAAGCAAAGTTCTGTATCCGCCTGCCTGCATGAAGCGGAGCCGCTCATCTTCCAGACTTTGTCGGTCGCCCAGACCGCCAGGAACGGCCATGTAGTTTCGCGTCTCGTTGGTGAAAGATGGTCTGTGTTTTCCCGCATCGATGTGGTAGCCCGTCTTGCCCCTTCTTTCTTCGACTATCCTGACATAAGGAAAGTCGTCTCCATTCCGTTCCTCCGCGTCGAAATGTGAAATTGTGTCCACGCGTGGCGATGGGAATCTTTTCTTGGCAACGATTTCATCGGCCAAGCAAACGATCGAAGATGAATCCAATCCTCCGCTGAGATCCGCGAGAATTGGCGAGTCGGAACGCAGCCTACGCCCCACCGCTTGTCCGAAGACTTCGCGAAAGTGTTCTTCGTACTCGGCATCCGTCTTGTAACGGATCATTCGTCCGGGCTGGCAAGCTCGGTAGGACTGAACGGTTGGATTTCCATCGCGGACGCAGACGAAGCTTCCAGGTGGGACGGCGCTGATCTCCCGATATGGTGTGAGATTCGCCGCCGGATACATCGCCAGATAACCAGCGATATATTCCTCGTTCAATGTGAACTGGCTGCCCGTGAGAAGTACGAGGGACGCCAGGTTCGAGCACCACATCACACATTCGCTTCTTGGGTGGTAGTAGAGATGCCGAATGCCAACGTAGTCTCTCGCTAACACGAGAGCCCTTTCACGCGGATCCCAGAGGGCAAGCGCCCAGTCGCCAGCGAGCTTGCTTAGACAACGCGTTCCCCATCGGTCCAAAGCGGTCGCTACGATTGCAACATCCGTTCGTTCGGACTTGAGATCGTCATCAAGCTGCGAAATCAGCTCGTCGCGGTTATCAAGGCGCCCGTCCCACATCATCACAGCACCTTTGCGAGAAATGTGGGGTTGAACCTCGTGCCTTGACTCTTCCGTTGTGTGGAGTGCTCGGTAAACCATCCCCACCGAGCCAGAGAGGTACTGCATGCCCCCGTCGGGTCCACATTCGTTGATAGCATCCGTCATCCGCGCCAAAAGGCCCGGATCCGCAGGGCGGCCGTCGAAAAGGTAGACTCCTGCTTGCGCGCTCATCGTGACTCACTCCTTAGCATCGCTCCCACACTCCGTACGTAGCTTGCACATCGGTCCTCTCGTTGATAGCGCGTCCGTGTACTTCAACCCACGCATGGGCTTTGAAAGGAAGTCTTTGCGCACCCAGGACCATTTCCGCCGGAATTCCGCAGTTCCGCAGAATGCAAGTGGTTACAACGGAGCGCTGCAAGCAAAGAGCCCGCTTCGGATACCACGCGCATGCGTGGTTTACTGCATTGCAGACCAAATCCGTGATATCCGGCCGCGCATCCTCATTAGCCATTTCCCAAGTGCTGACGATGCGGTGCAGCATCGCGAAGTTCCGGCTTAGCCCAAGCGCATCGAAGGCAAACAACCCGAAGAGAGCCTTCCAGAAGAGGAGCCGCACTGAAGTTAGTCCTCCCTCATACATTCAAGTCCAATTCATGACAAATGAAAGCCAGGCGATCTGTTAGCGCTTCGATTCTTTTAGGTAACGGCTGAACGGGCATGTGACCCCAAGTGCGATGGTAGTCAAGAAGCACCGGGTGTCCAGAACTCGTGGCCGCTTGCAGCCTGGCTGCCATCTTTCGGGTGTGCATTGGATTGCATCGCGTATCGGCGTCGCCAGAGATAAACATGATTGCTGGATACGCAATGCCATCTCGCACTTGGTGATACGGCGAATAGGCCTGCAAGACGTTGAAATCTTCCACATTTTCTGCGGAACCGTATTCTTCCGCCCAAAGATTGGCTTGGTCGAACTTTTGGTAGCGCAACATATCCAGCAATGGGCCCAAGCAAACGACAGCACGGAACAGGTCCGGCCTCTGAGTTAAAGCTGCTCCCACAAGCAGGCCAGCGTTGGAGCCGCCACCGATTGCTATTCTTCCGGGACTCGCGTGTCGCTCTGCTAGAAGCCATTCAGCAGCGGCTATGAAGTCATCTATAGCAACTTGCCGTTTGTGACGCTTGGCAGCGATGTGCCAGTCTTCGCCGAACTCGGAGCCGCCACGAAGATTCGAAATAGCAAGGAGGCAGCCTCGCTCCAAAAGGTAAGTAGCGTACGCAGCAAACTGCGGAGTAATATTGATTCCAAAGCCGCCATATCCTGTGAGAAAAGTCGGTAGAGATCGAGATGCCCTCGGTCCATTCTGGCATACAAGGAACATTGGCACCTGAGTTCCATCCTGCGACGTGTAACGAACCTGCTCAACTTTGATGGAGGCGGGATCAAACGGCACATTACTGGCCTCCCACACTTCTTGTTTCCCACCAACAACTCGGTACCGAAGAATCGCTGGCGGGTGATCGAATGAGCTAAAGCGATAAAACACAGTGTCCGTGTCAGGTCGGCTTTGGAATAGATAGGCGGTACCCTTTGACGGCAAGGGTACTGTGCCGCATCTTGTGCCTTTAAGGTCAAAGACATCAATACGGGCAGCAATGGATTCCACTGTACTGATGAAGACCAAATCTCCGGCGACAGTGATATTGTGGATTCGGGAGTTCGATTGCGGAACGATATCCTGCCAGTGTTCACGTTGCGGATGGTCGACATCAATTGCAACCACGCGGCAATTCGGAGCTTGCCAGTCTGTTAGAGCAATGACCTTATTTTCTAAGAGGAATGGAATGAAAAGACCCTCAATCTGATCAACAAGCGCTTGCGGGGAACCGCCAGCTGCCACATCATGCACGAAAAAGTCGTTCCTCTTCGGGTCAGTTCTGTAATGCTTAAGATAGCCTAATCGCTTCCCATCAAATGACCCATAGAGTACAAGCTGCATTATTGGATCTTCACCTCCAAAAAAAACTTCTGTGTCCTCCTGACTTGCGGTGCCGAATGCATGCCAGAAAACAGAGTGATGGAAGGGGCGACTTGCCCCAATAATCTCGTGTGAGTAATAGAAGCCGCGGCTGTCAGAAGCAAAAACCAAACCACGAAGAAATCCGGGCGGCAAGGAATCAGGCAGAATCGCCCTCCCGTCGACATCGAGAATACTTACGGCGCAGGAATCTTCACCGCCCTCACGAGTGCAGTACGCCAGCAACCTTCCATCTCTGGATATCCGCAAAATACTGACTGCGGTTGTAGTCCCCACGCTTCCTCGCGCGGAACATAGAAGATCATTCTCTTCGCCTGACTCGCCTTCTCTCATTACAATGACGGGCTGCGGTTTGGACGCCATTCTTTTCAAGTAAAAGTAGCGGTTTCCTACTTTCCAGGGCTCGGATACGGATTCGACCGCACACAACTCTTCAACACGCTTACGAATTTGAGCACGGCCAGGAATAGCATCCAGATATGCCCGCGTGTACGCGGTTTGTTCCTCAAGCCACTTGCGCGTGCGAGGAGAATTTTGCTCTTCCAGCCATCTATAAGGGTCAGTAATCGCAACACCGTGGAGAATCTCCGTTACAGGCTCGACAGGAGTCGGTGGCGGCAGATTTAATGTGAGCGGCATTCGCTAGCCTCCGGTTCGCGTGCGCATTACATTCTGCATCTCAGTGCCTGCCCTTCTCCAACGACCTTCAGAGGGCTATGCGTCAACTGTCCCAATCGCGCCGACAACAGACTGCGATAAGCCGGGGCGACTTCGCGATGGTGCTCGCAGTCATAAGTAGAATCAATAAGGAACTGCTACCAGATCCGGCCATTTGTTACCATTTCCGGCCAACCAGAACCATATCCGGCCATCGCCCACGTTAAGAATTGGGAATTTCAAATCACGAGTTTGTTGGGAAGGCCGAACCATCCCAACGTGTACGAATCGCTTACCGAAAAAGAGCGTCGAAGAAAATGAGGATTAGCGCTCGCTGCCGTTCTGGGGTCGCTTTCGAAAAGGGAATGCTTTGGATCAATCACTGAAATTCTGGTTTCGTCGGTAGATTGTAGATCGGCAAAACTCAGTCAGTCTGCTTCTACTTCCGACGAGGGGCGGGAAGACGAGAATTCAGGATCAGTCTTTCTTGACTAGGGCGACTGTTTCGCTCGTCAATCGCCGGTGTTTGAACCGCCTTAGCCCCTCGTTGTATTCAGCTACAATGTGGCCATCACCGAAAAGTTTGTACTTGTACGTTGTGAGACCTTCGAGACCAACAGGGCCGCGTGCGTGGAGCTTGTTGGTGCTGATGCCAATCTCGGCGCCAAGTCCGTAGCGGAAACCGTCGGCGAATCGTGTCGAGGCGTTGTGATATACCCCTGCGGAATCGACCTCATCCAGGAATTTCCTCGCGGCTTCGCGGTCTTCTGTGACAATCGTCTCCGTATGACCGGAGCCGTAGCGATGAACGTGCATTATTGCCTCCGCTGCGTCGGCAACAATCTTCACCGCAAGAATTAAGTCGGAATACTCCGTTGCCCAATCATCTTCAGTTGCCGGGATAACCTCCGGCTTCGCGAGCAGGGCTATCGTTCTAGAACAACCACGCACCTCCACCCCTGCATCCCTCAGTTTCGAGAACGCCTTGGGCAAGAATTCTGTAGCAACGTCCTGATGGACTAGTAGGGTCTCGGCTGCATTGCATGCCGCAGGATACTGCACCTTCGAATCAAGCGTGATCCTAAGGGCCTTCTCCATATCCGCAGCACGGTCTACGTAAACGTGACAGATTCCCTCGCCATGCCCAAGAATCGGGATGCGACTATTCCGAACAACAAATTGGACCAATTCGCGCGATCCCCGGGGAATGATAAGGTCGACATTACGGTCCAGCGTCAGCAACCCCATCACATCGGCGCGCGTCTGAAGCAGGTGAATCGAATCCAGCGGGGCATAGGGAAAGCCAGCGAGACACTCACGCCAGATTGCGACAAGGGCTTCGTTCGTGTGGGCCGCTTCAGCTCCACCCTTAAGAAGGACGGCGTTGCCCGACTTTAGCGAAAGGGCGGCCACCTGCGGCACCACATCGGGGCGAGATTCAAAAACGATGCCAATCACCCCCAGGGGACATGACTCCTTGTAGAGTACGAGTCCATCATCGAGTTCCGTGGCCGCAAGCCGACGGCCGAGGGGATCAGGCAGCCGAGCCACGTCGCGAACACGCATTGCTATTTCGTCGACTCCCCGCGGGCTCACCCGCAGGCGAGCTAACAGCGCTGGGGACATTGTCCCCGCCGAGACAGCAGGCTCTGCAACATGGCAATCGCGCTCATTTGCTTGGAGGATTTTCCGGCTGCCGTCTTCGATGGCCTTTGCGATAGTCATCAACAGTTCGTTTCGACTCTGATTCGAGAGCTTGGCGAGTGCCCGCGAAGCAACTCGCGCCCGGCCGGCCACTTCGGCCACTGACGATTGCGATCGTTCCTTGGAAGCGTAGCTCATGTTTTCTGCAATAACACAATGTTATCGCGTCTGACTAGAACCGGCGACGCTCGGCCGCGCTTCCCCTTATCGAGACGAGGAATTTTCTTTGCCACGACTTCTTCCGTATCCTGGCTCGCGCAATTCGCAAGGCCCCGCGCGAACTCGCGCCCATCGTGATCAACGATGCTGATCACGTCCATCGGGGTAAAATGGCCATCGACGCGCAAGACGCCAGAGGTAAGCAGGCTCCCCTTGCCCCGTGTGATTGCCTGTTTCGCTCCAGCATCCACCACCACGCTCCCCCGCACTTCGGCAGCGTAAGCGATCCAGCGCCGTTTTCCCCGAATGCGCTTCGATGGCAGAAACGCCGTGCCAACTCGTTCCCCCGCAAAGACGCGGTCGAGAATATTCGGGTCGTGCCCGTTTGCGATCACAGCAGTTCCGCCGCAGCTCATGGCGATCTCCGCAGCCTCCAGCTTCGTCACCATTCCGCCGCGGCCGCCGGCGGAGGGGCCGGTGGCCAAGTCTTTCAATTCGCCGGTGACCTCAGTAACGAGAGGGATGATCTCCGAAAGTGGATCATTATTAGAGCGCCCATCTGTTTCTGAGGGGCTCCTCGCGAATAAACCGTCAACATTCGTCAAAAGGACGAGCGCGTCTGCTTCGAGGCCACTCATAACGAGTGCAGCCAGGCGATCATTATCGCTAAACGCTGTGGATTGCGTGCCCGGGGCAACGGATTCGAGCTCCCTGGTAGAGACGGTGTCGTTCTCATTCACGATGGGCAGGACGCCAAAGCCAAAGAGCTTTTCAATCGTGTGTCGAAGATTCGAATAACGGTGCCAATTGCTGAAGTCGTCTTCCGTCAGTAACACTTGTGCGACCTTGAGGCCCCAGGTGGCAAACAGACTTTTATAAGCATCCATCAACAAGCTTTGACCGACAGCGGCACACGCCTGCTTTGTCACTAAGTCGTTGAGTCTGGACCGGTGCAGTTGTAGCATGCTGCTTCCCAACCCAATCGCGCCCGAAGACACTAGCACCACTTGCTGGCCTGCCGTTATCAATCGGGCAATCGAGCTCGCGATCGGCTCGATGCGCTCCCTGCACAGTTCTCCCTGCGACCCGGTTACCGTGGTTGTGCCCACTTTGACGACAATTCGGCGTGCAGCTCGTAGTCGCGTTTCGCGCTCGGCATCGAGCCTAAATGCGTCTCCCGCCATGTAATACTCCGATATGGATCTCCTCATACCGTCCTTCGGCACGTCGTATTTGACGCTGTGCCAAACGCGTGCAGCTTGGCGTTGGTGTTCAGATTACGACAGAGTCGGTCCATTACGAGACATATCCTGACGTTCTGTCCGAAGATCGAAGCGAACCACTAGCGGTCGGCTACGCTGGTACTGTGTTTTGCAATACCGTATACAGATTTCCGTTTCGCATCAGCTGATCGTGCGTGCCTTGTTCTTCGACAACACCCTGACTGAGTACAACGATACGGTCAACCCATTTGAGAGCGGAGATTCGGTGTGAAATGAAGACGATTGTCTGATGTGGAAAATGCTGAGCCAAGCTTAAGAGCACTTTTCGTTCAGATGGAGCGTCCAACGCGGAAGTCGATTCATCCAGCAGTAACAACGAAGGGTTCTGAAGCACAGCACGTGCTAACGCGACACGCTGCCGCTCGCCCCCCGACAGTGTATTGCCTCTGGGCCCGAGCGGTGTATCCCACCCCTTAGGGAGGCGGAGGAGTAATTCCTCGAGGTTGGCAATTTCGATTGCGCGACGGAGTTGTTCTTTGGTCGCGGATGGATTCCCGAGCAGCAAATTCTCTCTCAACGGTCGGTCGAAGAGAATCGCGTCCTGCATGACGTAGCAGACTTTTGTGCGAAGACATCCGAGCCGTAATTCTCGAATATCGATTCCGTCTATATAGACGGCGCCGGAATTCACGTCATATAGCCTTGCTATTAGCTTCGCCATGGTACTCTTTCCGCTACCACTGATGCCAACTAGCCCGACTTTGATCCCTGCTTCTAGTTTGAGGTTGAGCCCCTGCAACACAGGTTGCCGATTGGAGTACGAAAAAGAGACATCTCGCATCTCGACATACCCGCGCATTGGCGAGGGAAGGTTCACTGCGCCAGACGATTCCGACACAGTCGGCGTCCTTTCAATAACCTCCATAATTCTCCGAATGCTCGCGCTCAAACGGTTAAACCGTGAATAGATGTCCACCGCAGCATTCAAGGGGTCAAACAATCGTGCCAGGTAACTGTAGAACGCAACGAGTCCACCGACGGTCAATGCTCCGACGAACACTTCGTAACCGCCGTACCCGAGAATTGCAATCGTGCCGAGAGCGATCACTGCCATGTAGCAAGTCCTGAACGATATTTCGGTCAGCGTTCGCTGATTCAATGCCTTCATTCTTGCCGTGGCTCGCTCAAGGAAGGCCTGGACTTGGCTTCTCTCCCGATGCAAGAGTTGGATTTGGATCACGGCCCCCAGGTGTTCCTGCAGGAAGCTGCTCTCTCTACTGGATTGCTGCTGCGCGCTGTCGGATGCCTGCTGTAATCGGCTTTCGAAGTGTCTCCTGAAAACGAAAAAGAGAGGCATAAGCGGTAGAAGGAGAGTGGTCAAACGAAAATCGAGGAAAAACATTGTTCCGATTACGAAAACAGCGTTGAACGTAGTTTGGAGAGCATAGGGCACAAGACTCGATCCCAGCTCCGCCACCTGATCCACATCCTGTTCCATTCGGTACAGCTTTTCCCCAACGGGCGTCGTTTCGTGGTAGTCCGCGGAAAGGCGATTTATATGCTCGAAAATCGCTAGCCGGATGCGGAAAACGAGATCCTGGACAGTCCGGAAACTCACCGCACCAGCAAGCGCGGAAAAACCTAGCCGGCAGACATAGATTCCGAAAAACCCTGCTGCCGCAAGAAAGAGAAGGCGCATGTCTCTTTTCGGCAGGACCTTGTCAATGAGCCATTTGATAAGCAGAGGATCGAGCAGAAACATCAAACTGCTCAGCACAATCAAAGACACGCTGAGGAGATGCGCCCGCAGCAGGGGTCGTAATTGGCGGGCAAACCATCGGAGCTGTGTGCTGATCTGTGGAACCAAGAGTACTCCCGAGCCTTTCGATTAATCGATTGCAAGGATCAATGATGAGGGGCCGTCCCAACCTGAAGGTCGACGACGTCCCCCGGACTCGAGCAGGCGGTAATTATCAGTTGTCTTTCGGCTTCCTGCGGTTTCGTAAGATCGACCTTGCAACTTCGAACCTTCAAGACGACGTCGATCAGTGGCGAGAGTATTTCGCAAACCTGAGGCATCTTCTCCCACCGGGCGTGCGTGGCACCCTTCTCCGTACTCCAAAGAGTCACGGCCATGACTCTCCGCGGTTCTTGATACGAGGTCACCACAATCGTTTGGATGAACCCGATCCGACCCCGAAGAAGCGCGGTCACGGTTTGACAGATGTGGTCTCGCAATTGTTCAGTTTTCCTGGGCTTCGCGATGAACTCCACGGCTCGGGCATTCGCCTTTTGTAAATTCATATGGGCGAAATTCCTCTAGCCCTTTCTTCCAGTCTTGCCTCGGGGCGATTCTTTCAGAAATTCCAGATGCGTGGTTATGGCGTCGCGCCCGGCTTCGATCATTGCCAGCCAGAAGTCGGTAAATTCTTCCAGTCGAAAGGTTCGCACTTCCGAGCCTAAAGCCAACTCAACAATAGGATTCATATGATCCAAATGGGTGAACGTCACCGTCATCGCGTGGCTCTTCAAGTGGTACACCACCGAGGCCTTATCCTTTCCGACGGAATCCGGGGAATCAGTCAACAAAATCATCCTGGTCCACCTATTTGTGCACTGCCGCTTGCTTTGGTACGTCTATCTGCGCGATAAAGCTGTGTTCTCCCTGCGACACTCGCAAGCATCTCTGCGGCACTGACTTTCCTGGCCGCTGCCTTATGATGCGAGCTCGCTCCGGCGGCAGACCGTCCTGAATTCCATAGGAGTTAAGGAAAACAGTTCCTTGAAACTTCGAGTGAAGTGGCCTGTCGTCTGATATCCCACGTCCACTGCAATTGCTTTGATGGGCGCATTTGTCGCGCGCAATTGCTCTGCCGCGCAAGCAAGACGCCGGTTCATCGAATATTCTTTGATTCCCACTCCAATCGAGTCCTTGAACAAGCGGCGGGCTTGGCGATCAGACATAGGAAACCCGAGCTGTTTACAAACGTCCCCTAATCTCCAACGAACTCTGCCCTGGTGTTGATCTATGAACTCTTTGAGCTTCTTTGCGCGCCAGTCCGTATCACTAGGAGGCGGGACTGTTCTCGGGAGAAGTCGGTCAAAGAATGCGTCCAGAGATGCCACTGCTCGAACAACAGGTCGTCCATAAATCATAGGTGGTCCTCCCAGTTTCCGTGCTTCTTAGGGCTGAGCTTATGACCTCTGGCATCAGACGACACGCGACCCTTAGTGTGAGCTTCGGCCGAAAAACTTAGTCGTGCGCCGTTGTTCGCCGCTTGATTGGTCCACGGTTTTCACCAAGGAGCCTTGGTCATCAAGGTTCAGGAAATTCAATGGGAAAACAGATTCGGTGCACCTCCGATCCTCTCTGGGAGCTGTTGCTCCCAACGGCGACGGTTTTCGGATAGTTGCAGACAAAGTTTGGTCCTCGGACATGTTGAGCCAATTCCGCAGAGGCTCGTTTGGACGGAAAGACCGGTACGCAGTTAAGAGTTTCGGCAGAATCAAACGGGACGGTCTTGAGTGGTGGACCCGTCGAATCAGAGGTCCAGGCCGTCGGCGCATCCGACAGTTCGGCTCGCATGAAGGGAGGTAATGCGTTCCGAAACATGTCAACCCCGCGCGCCGGCGGCCTTGGATTCGTGAATTACGCCGTTCCGTTGAACAAGCCCCATTTGTTCCAGCTTGGATAAGTACTCGGTGACGTCGCGTTGAAGTTGCTCATGGGGAATTTGGTAGTGGGTTTCCATCACATCCACGAGCCCGCGGAGATCGAGTCCCGAAGGGCTCGCTTCCACTGTGCTCCAGACTCGTGCGGCAACTGGATTGAGGCTGTAGCAGAGCCCCTTTCGAATATCGAGAAGCACAGCACCATCTTCAGAATATGTGGAACGGACGTCTGGAGAAACCAGCCACCTAGCGTTAGGATCCGTTTTCACGCTTTCCCTCCAGCAGAAGTGTATGAGTTCGAAGCAAACGGCCTCGGAGCTGGCAGGGACCGTTTGTAAGGCTGAAGGAGTCATCTGAAGTGCAGGGTTTTTTCGGACGAACACCCTTCCGTCTTGCGCTACCCTTGCGTGGCGACGCGCATGAAGGTTTCGCACAAATTCAAATGGGTGTGTGAAAAAAAATGTTTCTGCTCCGAATTCGGGCCTACGTAGATGTACGGCGAATGGAAGGTTTGCGAATGAAGCTTGTGTTTTCGCGGTTGTTGTCCGATTGATTTCAAAGACTTACGGGCAACAAATGCATCGGGATGGGGATGGTTTAGACGATGCCTACTGGTTGTACTCCGAACCGCGATTTCCCTCCAAACAGAGGATGCTGGTCGAATATCCGACCTGAAATGCCTGCCATTCGGCGTTCTGCGAGATTAGACCGGGGCACAGATCCTGTTGCCAGCGATAAGCAGATGGGTCTAATACCGTCGGGCGCGAACTAAAGGTTATGCGGTAAAATGGGGCATTTATGATTCGTAACGACTTTCCGAATTGTGACAAGGGTCTCGTTCTCGTAATCACGTACTTGTTAATCCCAATCTATGCGGGCACCATGTGGGCCATTGGCTTCCCGAGGACCGACGTAAGATCCAACAACCTCGGGCAACTGAACGATCAACGAGCCCCTGAAATCAGATTCACCAAGGCCCAGATGGGTGATGGGTTAAGCCCAGAGGGCGCACGAATTTACTTCACGAAATACGAATCCTCGAGTAAGAACAGCCTTTATCAAACCTGGATCTACTTCGGTTCTCCCGCAGAAGCCGAAAAGAAACTGGCTATATTAGCTACCAATGTACTTACAACAATCAGTAAGAGTCCTGAAAGCAACAAAGACGGTCAACAGGTCGGAGAACGCATTCTCGTGTTGTGTAGAGAAAAGACTCAGGGCGAAACGCAAGCTGTCCTCGCGTGGACCTCTGGTTCCACGTATCAAGAAATTCGCTCGGCCTTCTTCGACGATGTGCTCGCCTTCGGAAAGCAACTCAAGGCGAAGTAGGTCTCTGTGCTCTTCCTGTTGAGAGCGCGCACTCCTGGCGGAAGACATCACACAACAAGCGCTGATATTTCTCCTGCAGCTCCTGCGTTCTGACGAACTGCGCACACGCCAATCGCTCTTCTCCTTTGCCATGTCACGTGCCATGAAACGCCAAGTGTTCGAATGGGCCAACACCGAGAGCGGGCGGACAGGAGCAGTGAACCACGGTGCCGGCGGAGTCCTGCGTTGACGGTCGACCAACCTTTAGAGCGACATACGCTCTTGCGGTGCGACCTATAGGCATCGTGTAGCGGTGTGAAAGTCCAGTCAGGAAGCCAGAATTGTCGTCTTATTGGAAATGTTAAGTACTATTGCAACACTAACATTTATGAGGTAGCGTGCCCGTATGACCCGGGGTCGGTCACTCCAATCTAGAAATCCTCCGGGCCCTCCCGGGCAGCGCCTCAAGGCCCTGCGCGAGGCTCTGGGCATCAGCGGTCGAGATGTGCAAACCCATAGCCGCCTAATCGCGCGTTCACAGGGGAACCAAAGATATTGTATCTCCCACAGCTCTCTGGTAGAGATCGAGAACTCCGCCAGGGTCCCGAGTGTCCACAAACTTTTCACACTGAGCGCACTCTATCGAATTAATTTCGTGGACCTCCTTCTTTTCTTTGGAATCGACCTGGATCAGCTCAATTCAGCTCGCCTCGCCGTCAAACTGCCCAAGACTCATCTCGTCCCTCCGGAGATCTATGACACGGAACGTCGTGTAAGTTTTCCAGTGAGGTTCGATCCCGGAGCAAAAATTGAAGACACCAATCTCCTCTCCCGCATTGTGCAGACTTGGGGCGAAATTCCCATCGCATTCGTTCAAAATCTCGGCCTTCGGAAATATCTGTATGGATTTATTGGAATGGATGACTACACGCTGTACCCGATGATTCGGCCCGGCGCTTTCATCCAGGTAGATGACCAGGACACCAAAATTGATCCGGATCCGGGAGAGAACGAGTTTGAGCGTCCCATCTACTTCTTTCAGCTTAGAGACAGCTATGCATTTGGCTGGTGTGAATTGGAAGGCAAGGTCCTGAGCATCATTCCTCATTCGATGTCGGGAAGAAAGACACGGCAATTCAACTATCCGGACGATATAGACGTTGTGGGCCGAGTAGTTGCTGTGGCGATGCCGCTCCGGCGGAGGCCGAGCCGGTCACCCTTAGCTGCTTCCGGTAAGCAAATTCAATAGCCAAGCTCTCCTGTCCCGCTGGTGGCAGCCCTAATGACGAACCTTGGTGATGGCCAACTGCACCCCGGGCAAAGGCTTAGGACGATTCGCAAAGATCTCGGGATTTCCGCGCGCCAGGTCGAAAAATACAGTCGGCAGATCGCGAACGCCGAACGCAGCCCCAAGTTCTACATTTCCAATGCGTGGCTCAGTCAGATAGAAGCAATGGGGCCGGTACCGAGTGTTCCAAAGCTCTTCAGCTTAAGCGTCATCTATCGGATCAATTTTGTCGAGTTGCTGTCTCTGTTTGGGATTGACTTGGAGAGAATTGGCCTCCATCAACTCGAGATTCGTTTGCCCAAAACGCACCCTGCAAAGCTGGAAGTCTACAATGAAAAAAGGACCGCCACTTTCCCCGTGCTCCTTCACGAAGGGTTTAAGGTAGAGAAGACGACTCTGCTCTCACGCATCGTGAAAATTTGGGGCGACGTACCGATTTCCGTCATTCGGCACCTGGATGTCAGGAATTCCGACTACGGCTATGTCGGCCTTCGAGACCATACGATGGATCCCCTGGTCCCACCGGGCTCGTTCGTGCAGATAGACAACCAGGTGCACGAAGTCCTTGGTCACTCTTCGTGGCGGACAGAATTGGATCGGCCAATCTACTTTGTAAAAATTCCAGGTGGGTATGCTTGCTCTTGGTGTGAACTGAAGAGGAATCAGTTGACTCTGGTACCCCATCCGCTGTCACGCAGCCACCTCCGGCACTTCGCCTATGCCCAAGATGCAGAGATCATCGGCAGAGTGACCGGTATCGCTATGCGGATTGTTCGTCCCGAGAAGAGTGCTTCTGACGCGTCTGTAAGATTGTCAAAGCCATCTTGAGGTTGGACAAGAAAACCTGAGCCTCAAGTTCATCGCACTCCGAAGGAATCGTAACCCGATACGATCCAAGGTGTTCCCAACTCTTCAAAAAGTCTTCCGGTGGCTCATCTGTCGTGCAGATATAGTGGTGCAGTTCCGCAATTAATTCTTCCAACGAAGCGTACACAAGCCGATCGAAAATTTCTCCGTGGCACAGTGCCATTGCTTTGGATGCAACATTTTGGCTGAAATGAAATGCTAGACCATCATGGGAGTAGTTGCCGGTGTTGAGATCACGCGAAGAGGCCAAATAAACGAGGCGACTGAAGTCGTCCGGGAGTCTTGAGAGAGTGCGATTTCTGAGGTCAGTTATCGCTGGCTCAAGGTCAATGCTTCTCTGCTTTAAACTCATGTTTCGTCTTATTTAGCTCCGAAGCGTTCCGTGATTGAAATTGCTCCGACCACTCTGCAGCTTGCAGGGTCAATCGTTGCCATGAGCTGCTCAAAGGCGGCACGCAACCGCACCGCCCATTGAAGAGTTTGTCCGACGATCTTGCGAGTACGGACAGGACCGTGAAGCCAGACCCAGCCAATCAAGGAGTTACACAGAATGAGGAACAAAAAGTAGCTCAGAGCAAGCCTCATCTCCGTCGCGAGTTGCAGATCGTCGCTCTGCTGCGCGACCACCACATGGGCACGCATTACTTGTGAGACTTGCAAACGCATGCGCCGAAGCCAGGCAAGCGCAAGAGCTGTGCGTTCGCGCTGAAACATTCGCTGAATTTCCGAAGGCGTTTCGCGTGAGACGAAATCCCAATCCTGCGGACCAAAAATCCTCTCGGCAAGGTCCCCCTGCAAACCAACGCTTCTCACGCTTGACCGATGTTGTCGCGGTGCCAAAACTTCTGCTGCACCTCTTTGGATGATGGCGCCCCAAACCCACCAAACCAAAACCGCCAAAAGCAGCAGTCCTAGGAAGAGATAAGGTAACAACTGACTCATAGTTCGCCGCGCATCTTCAAATAGGAACGCGCTTTGGAGAGGATTCTCTTGGTCTGATCGGAAAGGAGTTTGTAGTCGCGCTCGATCTTTGATCCGGGGTCTGGCTCAGGATTAGGGTGATACGACCAGAGTGTGAAACACCAGATCGATAGTGTGGCCAGGTAAGCTATGGGCTGCACAAACCGCCACGCGGGCCTGGGGCCAAATCCCGGCAGCGATCCAAACCCGAGGGTCACCACGCTGGCACCCACGTAGCAGCTGTAACCCACAATGATTCCCGTCAGATTTCTTCCGGTGGGGATCTTATAGTAGGCGAGTAGGGCGATGATCACTAGCAGTAGCGCTGCCTGAAGCGCTCGCATGTCGCGCTCCAGCGTAGCCATAGTTTCCCCGGTTGACCAACCAGAGCCGCTTACTGTGCCCACGATAACCTTCAGCATCACTGCGGCCAGAATGCAAAGAAGCAGGGCGTTCGCAACGCGCACCGCGCCCCGACACTTTCTTAACGCCTGCGCATACATTTGGAGCATAACGGCATAACCCACGGTTGCCGCCAGGAATTGCGTTCGCCAATAGAAAAGTGGATAGGAATTCGGAAGGTTAGTGAACACCGCGAAGCGGAATAGCTCGAGCAGCAGGACACTGCTCACATAGAAGTAGAAGAGGGTGTACTTCGTGTAGAACTTTGCTCCAATCGCACGCGCCACCAGCAGGGCTTCCATCGCGATTTCCGTCCACCACAGGACTTGCCCGAACACAGCGTTCACCCCTTCTGAATTGTGCGCCGAATCCTAACACAAAAAGAGGGGGAAGATTCGAAACTGTCTTCCCCCTCCTTTCTCTTGACCCTATGCGCTGATTCCGGAAACTGCCCGGCCGTATGGCAGCGGAGGCGGGGGTGGCACAGGTGCGCCCCCATCAGCTCTCATTCCTGGTCTTGTCACGGGTGCGGGGAGAATTCGCGTTGTCAGGGAAACCAAACCTGCCAACAACGCAAGTGATACTAACCAGATGAGTTTGCGAGTTTTCATATGTTCTCCTCTTTTCGGATTGGGTTGGGCCCGTGAAGAAAGAGTAGCGAGGCCTTCCTAGGACTAATGAGAGTCCTCTCATCCGCTCGGTCCACCGAGCACTTGTGCGGAGAACTTCAGGAGCACATGCAAGGTCCTTTAGCTTGGTTGGGCCTACACGGCCATACGTCGTTTGCTTTTTTGAAGCGGCGGGAGCGGGGACAGGGAAGTACCGACTCTACGGCCAAATGCTCGGACCACTACGCATGCGTCCTTCGAAGGGCTGGAGAGCGGTTTCGCTTTCGATGTCAGTGGCTCTCGTCGTCCTCGTTTTGGTTTCCCGTAGGTACATCTGGTTGTACGTCTCGCGAAAGCCTGACCCGAGGCCAACCGTCGCAGAGCTGTTGCGTAACCCGGAGACCTCGACAAATCCCGAAGCCCTGCTTACGGAAGCGAACCGACTCTCCTGGCTTTTCAACTGGCCGAAAGCAGAACCCCTCTACGTTCGCGCAGAGCAACTCTTCAAGGAAAAGAACGATACGCGAAACGAGATTTACGCCCGGGTGGGTAGGATTCGAGCGCAGGCAGAGACGATGTCGTGGGTTGACGTGTCGGAGATGCTTGGCCAGCAATTAGAGATTCCTGTTGCAAAGGGCGACACGAAGCTCAGGCTTTGGTGTCTTGCTGCGAAGGGATACACGGACTTGGAGATCAATCCAGCGTCAGCCAAGAATGCCTGGATGGAGGCACAAGGAATTGCGCACACGCTCGGAGAGTCTGAGTGGGAAGCACGGGCCAAAGGAGAACTCGGCATCATCGCTTTTCTCGAAGGCAATAGCCGCCGCGCAGCGACGATGGTTGGCGATGCGGTCTTGTCTGCAATGGCGAGCGGCGATGTGGGCGGCGAGGTTCGATATCTTGAAATGCTTGGAAATGGTTTTAATGAAGCCAAGCGATATGGTGAAGCACTTGCGTTTTTCGAGCGAGCCATAAAACTAAGCAGCGCAACACGCGATGCCGGGTTCCCGTTCATGGCTTATGAAGGCGAATCTACGACGCTGGTCAGCCAAGGTAAGGTGTTTGAGGCAAAGAGCAAGTTGGAGCAAGCTTTGGTTGTAGCGGAGCAGAATCACAAGCTTGGTCACCAAACCATGATCCTTCAACTCTTAGGCGAGCTGGCAATTCAAACGGGTGATCGCCCACAAGCGATGAAGTACCTAGAACAATCCGCTGAGCTGGCGCAGAAATACAAATTCTATCGCACTGTGGGTCAATCAATGATCGACCTGGCAGGTATCTATGGAGATGCTGGTGATTTTCAAGCGGCCGAGGAACACGCCTCTATCGGCGTTGATGCCAGTAGACGGGTCGGAGATAAGTACTACCTTCCACGTGACCTTACAGTTTTGGCTGACCTCAAGGCTCGGAGGGGATTTGCTCCTGAAGCGGCAGCACTGTATCAAAACGCCGAAGATGTGATTGACGCGATGCTTGTCAACTTGCATGAGGCGTACTGGAGCAGCTCTCTTGCGGGTGCCATGAGTGACACTTATCTTCATCACTTTGAACTCGAAGCGCGCGAGGGAAATGTCGAGCAAGCACTCAGTGTTTTGGAACGAGTCAGAGGACGCACCGCGGCGGCTCTTCTGGAAAATAAAGTTACGTTCAATAAAGAAGAATCCGGACAGGTACAAGCTCTCGAAGAGAACGTCTCGGAATTACAACTTCGCCTCATGCGGTCCGAAGACGCCAAAGAACGCGCCAATCTTCTCGACCAACTTGTCGAGTACGAGCGTCGCCTGGAGTGGACCCGAAGTGATCGAACGGAATCGGAACCCGGATGGCTCGAAAAACCGGCACCCTTGAAGGCGATCCAAGGGAGCTTACGACCGGACGAGACTGTTCTGGAATACGTCCTTAGCGATCCGTATTCTTATTGCGTATGGATCTCCAAAACGAAGGCGGGGCTAACGGTACTGATGGCTGGACGGCAGCAGATCGAAGAGCTGACGCGCAGATACCTAGAGGAGATGCGAGCAAGGCACGATGACATCGCACTCGCGAATCACCTCTACGCAGCGCTCTTGAGTCCCCTGCCTGTAGAGGCTGCCAGTGAACGCTTGATCGTTGTAGCAGACGGAATATTGCATCTGCTTCCGTTCGACGCTCTCCACGATTCCGCGGGTGCCTTCCTGGTTGAGACACACACAATCAGCTACGCGCCTGCCTCGACCGTTCTGACTGTCCTCAGAAAAACGAAGGAGGCACAGCAACCGCGGCACACATTCTTAGGATTAGGCGACGTGGCGTATCGGAACCAGGGTCACGTCTCCTCGAGAATCGATAAGCCCCGCACGGCTGGCCAAAGGCTACTTCGGGGATTTTCTGATGCCCTTGGGACCTCTCTGTACGATTTGCCGCAAACCCGCGAAGAGGTGCTTGAACTACGCAAGATTCTCGGGAATGACGCAGTCTTGCTGCTGGGCTCAGACGCGACCGAAACCGCCTTCAAGTCTGAGCCTTTGGAGGATTTCAAAATTATTCATATTGCTGCGCACGGTTTCGCGGATACCCAATTTCCAGAGCGGTCAGGGCTTGTCTTAGGTGTGGATTCAAATTCGCGTGACGACGGTTTGTTGCAGGTCCGCGAAATCATACGCCTCCGTTTTAGGGCTCACCTTGTAACACTCTCTGCCTGTAACACAGGAGTAGGGAAACTCCAGGGGGAGGAAGGCGTCACCAACCTCGTTGAAGCGTTCCTCGTTAGCGGCGCGCAAGCGGTCGTCGCAAGCCTATGGAGTGCCGACGATACGTATACTCTCACTCTCATGGAGCGGTTTTATACTCATATCGCCGAAGGCCAAGACAAGGCTGCAGCGCTGCGGCAAGCTAAACTTGATTTGCTCGCAAAATACGGCAAGCAAGTACCGCCCTACTATTGGGCGGCTTTTGTTCTGTACGGAGACGGAGCGTCTCCAATTCCGCTGAGGGTCCAATGAGTCTCGACAATCAAGCAAGAGAAAAGGTCTATTCCCGCGTGTGTGAGTTGGTTGCACGAAAGCATTTCGATCCGGGAATGAACGGAGCGAATTGGGACGAACTCTCCAAATCCAGGAGGGACCAGATACTGCGAAGCAGCAGCGATGAAGAGTTCGAAAAACAGATTCAGGAGTTGATGAACGAACTAAAGACAAGCCACACCGGGTTTCGGCACTCCAAAAGCCCGAATGTGCCTGGCCGCCATGCAATTAGTGCGACGTTCATGCGCTGCAATTTCGACGGCGAGCAGCGCTGGATGTTTCAAGACGTTCACGAAGGCGGACCGGCACACGTCGCCGGACTGCGTCCGGGCGACATCCTCCTCCAGGTTCGCAACCGAGAATTGAAGCCGCCCGATCCGCCGATTTTTCCCATCGGGGACGACTCTCAGTATGTAGTCCAAAAGCCAGACGGCAAACGGGTCATCGGAACGCTACAGGTTCCCAACCCGCGATCGAAAAACCACCCTGTTATCGTTCCCAAAGCTGTCGTGTGCTCGCAGCTGCCCGAGGGAATCGGCTGGCTCAGAGTCACCATGTTTCCTGGAGCAGTCGGAATCGATCTCGCTCACATGCTGGACACTGCTTTCGCGCATTTGAAAGACTCGAGCCGGCTGATCGTTGACCTTCGCGGAAATACCGGAGGTGGCATCGGCGGCTTACGGTTGATGAGTTATTTGACCCCGGGCAAGACCGAGGTCGGATATAGCCTCACGCGCGCCCGCAAGGAGAAAGGCTATTCAAGAGAGAAATTGCCGAGGTTTGGTCGAATACCTTCGCACAAAGCCACTCTTCTTTGGTTGGCTCTGCGATACGGTTTCATCGACAAATCGATTCTCGTTGTCACGGAAGGTCTCGGCCCCCAGCGATTTCATGGTCGCGTGATCATTCTCGTAAATGAACACACCTCAAGTGCCGGAGAAATGGTGGCCGCGTTTGCCGAAGAGAACAAACTCGCCACAATTGTTGGCGCAAAGACTCCAGGACGACTGTTAAGTGGAAGCGCATTCAAAGCGGGCTTTGGCTACATCGTCGGAGTGCCCGTCGCCGCGTATCTAACTTGGGAAGGCAGGTTGATCGAGGGCAAAGGAGTGTCTCCAAGCCTTAACGTGGAAATGAAACCGGAGCAGCTTCTGGCGGGCGAAGACCCGCAGATGCAAAGAGCATTAGAAGTCGTGCATGACATGTGACGGTCGTCAAGCCGATCGCCCATTCGCCGCTTGTGTTCCAGCCACAGCAAGACCTCACACTCAACCCCGTGCCAGCCAAAGCCCATAACGCACGGAATCAAACAGTCCAAACCGGGTTTCACGACATTCGAAGCCGCGACTCAGCTGGGTCGGGGTCAGACTCATCCGGCGACCACTTTGCCGTATCTTGCTAATCGCAGAATTTAGCTTCGCTGAAATCTAATCACGCCCGGAACCGAGGCCGAAGCCTCTGTGGATGCGTCTCGTTAGGGCGTCTGGCAATCATCTCACCCGCAGTGGATACGAAGTCCAGCTGGAGTGAGCTTTCTGGAGCTGGAGAATGTAGAGACCAGGACTCACCGATGATAGATTTACGTCAGCAGATAGCGACGTAATCCCTTGTTGGATCTTTGCTACTCCCTTCGTCGCGAAGAGTATCTTTTCTTCGGGCCCCGAAATACGTATTCTGTAATCGCCGTCACTGCTACCTGGCGGAAGATAGATCTCTAAATGAGAAGCGTTGCGAGCAATTTCTAACGGTTGCTCCGCGGGATTTGGTTCTGTCCCACGCGCGATGGAGCGATTCCTTAGATCGAGCACGGCCGTTTCAGTACCCACGAGTTCCTTTTGTCTCAGAAAGAAAGCCCAACCCGCGAAGAGGACGACAATCAATATACTTGCGGCGACGGCGAGGACAGTTCTAGCGCGTCGATTTCGATACGCTGCTTGGAACCCAGAAAAATCACTATAACAAGGGCTGCATGAGCCCAAATGGTCGAGCCACTTCTCCGCCTCCGAAAGAGGCATCTCATGAGAAGCGATTCTCTTGAGAACATCAGAGCCTGGGCACCCGGTCCGGTTTGGGTTCGGGAACTCCTTGAGCAAACCACGGCCTAGTGCATTCAGAATGCGCTTTTCATCGACAACCGGATATCCCTTTATGTTCAGGGCTGCCTCACTTTTACCTTTCGAGCGAATATACATCCAGTCCGGCTCAGCCGGCATTCTTCGCTTTGGCTCTTCTCATCAATCGGACAATCCTCTGACGGATTTTTTCCAGCCCGTATTCGAATTTTTTCTTCGCGGCCGGTTCATTCATCCCGGAAAAGGCCGAAATTTCCTTCCATGAATAACCATACTGCCGCGCTTGCCAGACTTTTTTTGTCCAACCATCCATGCGATCAGTAATTTCTCGGATCGTAATTGTCCGTTCTAGATCTTCGACCCAACTTGCGTCCTGAGCACCCTCAATCCGCTCAAGATCAACGCTGGAAGAGACCAGCTCTATCGTCTCCAGCCGTCTCTCTTCCCGTAGGAGTGCCTTATTGAATCGACGATGAAACGCGCCGATCAAGTAAGACTCCAAATCAGCTATTGGTGGGCGATGATCTCGGTCTCGCTGACGTGCCCTGGACACCGAGCGAAGCACGCCCTCCCATATTTGAGCGGCCAGGGACGTGCTATCCGGCCCAAGGCTCCGTTGATGAAACTCTTTCTGCGCGTGCGCTACGACATGGGGCCAAGCCTCGCGAGCAGCGGAGATCAATTGGTCGTCGGGAGGAACGGCGCTCTTAGTTTCCTCGTCTTTGGCCGGAAACAACACCCAATCGCCGTAGGGGTCCGGTTTCTCCATTGGGTGCTCTGAATACCTTGGTGTCTACTCCGATGGGGACAAGTTCAGCCTGACACCTTGTTGCGATGCCTGTCAATGGTACGGTGATGTAATAAGCCCAGCCTCTTGCGAAGCCCCCGGCATCGCCCCTATTGGAATCCGGCGCCGTAAAGATTTTTTCTCACTTTTTTCCGTTTCAAGGCTACCTAGGTATATGAGGGGAGTTCTCGCCGAATTTTCCCCTGGGAGCTTGGCGGACCCGAATCACCGGGTCAACCGCCAAGCGTCGTGGACGGCCGAGAGGTGGCGCGTCGGACGCGAAGGTAGACACCCACTGCATGGAGCTAATGCTCCACGTGTGTCTTGGCACTATGGCTGACGGTTGGGGCAATACAACGGATGGCTATTCCTTCCGGTTTTTCTCACCGGAACAGGTGGATCAAATATTGTGTGACGGCGCGAAGCGTGGCCGTGCAGGCTCACACGCCGCCATAGAGAGGATACTGAAACACGAACCGGGATTAGCGCGAGCTGATCTCTGGCAGCGCATACGCCAGCTAAAACATCCGACGAGCCCCAAGCGAACTTGGCATGCTGCTTGGACCACCGATGAAGATGAGCTGTTGCGCAAAGGATATGCAAAAGGTTGGACAAGCAAGAAGGAAGCGGTACGTGAACTTTTGCGGCGCCATCCGGATTGGCAGCCTCACCTAATCTGGAAGCGCGCCAGCAAGCTCGGGCTCGTTAAAAAGAGCAGCAAGCCTCGCCAGGAGCGGTCGCAACATGCATGGTCCGAGCACGATAATCGGGTCCTGCTGAACCTCGCGGGCTATAAAGAAGTAGGAGTCATCGGCAAGATCCTGCATCGGTCCGCGAACGCAATTCGGTCTCGGCTCAGCAGGCTAGGAAAAAGTACCAGGGTTCACAAGGAGGGGTATGCGCAACGAGCGCTCTCCGAAGAACTGCACTTTGGAAGCAGAACCATTCGTAGACTGATCGTCGCGGGATTGCTTGAGGTTCGCGATCCGCGGATTACGAAACAATCGCTGCGAGCTATTAAAACCTTAACGCCAGCTCTGATTAGTACGGACCATAGCGAAGCCAAGACCGGGGTCGTAACCGAGATTTCTCTTGGGCGACCGACCAGCAACGAAAGTGCAGAGGCGTCGATCACCGATCAACCTTCGCACAATTTTCGGCCGCCGAGATCCTCTCGGGCAGACCGAATATGGGCAGAAGCTGCTAATGAAATGGGAGTGAGCTTGCAAACGATCAAAGACCGCATTGCCCAGGGAATGCTAAAACTCTGTGATCCCCGCATCACAGAAAGATCCCTCAGGATCCTCTGCCGCCGACACGGAGCCCTAGTCAATTACGATTACTTGAACCGCGAAATGCAAGCTTGGCTCGAGAGTTCCATGGACTTCACGAGGAATGGAGGAGAAGCCCTCGCGCGCCGATTGGCTGCCCGTCGCAAGCACACGCAGGTTGTCAGGCGCTGCACATGCGGGCGAGAAATCCGCGGGAATGCGTTTTTTAGGCACGAGAGAAGTTGTGGTCAATCAGCACGTTCGAACCGATCCGATGGCGCAGTCAATTGAACCCTCAAGAAGGGGCGCGTCAAATGACGCCCCTCGAACTCTCCTTGGAATTCATGGAAAACTTTTCGATAAAGTCGTCAGCTGCCTGCCGCCACTGAGGGAAAGGAGGATACGGAAGTGTCGGATCGCAAGACCATCCCTGCAGCCAACGGTTACTGTAGGCAATCGTTCGAACGTGGCGCGGATGGTTGTAAGCCTTCTCTCGAACGTAATCAAGCCAACGCTGCTGGTTCACTTTAGAGAAGAAGCGATCTTCAATGTGCTTAACGAAGTTCTGCCAACTGCTTCGGTCTGCCGGTGAGCTGCTCTGGGGCAAAGCCCGGACACCTGCGCTGCAATTCTCGAGCGACTTCGGTTGGCGATTTGAGGTTTCCCCCCATGAGCGGACGAAGCCAATGTCCAAAAGCCAGCCAATCAACGTAGGAGTCAACGACATCCGAGGCCCTGGCAAAACTCACTTTCGGAAATAGATTGTAGTCCTGGGCCGACCGCCACCATGTCTCAAATCCTGGATATGCTGACCGCCGTTTGTGCTTCCATTCCCGCTCACAGTACTCCCAATATGCCCAAGCTCCTTCGCACCTGGGATCTCGAACTCCGTAAAAGTGGAGGGCATCGAGCCAACCTTCTTGTTTCGCATAACTAAAGATGCGGTCCTGGATCCATTCGTGAAGCCGCAAAGCCAATGGTTCTGGTTCACGCGCCTGGGTCGTCTGCTCGATAAAGTCGGCGCAGCGCCTCCGGAGAACGCGCAGCAGAGAAGCGGAAGGGCCGCCCTCGACTTCAACAATAGCCGTCACCCACAGGACAAAAACCTCCCACCTTATATATTCTTCTTGCGCCTCGCAAAATCGCTTCCAGGAAACACGCATCGCTTGCTTGGAGGCTAGGTTGGCCGCCACGCGTTGGGCCTTTGTCTCAAGGAGGGTTGTACGCCTCATTTTCTTTTGCGAAACCAGGTTTGAAAGAAGCACCTAGTGCCCCTTGGGGAGTTGGCCAGCCGCCCAGCTTGGGGAAGTTGCGGTACCGGAGGAATGCGCGAAAGATCTGCGCTGAACGAACTACTTCCTATGGAACGAGCACACTCATCACGCGGGCAATTTGCCATTCACGTCCTCGCTGTCTGAGCAGTGTAAGGACTTTGGAATCGATGCGCTTAGGGTCTCCACCGGTGACTGGTATCAGTTCCGAGCTGACTGTGCGTATATCGAAGGCCCACTCGCCAGTTATGACGGTCTCCTCAACCACGGCAGATTGCTCCAGGTCGAACTGCTCGAAAAATCG